>Ga0126384_10000146_pt1 | contig 33225 bp, 25 predicted proteins | sample PanSoiMetPlot_36_FD_92543 | JGI IMG/M metagenome (GOLD analysis project Ga0126384, IMG submission 92543) | Tropical forest soil microbial communities from Panama - MetaG Plot_36 | ecosystem: Environmental > Terrestrial > Soil > Tropical forest > Bulk soil | place: Panama | collected 2016-02-17 | reverse complement strand
TCTCGTAAACAAAGCCGTGCCGGACAATTTCCTCCGGCCGATAGACATTACGCAAATCGACCAGAACCGGCTGTGCCATGACGATCTTCAGCCGATCAAAATTGAGAGCGCGGAATTGCTCCCATTCGGTGACGATCACCAACACCGAAGCACCCTGGGCGCAACTATAGGCATCGTTGCAAAATGCAACATTGCCTATGACACTCTTGGCCTGCTCCATTCCGACCGGGTCATAGACACGCACCTTGGCACCCATGTCCTGCAGCGCAGTGATAAGCGGAATCGACGGCGCCTCACGCATGTCGTCAGTGTTCGGCTTGAATGTGAGGCCCAGAATCGCGACGGTTTTTCCGCGCAGCTCGCCGCCAAGGGCTACCGATACCTTGCGTGCCATCGCGCGCTTGCGCGCATCATTGACAGCCGCCACCGCCTCGACGATCCGCAACGGCGCGGCATGGTCCTGCGCGGTCTTGATCAGCGCGACCGTATCCTTCGGAAAGCATGAGCCGCCGTAGCCCGGGCCGGCGTGCAAGAACTTCGAGCCAATTCGGTTGTCCAACCCAATGCCGCGCGCGATCTCCTGCACATCGGCGCCGACTTTTTCGGCGAGATCGGCGATCTCATTGATGAAGGTGATCTTTGTGGCGAGAAAGGCGTTGGCTGCGTATTTGATCAACTCGGCGGTGCGCCGATCGGTGAAAAGGATTGGTGAGCGGTTCAGATAGAGTGGCCGATACAGTTCACTCATTACCTCACGGGCGCGCGTGTCGGCGGCACCGATCACAATACGATCTGGAAGCTTGAAATCCCGGATGGCAGCGCCCTCTCGCAGGAATTCTGGGTTCGACACCACTGCGCAGTCGGCGTCGGGTCGTGTCTCCTGGATGATGCGCTCAACTTCATCACCGGTCCCGACCGGTACGGTCGATTTGGTAATCACAACGGTAAAGCCAGCGAGCGCTCGCGCAATCTCGTGTGCGGCATCATAAACGAAGCTCAGATCAGCGAAGCCGTCACCGCGGCGCGAGGGAGTGCCGACCGCTATGAAGACCGCGTCGGCAGTGGCAACTGCGCCCGCAAGTTCGGTGGTGAATTTTAGCCGGCCAGCACGCGTATTGGCGCTGACCATGTCGTTGAGGCCTGGCTCGTAAATTGGCATTTCGCCGCCCAAAAGGTCGGCGATCTTTGTTTTGTCTTTGTCGACGCAAATGACCTCGTGCCCAAAATCGGCGAAGCAGGCGCCAGAAACGAGGCCGACATAGCCGGTGCCGATCATGGCAACGCGCATGTGAAATCCATCATGAAGATGACAAACCGTGGCCGGTCAATGCCGGATGGGCCTGCATAGCAGACGCCATCCGCAGTGGCGAGGGGCGAGGGACATGCATATTTTTGTGACCCTACTTTTTGGCCGATTGATTAACGCCGCATCCGGCCCCACATTCGGGGCCATGCCAGCTCCCGCGAAATCAGACCGCAAGACAAAAGCCGTCACTCCTTCCTCCGTTTCGACAAAAGTTGCACCGCGGAAACTAAAAAAAGGGGATCACCTGTTCTTGGTGGATGGTTCCGGCTACATCTTCCGCGCCTATCACGCGATCAGGTTCGAGCCGCGCACCCCTGACGGCACGCATGTCAATGCCGTTTACGGCTTCTGCAACATGCTCTGGAAGCTCCTCAAGGAGATGAAACCGGAGGAGCGGCCGACGCACCTCGCGGTGATCTTCGACAAGTCCGAGAAAACCTTCCGCACGGAGATGTACAAGGACTATAAAGCCCACCGGCCGCCGCCGCCAGATGATCTCATCCCGCAGTTTCCCCTTATCCGGGATGCGGTGCGAGCCTTCGAGATCTCATGCCTCGAGCAAGCTGGCTACGAGGCTGATGACCTGATCGCAACTTATGCACGCATCGCCTGCGAGACTGGCGCGACTGCTACGATCGTGTCGTCCGACAAGGATCTTATGCAGCTCGTGAACGCATGCGTGATCATGTACGACACCATGAAAGATGTCCGCATCGGCGTTCCGGAGGTGATCGAGAAATTCGGCGTGCCGCCGGAAAAGGTCATCGAGGTGCAAGCGCTGATTGGCGATTCAACCGACAATGTTCCGGGTGTACCCGGCATAGGCGTAAAGACCGCCGCGCAACTGATCGCCGAATACGGCGATCTCGAAACGCTTCTCAAACGAGCCGGCGAGATCAAGCAGGATGCGCGCCGCCAAGCGCTCATTGACAACGCCGAAGCTGCGCGCATTTCGAAGAAGCTTGTCACGCTTAATGACCGAGTGCCGCTTGAAGTGCCGGTCGAAAACCTCGTCGTGCACGAGCCTGATTACAAGACGCTGATCGCGTTCCTTAAGGCGATGGGATTCAAGACGTTGACGCAGCGCGTTGCCGAGAAGGGCGGCATCGATGCAAACCAGATCGACTCGGCTTCTGGACCGGCCGTGACCCCTGACGTAATGGCGGCTCCCTCGCCTGCTGCTTCCGGGCGTACCAGCGGACAGGGACAACTGCCGCTGGGCGCCCCCCCACCGCGCAAGGCAGCAGCAGGCGCGAGCCCTGGCTCCCCTGGACTCACGCCGATCTCTCTCGCCCAACGCCGGCTCGAAGCGTTGCGCGCGACTAAACTCGACACCACGAAATATGAGACGATCGCGACACTTGACCGCCTCCAACACTGGATCGCACGCGCATACGAAACCGGAGTGCTGGCTCTAAAGACTGAAACCAGCAGCCTCGACCCGATGCAGACCGCCTTGTGCGGCTTGGCGCTTGCCGTGGCGCCAAACGAGGCAGCGTATTTGCCGGTGGGTCACCGTGAGGCAAACGAGGGCGAGACGTCAGAACTATTTGCGTCCAAGCTTAGCGCTGGACAAGTCACCGAGCAGCAGGCGCTTGACGCATTGAAGCCCGTTCTCGAAGACGAAAGTATCGTCAAGATCGGGCACGACGTAAAGCGAGATTGGCTTGTGCTGGCTTGCCGCGGCATCCGGCTCGGTGCGACCGACGACACCATGCTGATGTCTTATGTGCTCGACGCCGGTAAAGGGCCGCACGATATGAACAGCGTGGCCACGCGTTATCTCGGCCGCCGCCCATCGCGTTTCAACGATGTGAAGGGCAAGGACAGACCGCTTTTCACGCCGGAGGCAACTCCGATCGCGCGCGCTACCGCTTATGTCGCCGAAGATACTGATGTGACCCTGCGGCTATGGCAGGCGCTGAAGCCACGCATGGCGGCCGAGAGAGTGGTCAGCGTGTATGAGACACTGGAACGCCCCATGCCGCGCGTACTTGCTTGCATGGAGGAGCGCGGCATTTCGGTCAACCCCGCCGTGCTGTCGCAACTCTCCAATGACTTCGGCAAGAAACAGGCGGCACTTGAACAGAAAATCAACAAGATTGCCGGGACGCAGGTCAACCCGGGCAGCCCGAAACAGTTGGGTGATATCCTGTTCGGCCAGATGGGATTGCCGGGCGGCACCAAGACCAAAACCGGGCAATGGTCTACCGGCGCGCGCACGCTCGAGGAACTGGCTGAACAAGGGCACAAGCTACCGCAGGTGATCCTCGATTGGCGGCAGGTATCGAAGCTACGGTCGACTTACACCGAGGCGCTGCCCAATTACGTCAACCCGAGAACCCATCGCGTTCACACGAGCTACGCGCTCGCTTCCACCTCGACCGGCCGGTTGTCGTCATCGGAACCGAACCTACAGAATATCCCCATCCGCACCGAGGACGGCCGCAAGATTCGTCGTGCCTTCATAGCTTCGCCCGGCAAGAAGTTGGTCTCTGCCGACTATTCGCAAATTGAGCTCCGGCTGTTGTCTGAAATCGCCAACGTGCCCTCGCTGCGCAATGCGTTCCAGAATGGTGTCGATATTCACGCGATGACCGCCTCTGAGATGTTTGGTGTGCCGGTAAAGGATATGCCGCCCGACATCCGCCGCCGCGCCAAGGCGATCAATTTCGGCATCATTTATGGTATCTCGGCCTTCGGACTCGCTGCGCAACTTGGCATCGACGCCAAGGAAGCCGGTACCTATATCAAGAAATATTTTGAGCGCTTCCCCGGAATTCGCGACTACATGGACGAGACACGCGAGTTCTGTCGCGAGCACGGCTATGTGCTGACCTTGTTTGGCCGCAAATGCCACTACCCCGACATCAAGGCGAGCAATCCGTCGATCCGCTCGTTCAACGAACGCGCGGCGATCAATGCGCGCTTGCAGGGCTCTGCTGCGGACATAATTCGTCGAGCTATGATTCGCATCGAGCCGGAGCTGAAGAAAGACAGATTGAACGCACAGATGCTGCTGCAAGTGCACGATGAGCTCATCTTCGAGGTGCCGGACGACGAGATCGAACGGGCGCTCCCTATTATCAAAAGCGTGATGCAGAGCGCTCCTGATCCGGCAGTCGCATTGCACGTGCCGCTTCAGGTTGATGCGCGTGCAGCCGATAATTGGGATGAAGCGCATTAGCGCTTCTTCCATCCTGCTGCCCCCGTGTTTCTGCTGCTTAATTACTTCCGTCTACGTCGGCGTGCCTTGACCTTGCTCCCCCCTCGTCGCGCAGCAGCTTTTGTCGCATTCGCGGCTTTAGCCGGCAGCACCGCGATCGCCTCGATCTCGAACAGCGCGCCAGGCCGCGCCAACTGTGAGATGGCGACTGTCGTGCTGGCAGGCGGTGCGGACATATTGAAGTGCTGATCGCGTACCTCGCGGAAAATTGAGATGTGCGACATATCGACAAGGTAATTGTTGATCTTCACCACGTCTTCAATCGTGGCGTCGGCGTCGGCAAGCGCAAGTTTCAGATTGTCGATTGCCTTCTCGGCTTGCGCGCGGAAATCGCCCGGCGCGCCGACGAGCTTATTTTCCATATCAAGTCCAAGTTGGCCGGCGATAAAAATCAAGCGGTTGGGCCCGGTCGCCTCAACCACGTAGCTATAGCCTGGCGGCTTCGCGAGCGTTTTCGGATTGGAAAATCGGACATTGGCAGCCATCAAAACCCTCCCCTGTGATTTATTCGGTTGAGCTTAGCTTTTCTTCATCCGGTGTGTCTGCGCTTTCGGGGTTTCATCCAGGAGCCCCAAGCTCTTCCCCAACGCCCTGGTCGTCGGTGCCTGGATCAGGATCGTCATCAGAATTGCGATGAACGTGACCGACACGATGATGTCGGAACCGGGAGCTTTCATGCCAAGTAAAAGACCGGCAAGCGCGGCCGGGATTACGCCGGTTTCGCGCGTCCAGCACATGAAGAGCATCTCGTTAAGGGTCCACTTCGCGCGCCGATCGGGCAGTGCGCTAAGAAACACAGTCGCGGGCCGGGCAGCCAGCATGAAAATGGTAGCGATAATGACGCCGCCGAGCCAGTGTTGTCCTATAAGATGAAAATCAATTTGAGCGCCAAGCAGCACGAATATGAATAGTCGCATGACGAACGCGGTTGCCATCACGAATTCATCGAGTTTTTGGGCTTCAGCACTCGTCATCTTGAAACCGAACACATCCTTGTTTCCGATCACGATGCCGCACGCGAAAACGGCCATGAAGCCGCTCGCCTGGATGCCATCGGCTGCGAAATAAGCGCCGATGACGACCACAAGCGTCACCACCGGCCCATAATCCGCCAAGAATGCCCATCGTTCGTGCGCAATCAACATGGCGGCCAGATATCCGAGCGCACCACCAGCGACGATCCCGACAACGGATTGCCTGAACAAATCGAAAAGCGAGGCGCCAACTGAGAAATCGCCTGTTCCCATGGCAACCGCCAATACGCCAAAGGTCATGATAGCGCCGGTAGCATCGTTGAATGCCGACTCGCTCATGACCGTTTGCGCCACCCGGTCACGGACAGAGATCTGCCGAAAGATGGGCACCAGCGTCGCCGGATCCGTTGACGCAATCACTGCGCCCAGCAGAAGCGCCACGATCCAGGGAACGCCAAGGACGGCTTGTGCAGCGAAGGCGGTCACGACTGCAGTAACTAGGACCCCAACGGTCGCGAGAGTGACAATCGTAATCCAAACCTTTTTCAACACTTCGAAACGGAGCGATGCACCGCCGTCGAAAAGAATGTAGCTGGCTCCGAATAAAAGGATGATCTGATAGAGCGCTGAATCTGATTTGATGTCGAACAGTCCCAATACGGCCGGCCCAATCGCTATCCCGACAATCAGAAACAGGGCGATGTCTGGAACCTTGATCTTCCGAGCCGTCAAGGCGGTGATAATGCCGACAGCCAGAATGAGCCCGCCGGACAGTAGTATGTGTTTTGCTGTTTCAATCGCGGACGAAGCTTCCACTTTTCCACCGGTCGCAGGAAACCAAACGCTCGCTCGGTCACAATTTGTTTTCGCAATAGACGCACGCGATGCTGCCCGACGCCTTGTTAAATGACAAGGCGTGCCGGTTTTACATGCATCGTGAAGCGCCATTGGCGCAACTTTTCCGCCCGAACGCACAAACCCGCACGCGCCTGATAGCCGTCGCGCGCAGCTCGAATGATAGTTTACTAAACATCGCGCTTGACCCGACCGAGGCATCGGGCAAATTTCAGCTCTCGACTCGCTCAATGGTGGACTGGACGATGCAAAAAACGGTATTGGCACTGGCGGTGCTCGCAATTTGGTCGGTCTTGGCCGGCCGCGCTATCGCCGCCCCTTGCCACAACACTGGGAGCTACGAACGCTGGCTCGAGGACTTCAAGAAAGAAGCCGCCGCCCAGGGCATTTCGCCGCGGGTTATTGCCGCCGCGGCCCCGAGCATGACGTTCGACCAAGCGATCATCCGCCGCGACCACGGCCAGGCCGTTTTCAATCAAACGTTTCTGCAATTCTCGGACCGCATGGTCGGTGGCGGTCGAATTCCAACCGGACTCGCCAAGATAAAGCAACACGCGGCTTTGTTTGCACGCATCGAGCAGAAGTACGGTGTGCCTGCTCAGGTTCTGACCGCGTTTTGGGGTCTCGAAAGTGACTACGGCGCCAATTTCGGCAAATACAATATTTTGAGCGCGACTGCATCGCTCGCCTATGACTGTCGCCGGCCGGACTTCTTCCGCCAGCAGCTTTTCGATGCGCTGCGCATCATCGAGCGCGGCGATCAACGGGTCGAGGACATGATCGGCGACTGGGCTGGAGAGTTCGGCGGCATGCAGTTTACCGCCTCCGATTATCTCAAGAACGCAGTCGACTTCGACGGTGACGGCCGTCGCGACCTGATCCACAGTGTTCCGGACACACTTGCTTCTGCGGCCAACTTCCTTGTCAGCCTAGGCTGGCAGCGTGGCCAGCCCTGGCTGCAAGAGGTGCGTGTGCCTCCCAGCCTGCCGTGGCAGGAGGCCGACGTTAATATTCAGCATCCGCAGTCCCAGTGGGTCGCTTGGGGGGTGAAGCCCGCGTACGGTGAGCTGTCAGCGGGTAACTTACCGGCTTCACTGATCTTGCCGATGGGCCGGCATGGGCCGGCGTTTCTCGCCTATCCAAATTTCAAGGCCTTCCTCGGGTGGAATTCGGCCATGGTCTATTCGACCACGGTCGCTTATTTTGCTAACCGCCTCGCAGGAGCCCCGACTGTCGATCATTCAGGCGCCGGGAATATCGCGCCGCTCTCGACACAGCAGGTTATGGAGTTGCAGCGGCTGCTCATCAAACAGGGCTACGAGGGTATTGGCGAGGTCGACGGCAAGATCGGTAACGGTACGCGCAACGCGACGAAGAAGGCGCAATTAAAGATCGGTTTGCCCGCCGACGCCTATCCGACCACTGAGTTGATCGATCGTCTCCGCATTGGTACTGCTAGCGACTCAAACCGATAATTGGAGCGGAAATTTCGTCGAATAAGCGCATTGCAGCGCATCGATTCTTACAAAACGTTCATCTTCAATCACATCCACACGATGGAACCGCGGGATTCGTGAACCCTTCGCCGTTTAACCGGTTGAAGGACGGAACTGTGTCCTGGTGGAGGAAAAAAAATGACAAAACAAACGAGTGCGTTGCTGCTTGCAGCGGCGCTTGCCGCGGGTATGCCGGTAGCAGCTACGGCACAACAACATCAGCACGGAGACGGAAAGCCTGCTGCAGCCCCCGCCCGGCCGGCTCCGCATTTCGCGCCAGCGCCCCGCACGGCAGCACCGGCAGCGCCACGCTTGGCCGCGCCGCACATGGCAACGCCACGCATGGCAGCACCGCATATGGCAGCGCCGCGCAAGATAGCACCGCACACGGCTGCCCAACGCACGGGCTCGCCGCACGTTTCGTCACAACGAACGGCAATCCAGCATCATCAATCGCAGGCGGTTAATCGCGCGGTTCAGCGGCAACAGTCCCAGCAGGAGCGCTCATTGCGGCAGCAGCGTGCGTTGCGTCAGGAGCCTGTCCGCTCGACAGCAGAGGCGCGTCCCAATCTTCAGGCGCAGAAAAATCGGCAGACGCAGCGGCAGCTTCAGCTCAACACACGCCAACAACTGCTTGCTGAGCGGGCCTTGCGTCGGCAAGAGGACCGTGAATTGCGCCATCTGCCCGCATCCCAGCGCGCGCAGCGTCTTGAAGAAATTCGCAACACACGCCAGCAACGGGTGCTCAACCGACAGCAACTGGCTCAACCAAATGCACTGCAGGGGCAGTCGAACGCGCGGACTGTGCGTGCAAACCGGCTGAATGGGACCCCACGCGTGACGCAGGATGCAGCGCGCCAGGGCCGGTTCGCCGCGCGCTTCGCCGAACGGGACGCAGGGATCAACGCACGTAGTCGTTGGGCGAACTTAGCCGCGCGCGACGCGTGGAGGCATCATCACCGAGCACGCTTTGTAGCCTGGTTCGGACCGGTCTTCTGGCCGTACGCTTATTCCGACATCTTTGACTACGCGTTCTGGCCATATGGCTACGAAGATGGGTACTGGGCCTATGCATATGACGACTTCTTCGACGGGCTGTTCTGGGGCGAGGCGGGTCCGCCAGTGGATTACGCCTATGCACCGCCAGTGCCCTCCACAGCTCGCTCGCGCTATGCCGGAGCGCCGCGCGCCAGCTATGCGGCCGTGGAGGAGGTGTGCAGACAGCCTGGTAGCGGAATTACCGCGTGGCCATTCGCCGACATCGAACGCAAGGTCGGCCTCGATGCCAATCAGAAGCAACTTCTCGGCGACGTACGCAAGGCAAGTCAGGACGCCGCTGCAGTGTTCAAAGCGTCGTGCCCGCTGGAAAATGCCTTCCCGCTCACGCCTCCGGGACGTCTGGATGCGATGACTGCAAGACTTGATGCAACGCTGCAGGCGGTGCAGACGGTACGCCCGGCGCTTGAGAAATTCTACAATTCGCTCAGCGACGAGCAAAAGGAGCGCTTCAACCAGCTCGGACCGAGGGACACAGCTACCAATGCCCAGGCAAGCGTGGCTTCGCGCACCGCCGAAACCTGCAGACAGCCAAAGCCAGGCCTTGTCAACCTGCCGAGCGAGAAGATTGAGGACGCAGTTAACCCGACTGGTGGGCAGGTGGCCAAGTTGAGCAAGCTGCAGGATGCGACCAACAATGCAGTCTCCATCTTGCAAGCCGCCTGCCCGGACGAAACGCCGATGACGCCGCCCGGGCGGCTGGATGCGATGGAAAAGCGTTTCCGGGCAATGGTCAACGCCGCCAAGACCGTAAGGCCGGCTCTGGAGGGCTTTTACGCTTCACTTACGAGCGAGCAAAAAGCACGATTTAATCGCATCGGCCGGTCGCTTGCGGAAACGACAGGACAGTCGAGCAACTGATCGCGGTGATTGCGAAAATGAAAAGGGCGGCTTCGAGCCGCCCTTTTTGTGTGCGCGAGTATGGTCGCGAAAGTAGCGGCCTAAACCGACATAGCAGTCTTTGTCACGACAAATTACGGGCTTGCCGTTAGTCCTCTACCGCGCAACTATGCCCCCGTACTCCAAATAGTCTCGAGATGACGACGATCTGGGAGGACGCATGACGAAAAATGGCCAGCCTACAGCCGTTGTTATCGCGGCACTCATATTTGCTGTCGCCGCAGTCACCGCCGAAGCCAAGGACAAAGTCAAAGTCGGCTTCATTGGTCCACTCACCGGCGGCGTCTCCGCTAACGGTCTTGGTGGTCGTAATTCGGCTGACCTCGCCGTTCGGCTGCGCAATACCGATCCGAAGGCAAAATACGAATATGAACTCGTTGTGCTTGATGACGAGTGCAAGCCGAATGTGGCGGTGCAGGTCGCGACCAAAATGGCTGCCGACAAGGACATCATCGGCGGCGCAACGCATTACTGCTCGGCCGCGGCGATCGCGGCTGTCGATACCTATCACAAGTTCGGTTTTCCGGTGATCGTCTGGGGAGCGGTGCTGCCCGACATTACGTATCGCAACAAGTATGAAGAAGTGCACCGGGTCAACGGCACCATGATTAACCAGAATGAAGCCAATGCCGAGTTGATCTCCAAGTTCGGCTACAAGACCATTGCGGTGATCCACGACACCACCGACTATGGCAAAGGTCACAACGAATACTTCAGTAAGGCGTTGGCCAAGATCGGCAAGGCCAATATCGTTGGCACCTTCGGAGTTACGGCCGACCAGCAGGACTTCACCGCTGAACTCACCAAGATTAAGGCACTTAATCCTGAGGTGATCTACTTCGGCGGACTGACGCCAATTGGAGTCCGCATTCGCTCACAGATGGATAAGCTGGGAATCAAGGCGGTGTTCGACGGTACCTCAGGAATCGTCTCCGACGCTTATATTCAGGGGCTCGGACCGCTAGCGGAAGGCACATTGGCCTTTCGTGAAGGTGCACCGGCCGAGAAACTGCCGGGCGGCAAATTCTTCATGGAAAAATATAACCAGCAAAAGTACGACAATGCGCCTGAAGCCTATGGTGCCTTCGCCTACGTGGCCATGGACATGATCCTGGATACGATCGAGACGGTGGGCCCTGACCGCAAGAAGGTGATTGAAACGCTCAGCAATGTGAAGGACCGCGATTCAATCGTGGGGAAGATCACGTTCGACGATCATGGCCAGAACACCGTTCCTATCATCACGAAGTACGTGATCCAGGACGGCACCTTCGTGGAATGGGACGATAGCGAATACGCCAGCGGCAAGCGAAAACTGCAAGGCCAGAAATAACCTCACGCAAGCCTCACCGCGTTACGCGCGGTTCCGTTTTTTAAACGCTGCCAAGATTTCTGATATGGACGCTGGCTTGTTCGCTCAATATGTCATGAACGGGCTAATGCTCGGCATGATGTATGCGCTGGTGGCGGTCGGCTTTACGCTGTTCTTCGGCGTGCTCGATGTCATCAAATTCTCGCATGGCGATGTGCTTACGGTCGGCGCCTTCACCGCGCTTGCGGCCTTCACCGGCTTAAGCTCATTCGGGTTCAAATCCCAGTGGTTCGATCTTGCCGTCCTGCTGGCGCTGGCGACGCTCATGATGGCGTTGCTCGGCATGCTGATTGCCCGTTATCTGGTCATGCCGCTGCGCTCTGCACCGGCGCTCAACACGTTGTTGATCACGCTGATGCTTGGCACGGTGCTGCGCGAAAGCGTGCGGCTGTTCTATCCACAGGGTGCCAATCCGAAACCGTTTCCGTCGTTGCTGCCCCGCGCTTCGCTCGAGCTCGGTGAGTTCAACCTGCGGGTCGACAACGTGCTGATGCTTACAGCCGGTGTGCTGGTAATCGTGGGCATTCAATATTTGCTCAATCGTACAAAGCTCGGCCTTGCTATCCGCGCGGTCGCGCAGGACGAGGAAACTGCGCGCACTATGGGGATCAATTTTACTGCCATCGTTCTGATCACTTTCGCTATCGGCTCGGGCCTAGCGGCTTTCGCCGGTGTAATGAACGGCCTCTACTACAATGAGATCAATTTCGGGATCGGCCTTTATCTTGGCGTGATTGGCTTTTCCGCGGCCATCATCGGTGGCCTTGGCAGTATTTATGGGGCCATTCTGGGTGGCTTCCTGTTCGCAGGCCTGCAAACTGTCGCCACGGTGCTGCTGCCCTTCTCCAGCGCCTACAAAGATGTTTTCGCCTTCGCCGTTGTCATTGCCATCATGGCCTGGCGTCCGACGGGCCTGATCCAGGAAAAGATTAGTGAGCGGGTCTAGAACGATGGTCCAGAAAGCTCGCGTGTCGGCGTGGCCGGGGGTGATCGCGCTTGCGATTGGGACGGCCTACTTGATCGCGCTGCTAACGGCCGAGAAGCAAATCTTGATCATCGCGTTGCTCCTGGCTGGCATCGCTGTCGTCGTGGCTGCCGCCTGGTTCGGGATGTTTGATAGTATTAGTGCCTCCTTTGCCGATCATGAGGACGCGCTGAGAGCTTGTGCGATCATCGCCGCACTCGCTGTGGCGGCATTTTTCCACGACAACCATTTCGTGCTGCTGCTGGTGATTACCGTGCTTCTTTATTCGGTAGCGACGCTCGGGCTTAATGTTCAGTTTGGCTACGCCGGCGTCCTCAATTTCGCCGGCGCATCGTTCTTCGGTATCGGCGCCTATACTTCGGCCGTTCTCAACACGCAGACGGCACTGCCGCATCTCCTCGTGCTGCTGATTGGCGGCTTGCTGGCGGCGCTGGGCGGTTCAATCTTATTGCTGCCGGTGTTGCGCACACGCGGACACTATGCCGCCGTGGTGACCATTGCATTTGCGCTCCTCTTCAAGACCTTTCTTGAGGTCAACGACGTGCTCGGTGGGCCGCAAGGTATGCAAGTCAAAGGCATGAGCATTCTCGGCTGGTCGTTCAACGAAAATATCAAAATTGGCAGCGTTTCCTTGTCCTTTTACACGAACTATTTCGCGGTCAGCCTGTTACTGCTCATTGGCGCTTTCGTTTTAGTGCAGCGGCTGGAGCGCTCCTGGATCGGACTCAACCTCGATGCTTTACGGCTCGATGAGACGGCTGCGAACTGCTTCGGCCTCGATATCGTGCGCTGGAAGATCACGGCTTTTCTGATCGGCAACTTCCTCATCGGCATCGCTGGCGCCCTCTTCGGCATGGTCGGCGGATTCGTTGCGCCCAATAACTACACCTTCGCCGATTCACTGATTCTTGTTTCGATCCTGCTACTCGGTGGCATCGGCAATCCATGGGGTCTGGTGGTAGCGACCATCATTGTCGTGGTCGTGCCTGAGAAATTACAGACCATTCAGGAATACCGCTTCCTGCTCTATGCGCTGATGGTGATCGCGGTGTTGTTGTTCCGGCCGGAGGGATTGTTGCCACGGCCGGTGCGCCGCTATTTCCCGGGATGGCGACCATGAGTGCGTTGCTGGAGGCTCGTGGCCTCTCCAAGCATTTCGGTGGCGTGCTTGCGCTTGATGGGCTTGATCTAGCCGTCGCTCCGAACGAAATTCTCGGCCTAATTGGCCCGAACGGCTCTGGCAAGACCACGTTTTTCAACGTCATCACCGGCATCTATAGCGCCGATGCCGGGCAGGTCATCTTCGACGGGGTCGACGTCACCAATGCGAGCGGGCGGGCGGTCTATCAGACCGGCATATCGCGCACCTTCCAGCGCTCGCGCCTCTCTCTGCCACTTTCGATCTTCGATAATATCATGATTGGCAATCACAAGCGTCTCAATCAGAGCCTTTGGTTCAACCTGGTCAAGCGCGGCGGCTTCAAGCGTCAGTTCGAGGAGAGCTATGCGGCCGCGCGCGCCCTCGTCGAGGTGTTCGAGCCTGCGCTGGCCGATCACCTGTTCGAGCCGGTCGCCGGCCTGCCTATGATCGATCGCCGTCGCATCGAGATCTGCCGCGCTTTGATCAGTTCGCCCAAACTGTTGCTCCTCGACGAACCTTCGGCCGGCATGACGCATGAAGAGACGGCGGAACTGATGAACGACATCCTGCTTGTTCGCACGCGCAACCAGAACCTCACCATCATCATTGTCGAGCATGAGATGGGCGTGATCGAGCGCATCACCAACCGCTGCGTCGTGCTTAATTTTGGTCGCAAGATTGCCGAAGGTCCCTACCGCACGGTCGCCGCCGACGCACAGGTGCAGGAAGCCTATCTCGGAGCGGCATGATGAGCGGCACGCTCGAAATCGAAGGCGTTTACACGGCCTATGACAAGGCCGACGTTCTGCAAGGCGTCTCGCTCAAGGTGGAGGCTGGCAGCATCACCTGCCTGCTGGGTTCTAACGGCTCAGGCAAGACAACTCTGGTGCGTTCGGTACTTGGGTTGACGCCTCCGCGTGCCGGTCGCATCATCTTCGATGGCTCCGACATTACGCACCTGCCGACACACAAGATCATCGGTGCCGGCATTGCTTGCATTCCTGAGGGGCGCAAAGTGTTTCCAAAGCTTACGGTCGAGGAGAACTTGCGAGTCGGCGCCTATCAGGAGCGCTCGGACAAGGCGAGTTCGGCGCGCCTTGCCGAAATCCTGCACATTTTCCCGCGGCTCAGCGAGCGGCGAATGCAGCTTGCCGGGACCATGTCCGGTGGAGAACAAGCGATGGTGTCGATTGGCCGTGGCCTGATGTGCGCGCCTAGGCTTCTTCTGATCGATGAGCCTTCGCTTGGCCTGTCACCGCGCCTGGTGAAGGAAAATTTCAATATCATCCGCAGCATCAATGAGCACGGTATCACTGTGCTTCTGGTCGAGCAGAACATGCACCAGACGCTTGCGATTTCCCACTACGGTTTTGTGCTATCGAAAGGTCGGGTGTCGGCAAGTGGCGCACCCGCAGAACTTGCATCCCGCCAAGATGTGCGGGATGCCTACTTCGGATAAATCATGCAGTCTTCAGTCGAACTGACGCAGGACCTCGTCCGCTTCAAGACGATCAACCCTCCCGGCGCCGAGCGTGCTTGCGCCGAGAGGCTCGCATCCTTGCTCGAGGGTGCAGGGTTCGCGGTTGAACTCGTTCCTTTTGGGGATGGGCGGGCCCAACTGGTCGCACGCATCGGTGGCGCGACTGGAAAATTGCCGATTGGGTTTACCGGACATCTCGATACCGTTCCGCTCGGTACGCAACCTTGGTCCGCCGATCCGCTGGCTGCTGAGATCGTTGACGGCAAACTCTATGGGCGCGGCTCATCCGACATGAAAAGTGGCGTAGCCGCGTTCGTTGCGGCGTGCATCGCACTGGCTGACAAACTGGCGGGAACCCCCGGAGTAGTCCTGCTTATCACTGCAGGCGAGGAAACAGGTTGCACCGGGGCCGCGGCCTTGGCCCGCGCCGCGACACCTCTTCCCCAGATCGGTGCACTTGTTGTAGCGGAGATGACTGGCAACCAAGCGCTGGTGGGTCACAAGGGAGCGCTATGGCTCGAAGCCGTGACAACGGGTGTCACCGCACACGGCTCGATGCCGGAGAAAGGCATCAATGCGGTTCACAAGGCGGCTCGTGCCGTCACAGCCTTGCAGGATTTCGATTTCAGTTTCGCGCGGCACGACATTCTGGGCAGCCCGACGCTCAATGTCGGCACGATCCAGGGAGGGCTCAACATTAATTCAGTACCGGACCGTGCCGTTATTGGCATCGACATCCGCACAATCCCCGGACAGAGCCACGTGAAAATCCGTGATCATTTAAAGAGCTACCTTGGAGATGAAGTTACACTAAGCACGCTTCTCGACGCGGAAAGCGTCTGGACCAGCCCGGATAATCCATGGATCGGCGAGGTGTTTCGGATAGCAAGCGATGTTGCTGGTTTCGGCAATGAGATTGCAGCGGCGCCATATTTTACCGACGCCTCAGTTTTAGCCCCGGCGATCGGATCACCGCCAACTGTGATCATTGGGCCAGGCGAACTTGCCCTGGCCCATCAGACGGATGAATTCTGCTTAGTGTCGCGTATCGAACAGGCAACTGAGATTTATTCGCGCATAGTCCGGCATTGGTCCGGAATCTAAGGTCTGTAGACGGAATCACTCGGCGGCGATTCGCACTTCCGGCGCGGCCGCCTTGATGTCCGGGGTGACGTGCCGCTCGAACTTGGCAAAATTCTTCTGAAACATTCCGACCAGATCGCGGGCGGTCCTGTCGAACTCGGCCTTGTCTTTCCAGGTCTTGAAGGGATTGAGCAGATGCGGTTGGACGCCTGGCACAGAGGTGGGCACTGAGAAGCCGAAATACGGATCGGTACGGAAATCCGCGTTCTTGAGCGAACCATCGAGCGCTGCGGCGAGCAGCGTGCGCGTTGCCTTGATCGGCATGCGGCGGCCGATGCCGTATTTCCCGCCGGTCCATCCTGAATTGACCAGCCAGACGTCGACCTTGTGCTTGTTAATGTAGTCGCGCAGCAAGTTGGCATAGACCGAGGGATGCCGCGGCAGGAACGGTGCGCCGAAGCAGGTCGAGAACTCCGGCTGGACGCCTACTAGCCCTTTCTCCGTACCGGCGACTTTTGCCGTATAGCCGGAGAGGAAGTGATACATCGCCTGCGTCGGCGTCAGCTTTGCGATCGGCGGCATTACGCCAAACGCGTCAGCGGTCAGGAAGATGATGTTTTTCGGGTGCCCCGCGCGGCCGCTGCGCGATGCATTCGGAATGAAGTCGAGTGGATAGGCCGAACGCGTGTTTTCGGTTTTGGATCCGTCGTCGTAATCGGGCACGCGCGTAATGGGATCGAACGCCACATTCTCGAGAACTGCGCCAAAGCGGTTGGTGGCATTCCAGATCATCGGCTCCGCTTCCTGTGAGAGCTTGATGGTCTTGGCGTAGCAGCCACCTTCAAAATTGAAGATGCCGTCTGGACCCCAGCCGGTCTCGTCGTCGCCGATCAGGATACGCTCCGGGTCAGCCGAAAGCGTGGTCTTGCCCGTTCCGGATAGACCAAAGAACAGCGCGCTCTCGCCCTCATGACTGACATTGGCGGAGCAGTGCATTGGCACGACTTTTTGAGCCGGCAAATAGAAATTGAGTGTCGTGAACACCGATTTCTTCATCTCGCCGGCGTACGACGAGCCGCAGATGAGCACGATCTTGCGCGTGAGATCGATGGCGACCATCGTGTCCGAGCCCTCGCGGCCGCCGTGCCGCTTGGCGTCCGGCTTGAATGACGGGAAATCGAGAATAGTGAGATCGGGAACAAATGTAGCGAGATCGACGCGCTCGGGGCGGATTAGCAACTGCCGGATGAAGAGGGAGTGCCAGGCGAGTTCGGTGAATATGCGCGTCTTGAGTCGGTATTCTGGGTCGGCGCCGCCATAAAGGTCCTGCGCAAAAAGCTTCTTGCCTTGGGCATGCTCGATGAAGTCGGCAAGCATAATGTCGAAGTTTTCCTTCGACATTTTGCGATTGCCATCCCACCAAACCGAATCCCGCGTGAGATCGTCGACGACGGTGTGCTTGTCTTTCGGACTCCGGCCGGTGTGGTGACCGGTCCCGGCGCACAGTGCACCGCCCACGACTAGCGAGGCCTCGCCCGCCGAAATGGCGTACTCATAGAGTGCCGACTCGGGCAGATTCCAGCGCACCTCGGCCAGATTCTTGAAACCGAATTTCTCGGCACCATAGGCGCCGTTCCGCACACCACGCTCTCGCACTCGAATTCCTCCCAACAGGCCGCTTATTGCCAAAAAACTTGTGGGGACATTTGGATCCCCGCCGCGGCTCGTTTAGCGGTTAGTATAGCCTCTTGCTTAAAGGCGCGCGACCATAGTCAGGCCGCCCTCGAATGCCAAGAAAAAAGGCGATGCAGGTTTGCGGATTACATTGCGCTGCATCAATAATGCTGCTGAAACCTGCTGATTGGATTGAATCCACGCCTTACTCGACCAACCCCCTTTCCGCGAGCCATTTCAATCAGGTCAACAATCTCGCCATTGTTTTTGTCCATTATCAGGTGTGGGAATTTCCTTTATTGCCGACATCAGGCAGGTTAACTACGCCTACAATTCCTCCCGTGGCCTTTACCGCTGCGGCGTAATCAATGCCGATCGGCCACCGCTGTCGAGCCGTATGTACTCGCCATAAACAATGCTTTTCAGCTTGCCGGTCTGCGTATTGTCACCAGTAACCGCCGGTTCGACTGCCACATTGGACTTAATTTTGTCGGGCCGCGCCTGCGCCAGGCTAAAGCCGAAATCCGCCGGCCTGACTGTAGAATAGGAGAACGCTGGGACATGCCTTGTCCGCCAGTGCCGTATGGCAGCGACGATGGCCTCCCCAGTGGTTGTCAAGCGCGGCGCGATTTGCTTGGTGATGGCCTCGACCGGACACTGGCTTTCGGCGTTCACTTTCATCTGCGACGAATCGGCATTCCATAAGCCGGCTCCCTACCCAAAGCGGAAGTCGAACGGGTTTGCCTTCAGAAAATTCGGCTCTCTGTTCCACACATTGGGCGTGAGCGGTCACGCTCGACAGCTTTGGATTGTAAACTTCCCAGCCCTTGCGGATGAAGATGTTGAGCCAGCCTTCCCGACCCCCGGCTGTCCTTGAGCGCCCTCTGAATCTGTGAAAAATTAGTGAGTATGGGCGTGCTTGCGTTTGCGCCAAATGTGGGCCAGTGCCCGCGGTCAACTTGCCCGGACTTGATCAGCCAGTTGTTTCAGAATCGCTCGCAACTGACCGGGCCCGGTGACGCGTTGCGGAAACGGCAATCGCAGTGCGGTTTGGCCTTGTTGCAATTCGAGGCCTTCAGGATCGACGCCGACGCAACGCCAGTCTCCGTCAGGTCCGCCGAGCAACCTCGTCGCATACAAGCGACAGGCATCTGCGTCGTCTGCGTTGATGTGCGCGATTGCGTCGGGCGCGGATTGGATGAGCGCCTGAGCATCCGAAATGTTGGCAAGCAGATCTTGCGGTTTGAGATCCACGATTCGCCCGAACCCGGCGACCAAATGCGCGCCCGAGATTTCCATGCGATAGAATGCGAAGTCGCCGAAGTTTGCGAACATCTCGGCTTCCGGATGACGCCGCAAATACGAACCTGCAGCCGAGGAATCAATCTTGCCGCACGTGCCCATCAGCATAACACGTGCGCCTTCGAGCGGATCGCCTTCTTTCCGCTCGTCAAGCATCAACGAGACGCGTCCATCGGCCAGGATGTTTTTGGTGTGCAGCGCCAGGTTCGACAGCAGAAAGAGCGGAGCACCGTCGAACGCGGTCGCGACATTCACTAGCGAGCAATATGGGTCGCCCGAGCCAGGCACCAAAGTCGCAAGAGCTCCGGCACGCGCTTCGCGCAGCAGTTTCTTGGCGGCCAAACGGGGATCGAAGGCGCTATCGGGCTTCATTGACATGCGCTCACACTTTAACGGTTCAGCGCTTGCCCAGAATTTTATGTCTGCGGAGTTGAAATCGCTACCGAATCACATAGTTGTTGCAAAGAGGCCACATTTCAGACCCGGTTTGTGGGTTCAAAACGCGCGGGATGTGACGGAATAGGGGCTCATGCCGACAATCGCTCTCGTCGACGACGACCGCAATATCCTGACCTCTGTGTCGATGGCGCTCGAAGCGGAGGGCTATCGCATCATGACATATACCGACGGCGCCTCGGCGCTGGATGGTTTCAAGACGTCGCCGCCAGATCTGGCAATCCTTGATATCAAGATGCCGCGCATGGACGGCATGGAGACGCTCAGGCGCCTACGCCAGAAGACCGATGTGCCCGTGATCTTCCTGACCTCCAAAGACGAAGAGATTGACGAATTGTTCGGTCTCAAAATGGGAGCTGACGATTTCATCCGCAAACCGTTCTCGCAGCGGCTGCTCGTCGAACGCGTGAAGGCCGTGCTGCGCCGCTCCAGCCCGAAAGATGGCGCCCCCCCAAAAGAAGTCGATTCTGCCAAGGTGTTGGAGCGCGGACAACTTCGCATGGACCCCGAGCGGCACACCTGCACGTGGAAGGGTGAACCGGTCACACTGACCGTCACCGAGTTCCTCATCCTTCAAGCACTCGCCACGCGTCCGGGTGTGGTTAAGAGCCGCAACGCGCTGATGGATGCTGCCTATGACGACCAAGTTTACGTCGACGATCGCACCATTGACAGCCACATCAAGCGATTGCGCAAGAAATTCAAGGTGGTCGACGACGATTTCGAGATGATCGAAACGCTCTATGGCGTCGGCTATCGTTTTAAGGAATGACGCATTCTTAATGTCGTGGCCGACATGCGCGGCCTGACGAAGCGTCCCGGCTTGCGGTACAATGCCCCCGGGTCAGATTTGCGCATGGTCCGCAAAAGCAGATATCGGCTTTCGGAAAGGATCATACGTTAGCAATAGGGCCCACGGTCAACCCGGTTGGATTGAACGACGTGCTCGATCGAACTTCGGAAATCATCTCGCAGAACGCTGAGGCCGACCAGCCTAGCGCGGAAAGTTCTCGTCCGGAGTCCAGGCAAGGTGGCTCTGTGCGGCGCATGATGCGCTCAGCATGGCACTTCTTCGTATCGCAAAGTTTTTCTAGCCTCACCAGACGCATTGTTTTTCTCAATCTCGCCGGTCTCGTCGCACTGGTCACTGGCGTGCTTTACCTGTCGCAATTCCGTGCGGGATTGATCGACGCGCGTGTGCAAAGCCTGCTCACTCAGAGCGAAATTATTGCCGGTGCAATCGCGGCGTCGGCTACGGTCGAGACCAACTCTATCACGATTGACCCTGAACGGCTTCTGGAATTGCAGACCGGTGAGAGCTACGGGCCGGCCGACGAAGCGCTTTCTGGCATCGAATTCCCGATTAATCCGGAGCGCGTTGCGCCGGTACTGCGACGGCTCGTCTCTCCGACCAAGACCCGCGCCCGGATCTACGACCGCGACGGCGTCCTGATTCTCGACAGCCGAAATCTCTATGGTCGCGGCGACGTATTGCGCTTCGACCTTCCGCCGCCGAACTCGGAAAAGCTGGGGCTGATGGAGCGAGCATTTATAGCCCTGCGCCGCTGGTTCGGCCGCGGCGACCTTCCGCTGTATAACGAACTGGGTCCCGAGAACGGGAAGGGCTATCAAGAAGTCGCACAGGCGCTTAACGGCGCACACGCTAGCATGGTGCGGGTCAACGATCGAGGCGAGGTGATCGTTTCCGTAGCGGTACCCGTGCAGCGTTTTCGAGCTGTTCGCGGGGCACTAATGTTGTCCACACAGGGTGCCGACATTGACGATATGGTCGAGGCCGAGCGACTCGCAATCGTGAAAGTATTTTTCGTGGCCGCGGGCGTTATGGTGGTGCTCTCCATGCTGCTGGCCGGCACCATCGCGGGCCCTGTGCGGCGTCTTGCCGACGGAGCCGAACGCGTTCGCCGCCGCATTCGCAGCCGTGTCGAGATCCCCGATTTTACCGGCCGACACGATGAGATCGGAGAACTGTCTGGTGCGCTGCGTGACATGACGAATGCCCTTTACAGTCGCATCGAGGCCATTGAAAGTTTTGCGGCCGACGTCGCGCATGAGTTGCGCAATCCGCTCACCTCGCTGCGCTCAGCTGTGGAAACGCTGCCAGTGGCGAAGACGGATCAAAGCCGCCAGCGCTTGCTTGCCGTAATCGAGCATGACATTAAGCGGCTCGATCGACTGATCTCCGACATCTCCGATGCCAGCCGGCTCGACGCGGAATTGCAGCGGCAGGAAGCTGCGCCGGTGGATTTCGCAAAGCTACTCGATGCCCTTGTAAAAGCTGCCAATGAAATCCGCACCGATGACGTTAACGTGACGCTGACGTTCGAAGGGAGCACACTGTCAAATTTCAAGGTCCCGGGCCACGACTCCAGGCTCGGCCAGGTTGTCAGTAATCTGGTCGACAACGCACGGTCCTTCTCGCCACCTGCTGCTACCGTACGCATCACGTGCCGGCGGCTTAAAGACGAGGTAGAGATTCTGGTCGACGACGATGGGCCCGGTATCAGGCCGGAGGCGCTCGATAAGATTTTCGAACGCTTTTACACCGATCGTCCGGAACAGGGCTTCGGGCAAAACTCCGGCCTCGGATTGTCAATCTCCAAACAGATCATCGAAGCCCATGGGGGCACGATCCGAGTGGAAAATCGCACCGGTGTCGCAGGCAGCCACGACAAGCCCCGCATCCTTGGCGCCCGCTTCGTTGTGCGGCTGCCGGCAACTTGATGGACCGGGCCAACTCCACCATCCATGCCACGGCCGTTCTCACCGGCATGAAGGCAACGCTGATCCGCGGGCCTGCCGGTTCCGGCAAATCACGGTTGGCATGGGGCCTTGTCACAGCGGCCGCGCAGGGCGCCTTGCCGTTTGCAAGGCTGGTGGCGGACGATCGCGCCTTGCTGGAAATCAATGCAGGGCGGCTGGTGATCCGCCCTGCACAGGAACTTGCTGGTATGATTGAAATCCGTGGCCTTGGCGTTCGGCGAATTGAATTCGAATCGGTCGCAGTCGTGGGGCTCGTGGTCGATCTCAACGCCGAGGATGCCGGCCGCCTACCCGAGCAAAAGGCCACAAGTGTCATAATCCATGGTGCTAAGCTGCCGCGACTCGCAGTCGCACCCGGAATGTCAGCTTTGCCTTTAGTACTGGCTGCGCTGCGTACCCCCTCGGCGGGGTAGTTGGCTGGCGGACGTGGGTTGGGCTACCTGCACAGCGCCCGCGATCGAAAAAATTAACCATATCGGACCTAGGATCGCGCTTCCGAAAAGCACGCACCGAGCTCCTCCTTGGCACCGTCTTTCCGCAGTGCAGCAGATCGCTTATATTGCGAGGGAAGCCCTTGCAATGGGGCTTCAGATGGGTGTGAATTTGCACCCTTTCGTGCGGCGCAACGTAGCGCCCGCGAGGAGTTAGGGATGATCGGCCTTGTACTTGTGACCCACGGGCGGCTCGCTATCGAGTTCCGCTCAGCGCTGGAGCACGTGGTAGGGCCTCAACGCCAGATCGAGGCAATAACCATTGGTCCCGACGACGACGTCGAGCAATGTCGGAAGAACATCCTTGACGCAGTCAAGCGCGTCGATAGCGGCGAAGGGGTCGCGATCCTCACCGACATGTTTGGGGGCACGCCCTCTAATCTGGCCATCTCGGTCATGAGCCAGCCGAAGGTTGAGGTGCTAGCCGGTATCAACCTACCAATGCTGATTAAACTGGCCAAAATCCGCGAGATTTGGCCACTGCAGGATGCGGTAGCCGCCGCACAAGAAGCTGGCCGCAAGTACTGCACGATTGCCAGCCGGGTCCTCAACGGTAAATGAGCCCACGCGCGTCAGCGGACGACACCCCCGTCGTGCGCGAGGTGGAAATCGTCAACAAAAAGGGTCTGCATGCCAGGGCTTCGGCGAAATTCGTCCAGACCGCCGAAAAATTCGACGCAGCCATTACCGTAACCCGGGGCCATGAAACCGTGGGCGGCACATCTATTATGGGGCTAATGATGCTGGCGGCAGCCCCAGGCGCCACCATCACTATCAAGGCGATCGGCAAAGACGCAGGGGTCGCGGTCCAAACCCTGTGCGAGCTCGTGGCTGCCGGATTTGGTGAAGAGGATTGAGCAGGGCCGACATAAAGAAATCTTTATATATGCGTTGCGGGCCCGTTAATGGCCTGTTATACGCACGGCCAGCCGATCAACCAATTTCGTGGATGTGGAACTTGCCATGGCCGCTGCTAAGCCAAAGACCAAGACCTGTGACTACGTCGTCAAGGACATCTCGCTAGCCGCCTGGGGCCGCAACGAGATCAACATTGCCGAGACCGAGATGCCCGGTCTGATGGCAACGCGCGAGGAGTACGGGCCGCAGCAACCGCTGCGCGGCGCCCGCATCGCAGGCTCCCTGCACATGACCATCCAGACGGCGGTATTGATCGAGACGCTGACGCATCTCGGCGCCGACGTGCGGTGGGCATCATGCAACATTTATTCGACCCAGGACCATGCCGCCGCCGCAATCGCGGATGCCGGCGTACCGGTGTTCGCGGTCAAGGGGGAAAGCTTGAAGGACTACTGGGACTATACCCACCGCATATTCGAATGGCACGACGGCGGCGCGCCCAACATGATCCTCGATGACGGCGGCGACGCCACGCTGCTCTTGCACCTCGGATTGCAGGCCGAGGGCAATTCGGATGTGCTCGCCCATCCGGGCAACGATGAAGAGGAAATTCTGTTCGCCGCCGTCAAGAAGCGGCTGAAGGAGCAGCCGGGCTGGTATACAAAAACCGCTAAGGCAATCAAAGGCGTCACCGAGGAAACCACGACCGGCGTGCATCGGCTCTACCAGATGGCCAAGGAAGGCCGCCTGATGTTCCCGGCGATCAACGTCAATGACAGCGTCACCAAGTCGAAATTCGACAATCTCTACGGTTGCCGGGAGTCGCTGGTCGATGGCATTCGCCGCGGCACCGACGTGATGATGGCCGGAAAGGTCGCGATGGTTGCCGGCTTCGGCGATGTCGGCAAAGGCTCAGCCGCATCCCTGCGTCAGGCCGGTTGCCGCGTCATGGTGTCCGAGGTCGATCCGATCTGCGCGTTGCAAGCGGCGATGGAAGGCTACGAAGTCGTCACTATGGAAGATGCCGCGCCGCGCGCCGACATCTTCGTCACGGCCACTGGCAATGTGGACGTGATCACGCTCGAGCACATGCGTAAAATGAGGCACCGCGCAATTGTCTGCAACATCGGCCACTTCGACAGTGAGATTCAGGTTGCGGCGCTACGTAATATGAAGTGGCACAACATCAAGCCGCAGGTGGACGAGGTTGAGTTCCCCGACGGCAAACGCATTATTTTGCTGTCGGAAGGTCGGCTTGTGAATCTAGGCAACGCCATGGGGCATCCGAGCTTCGTGATGTCCTCATCCTTCACCAACCAGACGCTGGCGCAGATCGAGCTGTGGACCAATCCTGGCAAGTACAAGAAACAAGTGTACACGTTGCCCAAGCAGCTCGACGAGAAAGTGGCGCGGCTGCACCTCGACAAGATCGGTGTGAAGCTCACCAAGCTCAGCGATAAGCAAGCCTCCTACATCGGCGTGCCGCAAGCTGGCCCATTCAAGAGCGATCATTATCGCTATTAAAAGGTTTGCGCATCTTGGCGTTGTCATGGCCGGGCTTTTCCCAACCTAGCGCCGCTCCAACTTGAAGGCGCCTAATCCGGATGTTATCTCGCCCGCGATGACGGCGTCACCGATCCAGAATATCCGCAATTTTTCCATCGTCGCGCATATTGACCATGGCAAGTCAACGCTTGCCGACCGGCTGATTCAACTTACCGGCGGGCTCGAAGAACGTGAGATGAAGGAACAGGTGCTCGATTCCATGGACATCGAGCGCGAGCGCGGCATTACCATCAAGGCGCAGACCGTGCGGCTCAACTACCAAGCCCGCGACGGTAAGAATTACGTGTTGAATCTGATCGACACACCCGGACACGTCGACTTCGCCTATGAGGTCAACCGTTCGCTCGCCGCGTGCGAGGGCTCGCTGCTAGTCGTGGACGCAACCCAGGGTGTCGAGGCGCAGACTCTGGCCAACGTCTATCAGGCGATCGACAACGGCCACGAGATCGTGCCCGTGCTCAACAAAGTCGATTTGCCCGCAGCCGAGCCGGCCAAGGTGAAGCAACAGATCGAGGATGTGATCGGTCTCGACGCAAGCAATGCGATCGAGATTTCCGCCAAGACCGGGCTGAACGTACCTGAAGTGCTGGAAGCCATCGTTGCGCGGCTACCGCCGCCGAAAGGCGACCGCGACGCGACGCTCAAGGCGCTGCTCGTCGACAGCTGGTACGACCTCTATCTCGGCGTGGTCGTGCTGGCGCGCATCGTCGACGGTGTTTTGAAGAAAGGCCAGCGCATTCGCATGATGGGCACAAATGCCGCTTATGACGTGGATCGCACCGGTGTTTTTACGCCAAAACTTCAGCCCGTACATGAACTTGGTCCCGGCGAAATCGGCATGCTCACTGCATCAATCAAGGAAGTAGCCGATACCCGCGTCGGCGACACCATCACCGACGATCGCCATCCGGTGGATAGGGCTCTGCCTGGTTTTCGTCCGGCCGTCCCCGTCGTGTTTTGCGGGCTCTTCCCTGTCGATGCCGCGCAATTCGAAGATTTGCGCGCAGCTATGGGCAAGCTGCGCCTCAATGATGCGAGTTTTACTTATGAAATGGAAACGAGCGCGGCGCTCGGCTTTGGCTTCCGCTGCGGTTTCCTCGGGCTGCTGCATCTGGAGATCATCCAGGAACGCCTGTCGCGCGAATTCAATCTCGCCCTAATCGCGACCGCGCCTTCGGTGATTTACAAGATCAAGCTCACCACCGGTAAAGAGCTCGAAATTCATAATCCGGTCGACATGCCGGAGCCGAACCACATCGAGGAGATGCAGGAACCCTGGATCGAAGCCACGATCCTGACGCCGGATGAATATCTCGGCTCGGTGCTCAAGCTCTGCCAAGACCGCCGCGGCGAGCAGAAGGAGCTCACTTATGTGGGCAACCGCGCCATGGTGAAATACGACCTGCCGCTCAACGAGGTGGTGTTCGATTTCTACGACCGGCTGAAATCTGTGTCACGCGGCTATGCCTCGTTCGATTATCACCTCACTGACTATAGGCCGGCCGACCTCGTGAAATTGCAGATGCTGGTCAACGGCGATCCTGTCGATGCACTGGCCATGCTGGTGCATCGTACGCGCGCCGAATCGCGCGGCCGCGCCATGGCTGAAAAGCTCAAGGAGCTAATCCCGCCCCACATGTTCCAGGTGCCAATCCAGGCCGCGATCGGTGGCAAGATCATCGCGCGCGAGACCGTGCGAGCTTTACGCAAGGATGTAACCGCCAAGTGCTATGGCGGCGACGTCACTCGCAAGCGCAAGCTTCTCGAGAAGCAAAAGGAAGGCAAAAAACGCATGCGGCAATTCGGCAAGGTCGACATTCCGCAGGAAGCGTTCATCGCAGCCTTGAAGGTAGACGTCTAGGCCTGTGCCCAATGGCGCGCATGCGGGCGGGAGCTACTATCGCCAGTTTTGCCAGTAGGAGCGTGCGCGGTTGCCGTCCCAAGAGTTATCAAAAATTCTTTCGTAGGTTTGGCTCGGATACAGCGGCCTATCTTCCTCGTGCACGCGCATCCGCTGCACCGGTGCTTCGCCGGTAACCACGATGCGCGTGTCCTCCATATGATCCTTGACCAGTGCAAATAATACGGCGGCGTTCGCAGGATGCAGGCGGATGCAGCCGTGCGAGGCAGGTCTACCGAGGCGCGAGACCTCGTAGCTGCCATGGATGGCGTAACCCCCATTGAAAAAGATCGAATAGGGCATGGGCGACCAATCGTATTTGCGAGAGAACCATTTGCGGGCCAGCCATTGTGGCCGGTAGCTGCCATTCGGTGTGCTGTAGCCCCAGCGTCCTGTTGACACAGGCCAGCGGTAGCGGCTGGAGCCGTCGACCTCAACCGTCAGCCATTGCGCGGTTTTGTCGACCGTCACCACAATACCGGCGCGCGCCGGCGCAATGGAGAGCGAAAACACGAAGCCCAAGACGATGAAAAAGACGCGCGACAGGATTGCCTCCCTGATGAGTTCCGAGCCATGGATGGCACAATTTCATTTATTTAGATAAAAATGCTTTGGCAACGGAACACGAGTCTCGATCGCTCGCGAAAATTAACCTGACAGGCGGTTGCGGGCTCGGTACATCAGAAACGTCATGTTCGCTCGAATCGTGACCCCAATCGTCCTGTCTGTGGTAGTCGCTGCCGGCACCCTTGCCGTCACCGAGCGCATCGCCATTGCGCAGACGCCGGCGACCGCAGCCCCTGCGCCGCTGCCACCGCAAAAGCCGGCGATGAGCGAACCGGAAAAGGAAAAAACTTTATCGGCCAAGGAGCTCTTCGGCGCAGCACAACTGCCGTCGATCGGCAAGGCTATGGCAATCGGCTACTACCCGCGCGGATGTCTTGCAGGCGGGGTCGAACTACCCATCAATGGGCCTAACTGGCAGGTGATGCGCCTGTCGCGCAACCGCAATTGGGGGCATCCCAGCCTGATCAACTTCGTGGAAAAATTCGCGTCCCTTGCCGCCAAGGCGACTGGATGGAAAGGTATCCTGGTCGGCGACCTGGCGCAGCCTCGCGGCGGCCCATCGCCATCTGATCACTCGAGCCACCAGACGGGCCTTGATGTAGACATCTGGTTTATGCCGATGCCGGACCGCGTATTGACTAAGGAAGAGCGTGACACCATCTCGGCCAGCAATCTCGTGTCCGAAGACTGGAAGCACCTAAATCCGGAAACTTGGACGCCACAACACGTCGCCTTCATCAAGACCGCCGCTCAGCAGCCCGGGGTCGAGCGTGTGCTGGTCAATGCCGCAATCAAAAAGGAGTTGTGCCGCGTCGAGGAGAAACGACCTCACGCTTGGATGGCGAAGGTGCGACCCTGGTATGGACATCACGACCACATTCACGTGCGCTTGCGATGCCCGACTGATTCGCCGAACTGCCGCGCGCAGCAACCGGTATCGGGTGACGATGGCTGTAGCGGCACGGAGCTCGACCACTGGCTATCCGACAAGGTGCTGAAGCGGAAAATAACCACGCCATCCAAGCCACCGAAGCCGATGATGCTCGCCGACCTGCCGCCGGCCTGCAAAACTGTGCTCGAAGCGCCCGCCAAGAACACCAGTGTAGCTAACGAGAAGCGCTGACAAGGGCGGAATATGATGCCCAAGCGCGCGACAACTGCCAGCTCGACATCGCCCGATCGGCTCAAGATTCTTGCCGCCCTCGAGCGAAAGGTTCTATGGCTCGCGAGCTGGATGATCCACAATGCCAACCATCTGCGTGAAAATGCAGATGGTTTGAAAGTCGGCGGCCATCAGGCCTCGAGTGCCTCGCTCGCCACAATCATGACCGCGCTCTATTTCGACGTGCTGCGGCCGCAGGATCGCGTCGCGGTAAAGCCGCATGCGAGTCCAAACTTCCACGCTATCCAGTATCTGCTCGGCAAGCAGACACGCGAGCGGCTGCAAGCCTTCCGCGGCTACAAGGGGGCGCAGAGCTACCCCTCACGCACCAAGGACGCCGACGACGTTGATTTTTCTACAGGATCGGTCGGCCTCGGCGTGGCGCAGACACTGTTTTCCTCGCTGACGCAAGACTACGTGCGCGCCCACCGCTGGCGTTTAGACCGGCCAGAAGGCCGCATGGTGGCGCTGGTCGGCGACGCCGAGCTGGACGAAGGCAATATCTTCGAGGCGTTGCTCGAAGGATGGAAACAGGGCTTACGCAATTGCTGGTGGATCATCGACTACAATCGCCAGAGTCTTGACGCTGTCGTGCGTGAGGGACTGTGGGCGCGCCATGAGCAGCTCTTCAATAATTTTGGATGGAAAGTTGTCATTCTCAAATATGGCTCGCTGCAGGAAGCAGCTTTCAAGGAGCCGGGCGGAGAGTCGTTGCGGAAATGGATCGACAACTGCCCGAACCAACTTTATTCCGCGCTCGTTTTCGCGGGTGGCGCCGCATGGCGCAAGCGGCTCACTGATGAAATCGGTGATCAAGGCGATGTCAGCAGGTTGATCGATAGGCGCAGCGACGCTGAGCTGGCGGCCTTGATGAATAACCTCGGCGGGCACGACATGCCCTCTGTGCTTGACGCGTTTCACAATGCGGATCGTGAGCAGCCGACCTGCTTCATCTGCTACACGGTGAAAGGCTTGGGGCTGCCTTTCGCCGGACACAAGGACAATCATGCCGGCCTGATGACGCCGCAACAGATGGAGGCCTATCGCCAAGCCATGGGCGTGCGGCCGGACCACGAATGGGAAAAATTCGAAGGCCTGGACGTTCCGGCAGAGCAATTACAGTCCTTCCTCGACAGTGTTCCGTTCACCGGCGCGCGACGACTTAGCGCGCCCACGCTTGACGTACCGGACGATCTTGCAGTCACGATCCAACCGGTGATGTCCACACAAACGGGCTTCGGCGCGATCCTCAATGAGATCGGACGGGATGACACTGACTTCGCACGCCATATCGTAACTGCATCGCCGGATGTGACGGTATCCACCAATCTGGGACCTTGGGTTAACCGTCGCGGACTATTCGCACGTCAAGCGATGGCCGACACCTTCAAAAGCGAGCGCATCCCGTCGACATTCAATTGGGAATTCTCGCCCAAAGGCCAGCACATTGAACTGGGTATCGCCGAGATGAATCTCTTCATCCTGCTTTCCGCGCTCGGTCTTTCCCATAGCATCAATGGCGAACGCCTGCTGCCGATCGGCACGCTCTACGATCCGTTTATCGCTCGCGGCCTCGATGCGCTCAATTACGCCTGTTATCAGGACGCGCGCTTCATCCTGGTGGCGACGCCGTCTGGCATCACGCTGGCAGGCGAAGGGGGCGCGCATCAGTCGATTGCCGAGCCGCTAATCGGCCTCGCGCAGGACGGGCTTGCCAGCTTCGAGCCCGCTTATGTGGACGAGCTCGCGGTCATCATGCAGTGGGCCTTTTCCTACATGCAGAAAGATGGTGACGTTTCACCTTCCGAAACCAACTGGCTTCGCGACGAAACCGGCGGTTCGGTTTATTTGCGGCTGTCAACCCGCCCGATTGAGCAGATCAAGCGACAAATGACGCCAGAGTTGCGCCAGCAGATCGTTGATGGCGCCTACTGGCAGCGTGGACCGGGGCCCAATTGCCAGGTCGTTGTCGCCTACGCCGGCGCAGTGGTGCCGGAAGCAATCACAGCCGTTGGCTTGATGGCTGAGGATCGCCGCGATGTCGGTCTGCTCGCGATCACCTCTGCCGACCGACTCAATGCAGGCTGGACTGCCGCTCAGCGAGCCCGTGAGCGCGGCCTTGTGCACGCACGCTCACATATCGAGCGGCTACTCGCGGAAGTGCCGCTGCATTGTGGCATCGTCACGGTAATCGATGGACATCCAGCAACGCTGGCCTGGCTCGGCGCGGTCGCCGGCCACCGGACACGCTCACTGGGCGTCGAGCACTTCGGCCAGACCGGCTCACTCGCCGAGCTCTACCGGCACCATGGCATCGACGCCAACGCTATTATTGCGGCGGCACAGGCGATTGCGCCCGGCCGTCCGATCCGGCATCTCAAGGCATTGCCTTGATCGGCAGCTACAAGCCGAACAGCAGCGCTGTGATGCCAAAAATGATGATCCACACGATGATCGCGCAGACAATGACTGCGATCGTATAGATCACAGCTTTATCCGCCGGCGGTTTCATCAGAGCTACGATGCCGGTGTGCAGCAAATAGAGGCTGTACAGACCGAGTATCCCCAGGAAGGCCAGCGCCGGGATGATGTTGAATACGCCAGCAACCCAAGCGGCGGTTGGCGCATAGGCCGATACCCTCATGGCATTGCCGGGATTTTTTCGTGCGCCGAACGTGCCTGCAAGAAAGTCGATAATATAGGCAACGACGAAAACACCAGCCAATGAAAGCGCGTAAACGACGACAGCACGTATAAGACCGAGACCGATACCAACACGATATCCGCCGAAACCGATGATCGAAGTGCCGATAAATGTGCACACCGCCGGGATAGCGGCGACGATCGCCACATAATTCGGAAAGAGGTAACCGGTATCGCTGGGTTCACGCTCGATTGCCGGCCATTCCGATTTTGGTTGCAGCAGGATCCCCTTGATACGTTCCACGAGATTCATGACACCCCTCCATTGATCCGCAGTTTAATTATAACTGTTCTGATCCTCCAAAATCATCGTCGCGCCTTTCTCGGCAATCATCATGGTCGGCGAATTGGTGTTGCCGGACGTGATCGAGGGCATCACGGATGCGTCCACGACACGCAAGCGATCAATGCCCATAACACGTAACCGTGCGTCAACCACTGCCCGCGTATCGTCGTCGCGACCCATACGCGCGGTGCCAACGGGATGGAAAATAGTGGTGCCGATGTCGCCTGCAGCTTTTACTAAAGCCGCGTCGTCGTCATCACGCACCGACGTTCCTGGCAGATATTCGACCGGCGAATATTTTTGCAACGCCGGCTGGGCCACGATTTTGCGTGTGACGCGAATTGAATCGGCGGCGACGCGCTGATCCTCTGGTGTCGCGAGGTAGTTTGGGCTGATGGCAGGCGCCTGCCCAGGATCCTTCGATTTGAGCGTGAGCGCACCTCGGCTTGTTGGACGCACATTGGCGACGCTCGCCGTGAAGGCTGGAAACGGATGCAATGGTTCACCGAATCTATCGAGCGAAAGCGGCTGTACATGATACTGGATGTTGGCGCTGCTTTGCGATGGGTCCGACCTAGTAAAAGCGCCGAGTTGCGACGGCGCCATGGTCATCGGCCCACGCCGTCGCAGCGCGTAGTTGAGGCCCATGCCGAACCGATTGAGCATTTTCGCATACGTTTCGTTCAGCGTTTTCACCCCCGAAACCTTGAAAACCATGCGCAGTTGCAAATGATCGTGCAGGTTGGCGCCCACGCCAGGTTTGTCGAGAGCAACCGGAATACCAAATCGCGACAATTGCGCGGCCGGGCCAATGCCGGAAAGCATCAAGATATGCGGCGAACCAATAGCGCCGCCCGCAAGGATTACCTCGCCGCGGCATCGGGCGCTGCGCAACTCTCCATTTTGCTGCCAGCGCACGCCTACCGCCCGCTTTCGGTTCAGTTCCAGCGCTTCAACAAGACAACCGGTTTCCAGCCTGAGGTTTTGCCGGTGTAGGACCGGATTTAGGAAACCGCGCGCCGCCGACCAGCGTCGGCCACGCTTCTGGTTGACGTGAAAATAGCAGATACCCTCGTTGTCGCCGGTATTGAAATCCTCAACCGTTGGAATGCCGTACTGGTTTGCCGCCGCGCGGAAAGCGTCGAGGATTTCCCAGTTCAAACGCGGATATTCCACGCGCCATTCGCCACCGACCGCGTGATGTTCGCTTTTGAGAAAATGATCAACGTGCTTGCGAAAATAAGGTCGCACGTCGTCCCATGACCAGCCGGGCAGGCCAAGCTGGCGCCAATGATCGTAGTCGCCAGACTGGCCGAGCATGTAGATCATGCCATTGATTGCGGATGAACCGCCAACCACTTTTCCGCGCGGATAGTCCAGGCTGCGTCCATTAAGGCCGGGCTCCGGTTCGGTCTTGAGCAGCCAATCGGCCCGCGGATTGCCGATGGCAAACAGGTAGCCAACCGGGATGTGAAACCAGATCCAGTTGTCTTTGCCGCCCGCCTCCAGGAGTAACACGCGTTTTGTGGGATCGGCCGATAGTCGGTTGGCAAGGACACAGCCGGCCGAGCCAGCACCAACCACGATATAATCGAAATCGCCTTC
>Ga0126384_10000145_pt1 | contig 33368 bp, 31 predicted proteins | sample PanSoiMetPlot_36_FD_92543 | JGI IMG/M metagenome (GOLD analysis project Ga0126384, IMG submission 92543) | Tropical forest soil microbial communities from Panama - MetaG Plot_36 | ecosystem: Environmental > Terrestrial > Soil > Tropical forest > Bulk soil | place: Panama | collected 2016-02-17 | reverse complement strand
CGCCGCAGACCCTCCCTTCGCCAGAGCTCGATGCGAAGCTGCGCGAGGAAGTTCGCCGCGAAACGCGGGCGGCGGTCGAGGATCTGCGTTGTCGAGTCCGGGCGCGGGAAGATCTTCGACGCGAGCTTGGGATGCCTAAGCCGCCTCATAAGTACGTTATCGTCGCCACCGGCAACATCCACGACGACGTGGATCAAGCCCAGGCGGCCGCTCAAGCGGGAGCGGACGTGATCGCAGTCATCCGCTCGACTGCGCAATCCCTGCTCGATTACGTGCCACACGGAGCAACGACCGAGGGCTATGGAGGGACCTACGCGACGCAGGAGAACTTCCGCATCATGCGGGAGGCCCTCGACCGGGAATCCCGCAAGCTCGGCCGCTACATCCAGCTGACCAATTACTCCTCCGGACTTTGCATGGCCGAAATCGCCTTCTGCGCTGCGTTCGAGCGGCTGGACATGCTGCTCAACGACGCGATGTACGGGATTCTCTTCCGCGACATCAACATGCGCCGAACCTTCATCGATCAATATTTCTCCCGGCGGATCTGCGCGCTTTCTGGAATCATCATCAATACCGGCGAGGACAACTACATCACTACGGCCGACGCATACGAGAGCGCGCACACGGTCATCGCCAGCCAATTCATCAATGAGTCGTTCGCAAAGGCCGCCGGTCTTCAGGACTGGCAACTCGGCCTCGGTCACTCTTACGAAATCGATCCGGCGCGCCCGGAAACGCTGTTGCTCGAGCTTTCGCAAGCGATGTTGGTGCGCCGATGCTTTCCAAACGCGCCGCTGAAGTACATGCCTCCGACCAAGCACAAGCAGACCGACATCTTCTTCTCCCACGCCTACGATGTGATGGCCGACCTGGTCGCTATCTGGACCAGGCAGGGAATCCAGCTGTTGGGCATGATGACCGAGGCGATGCACACGCCCCTGCTCGCTGACCGCTACGTGGCCCTGAAGGCGGCGAGCTATGTTCACCAAGCCGCGCGGGGGATCGACGAAGAATTCGAGGTGCGCGGTGACGGAAGAATCAGCGCGCGCGCCCGCGCCGTCTTCGCCGCGGCGATCGAGTTGCTCGAGGAATGTCGAGCCGACGGCCTGGTCGCCGCCATCTCCAAGGGACGGTTTGGCGACGTGAAGCGCGACGAGCTGGGAGGGAAAGGGCTGGAAGGAGTGCTCGAAAAATCGCCGGACTATTTCAATCCGCTGCTGGAGATTCTAGAGGCAATCTAATGCCCAGTGCGGCGCGACAGATCATCCGCCCCTACGGCGATCGCCGCGACGACGGCGTGGTTCAGCTGTCTTTCACTTTCCCAGTTCCGCTCTCGGAAAAGGCGAAGGAGGCGGCGGCGGAGTTCGTTCGGAAGATGGGCTTCTCCGACGTCAAGGTTGCCGCTGCGGAGGCCGCCGCCGACAACTACACCTTCTTCATCGTCTACGCGAAAAGCGCGGTGCAAGTGGACTACGCGGAGGTCCACGTCCCCGAGCTGCTCGCTCGCAAGCTCGACTACGACGAGCTGAACCAGGTGATCGACGAGGAGATCGGGCGGCGGGTGATCATCTTCGGCGCCTGTACGGGAACGGATACTCACACGGTCGGCATCGACGCGATACTCAACATGAAAGGGTATGCCGGGGACTACGGGCTGGAACGCTATCCCGGGTTCGAGGTTTACAATTTGGGAAGTCAAGTGCCCAACGCGGAGCTGATCCGGCGGGCGATGCAGAAGAGCGCCGATGCAATCCTGGTGAGCCAGGTGGTCACCCAACGGGATGTCCACAAAGAGAACGCGCGCCAATTCATCGAGGCAGCCAAGGAGTCGCGCATCCACGGGCGGACGATGCTTTTGCTGGGAGGACCGAGGGTGGACCACCGCCTGGCGCTCGAGCTTGGATTCGATGCCGGGTTTGGCCCAGGAACGAAGCCCTCCGACGTCGCCAACTTTATCGTCCACTCATTGCTGAAGAGGATGGGCAAGGAGCCCAAAGAGCTTCATTTCCAAGGAGAGCCGCATTGAGCGCAAAAGCGATGCTGCGGCTGCGATTGGGCAGCCAAGATGCCCATTACGGCGGCCAGCTGGTAGACGGTGCTCGCGTTCTTGCACTCTTCGGCGACCTCGCGACCGAGCTTCTCATCCGCCACGACGGGGACGAGGGCCTGTTTCGCGCGTACGAGAGCGTCGAGTTTCTCGCCCCGACGCACGCGGGCGACTTTCTGGAGATCGAAGGCGAGATCGTCCACGTGGGCAGCACCAGCAGAAAGATGCGGTTCGAAGCGCGGAAAGTCATTCGCCCCTTGCCGGAGCTCTCGGCCAGCGCCGCCGAGGTCCTCGCGGTTCCCGTCGTGGTGTGCCGCGCAGTCGGAACCTGCGTTGTTCCCAAAGACAGACAGAGGTCGAAAGCGTGACACCGCCGATGATCATCACCGCGGCCCTGGTGGGCGCCGAGACGACCCGCGAACAGACGCCGTTTCTTCCGATTGCCGCCGAAGAAATAGGGGAAGCGGCCGCGCGGTGTCGAGACGCAGGGGCGGCAATGGTCCATCTGCACGTTCGCAATCCCGACGGCACGCCGTCGCAGGCGAGCGAGCTGTTTGCCGCTGCGATCCGGGAAATTCGCCGCCGCTGCGATGTGATTATCCAGACGTCCACCGGAGGCGCAGTCGGAATGGGCGTGGATGAGCGCTGTGGACCGCTGAAGCTCACCGGCTTCGAGAAGCCGGACATGGCGACGCTGACCACGGGCACGATGAACTTTGGCGATGAGGTGTTCTGGAATCCGCGCCCGCTCGTTCGCGACATCGCCCGGAGGATCCGGGCGGCGGGCATCCGGCCGGAGATCGAGTGCTTCGACGCCGGAATGGTGGACGAGGCGCGATACCTCGCCAAGGAGGGACTGATCGAGATTCCCGCGCACTTCGATTTCGTCCTCGGTGTTCCGGGGGGCTTGGCCGCCCGCGAAGAAGCTCTCGACTTCTTGATCGCCTCGCTGCCCGAGGGATGCACATGGACCGTTGCGGCGATGGCGCGGCATCAGCTCCCCTTCGCCGAGCTTGCGGCAGCGAAGGGTGGCAATGCGCGGGTCGGCCTGGAGGACAACATCTACCTTTCCAAGGGAGTGCTTGCGAAAGGAAACCACGAGCTGGTGGCAGAGGCGGCGAGGCTCGCCCGAGCGAAAGGAAGGGAGCTCGCCACGCCGCAGGTGGCGCGATCACTGCTTCGGCTGTGAACGCGCCGCGCCGGCAATTGAGGTGGAATCCGCTGGGGCAAATCTGGGTGCCTCCAGCGGAAGACCCGTAACTTGCGCGGCTCGCAGGGCGAGTTGTCGCAGCTGGCCGCTATGTGGCTCACCTTCCGCGATGGCGAGGCGGCGCCCATCGCGGTGAACTGCGACCAGAAGGAGGTCGACGCCTAAAGAACGGACGTTGGGGTCAATTCCGAGCCTGCCCAGGTCGGCGACGAGGAGGGAAGTGACTCGCGGAGATCCGAGCGAGCGTCTTCGCCCAATGCGGATGAATTCGCGCGTCGCCTCGACGCGGTCGAACTGCCGGTGGCCCAAAGCATAACCGATTGGAGTGAACGCGGCGCCGGCCAAGGCGCCTACGACCGCGGCAACCTGCGTCCACTTCCAAGCGATGAGGCCGCCGAGCGACGACGCGAACAGCGTTGACAGGACGAACAGATATGCGAGCCACGGCGCCAACGCGTAGAGGACGCCTCGGCCGCGGCGCGCTCCGTGGGCCGTCTCAAAGCACAGCTCGCTCTCGGAATCGCGGAGCACCTCGAAAATCATGACTCGTCCCGCTCATCACACCGGCGAAATCTCCCGGCGGCGAGAGGGACGTTCCACCTTTTTGTTCTCGGTCCTTCTCAGGGCGCGCGAAATGGAGCGTCGGGTCTCTCTTGGATCAATGACATCGTCGATCATCGCCAGGGCGGCGGTGCGGTACATGCTGATGTGCTTGCGCAACCCGGCGCTGAGCTCTTCCCGCGTCGCCTTCGCCTGCTCCTCGGTCGGTGCTCCTTGAAGCAGCTTGCGCGCGGCGATCGCGACCATACCCTCCGGCCCCATAATTCCGATCTCTGATCCGGGCCAAGCCACCAGCAGGTCGGGCTCGAATGCCCGGCCATTCATAACGTAGTAACCGGCTCCGTATCCCTTGCGGACGATCACCGTGAACTTGGGCACGGTGGCAGACGCCACGGCGTAGAGCATCTTTGCTCCGTGCCGGATGATTCCCTGCTGCTCCACTTTCGTGCCAACCATGAAGCCCGGAACGTCCTGCAGGAAGAGCAGAGGGATGTTGAACGCATCGCACAGATTCACGAATCGCGCAGCTTTGTCCGCAGCATTCACGTCCAAAACGCCGCCGTAGAACATCGAATTGTTCGCGACGATCCCGATCGGATAGCCGCTGATCCGCGCCAGGCCGGTGATGATGTTGCGGGCAAATCGATCCTTGATCGGAAAGAAGTGTCGGTCGTCAACGATGCCGCGAATGACCTTGTGCATGTCAAAGGCCTGGCGGGGATTCTCCGGAACGACGCTCAGCAGCTCCTCGTCGCCGCGGTCCGCGGGATCATCGCAGCGGCGACGAGGCGGCCTCTCCTCGCAGTGACTGGGGAAGAAGGAGAGGTACTCGCGAATTGCCGCCAGACAGGCGGCGTCGTCCGGGTACTCCGCATCCGCGGTTCCGGAGATCTCGGCATGAATCTTCGAGCCCCCCAGCTGCTCTTCGGTGACGGTCTCGCCAACCACGGACTCCACCAGATACGGTCCGCCGATGGCGATCGAGCTGGTGCCTTTGACCATCGGTACGAAATCGGCGAGCCCAGGAATATAGGCCGTCCCCGCCGCCCCGGGGCCGACCATCGCCGCCACTTGCGGCACCACTCCGCTCATCACCACTTGCTCCCGAAACAGATAGCCGGTGTCGGCGAAGCTGGCGATGCGCCTGGGGTCAATTGCTGCGGAGGCATCGATGCGCGCGCCGGCCGAATCCACCAACCAAACGATCGGAATTCGATCCTTGAGCGCCAGGTCGCGAAGGCGCGCGACCTTTCGCTCCCCCACCTCTCCAATGGAGCCCCCGAGCACGGTGAAATCGTAAGCAGCCGCAGCCACGGGCCGTCCTTCGATGTCGCCAATGCCCGTGATTACCCCATCGGCGGGCGATGGGCGTTCTTCATCCTCTTCTTCCGGCAAATTGCCTTCGCGCGCGGCGAGGCGCCCGAATTCCTCGAAAGAATCGGAATCGAAGAGCAACTTGATCCGAACGCGCGCGTCCAGCTTGCCCCTGGCCTTCTGGCGCTTCAGCCGCTCAGAACCGCCCATTGCGTCGGCGCGCGCTCGGCGCTGCCGAAGGTCGTCGACGCGGTGTTTCATTCGCATTGCGAGCTCCGCAGGACGCAACGGCGCCGCCGCCCGGAACGGAAGCTGCGCACTGCAGCCATGCGCCGGCTCTTATAGCTGCTTGTCTCCGTCCGGGTCGGGTGGCAATGGCTGCACGATTTCGTTGGGAGATGGAATCTTGCGGATGTCCATCCGCGCCATCCTCCAGGCCTGCTGGACTATCCAGGAAAGGGAGCGGTCCTGCCGGCTTGCCTCTCGCTGGATCTCGTCGAGCATATCCTCCGGGAAATAGAGGCTCTGCTTTCGGCTGTCCGGGTTTGGCATCTATTCCTCCCGCCGGTTCGCCAAGACTTCTTCGCCCGTCACGTCGTTGACCGCCGGGAAGGACTTGATCCTCTCGCGTGCGATCTTCCAAGCCTGCTGGACGACCCACGACAGTGAGCGGTCCTGCCGGTTGGCCTCCTCCTGGATTTCCCTGAGCATCTCCTCGGGGAAGTAAAGCGACTGCTTTCGCTTGTCAGTACCACCAGCCATCTGGGTCTCCGGTGCGAATTGAGGAATCTAACCACCTGAGAAAACAGCTTCCGTTTATCCGACAGAGTTTCGGTCCGGTCAACGTTTTCCCCTGCGCGACGAAACGCCGCGCGAACATCTGATCCTGCCGTGGATCGCGCCAGAAAAAAAGCGCCCCGGATTTTGAACCCGAGGCGCCTCGAAAGAGGGGCCGCGGAGAAGAACCCCAGCAGCCCCGTGGGCCCAGAGGGGGAGGGGGGGGACCCCTAGGCCCAACTATTCCAGCAAAATCGTTTGCTTAACACCGCTCCCTGCTCCAGCATTCCAACGCCCCCTCTCCATCTTCAAAACCTTCAACGCCGGCCTACGTTAAAAACGGGCGACTCTCGCATTTGTTCCAACAGAATCATAAGATGCGCGCGCTCGGCCTTCAACCTGGATTGAGCAGCAAAAAAGGGTTGAGAATTCAGTAAGTTCGTGACTGTTTTGTCGCGCAGAGTCGCACCTCTTTCACCGCTCGCCCAAAAGCTTGCCGAAGCTTACCGCGGTTTTGGAGTGGTCGGCCAAAAATTGCTCTTGGCCGTTTCCGGTGGCGCGGACTCGACGGCCCTGCTGCTCGGAACGGCGCAGCTCGCCGAAGCTTTGGCGCTCAGGCTCGAAGTGGCCAGCTTGGACCACGGACTTCGCCCCGAGGCGACGTTGGAGGTGGCGCGAGTACATCTTCTCGCCACCAAGCTCGGCTTTTCGTTCCATTCGACAAGGCTTTCTCTCAAGGAGGGGCCCGCTCTCGAGGCGCGCGCGCGGCGAGCGCGCTACCAAGCCTTGGAGGGAATCCGGAAAGAAGCGGATTGCGCCTGGATCGCCACCGCCCACACGGCTTCGGATCAGGCGGAAACGTTGCTCATGCGTTTGTTGAGGGGCGCCGCGCTGAGCGGTGCGTCCGGCATCCGCGCTCGCCGCGGGCGATTGCTTCGTCCGCTGCTCGCCTGCTCTCGGCGGGAAGTTGAGCGCTTTCTCTCCGAGCAGGGCGCGGAATTCTCGGCCGACCCAATGAATGCTGATCTCCAATTCACTCGGGCTCGCATCCGCGCGCGCTTGGTTCCGGCGATTGAATCGGTGGCGGGAATCGGAGCCACTCGCCGCCTGGCGGCATTCGCGTCAATCGCCGCAGGGGATGCGGAGTACTTGGACGAGCTTGCGCAGGCTGCGTACGCGAGGTTGCTTCACTCCCCGGGCAGGCTGGACGCGGTAGGACTTCGCGCCCTCGTCCCGGCGATTCGCAGGCGCGTCTTGGTCCAGCTGATGCTCGACGCAGGCGCGCGAGTAGATCAAGCCGCGATCAAGCGAGCGCTCGCGGTGGTCACCTCAGCCGGCCGCGCGACGCTGTCGCGCGGGTACGAGCTGAGGTCCGCCGGTGGGGTGATTCGCTGCGTCCATTGCGCCGACGAATCTGGACAACAACCGACCCTCTCCTTTGGCGACGGCTGGGTGACCGATCCTATCTCCGGGATGCGCATCGGTCTCTCGGATACCCTTCCTGCCGAGCGACTCGGAGGCGAATGGTTGGAGATCGGTCGAGCACCGCTGCCTCTGTCCGTCCGCCGACGGCGGCCCGGAGACCGAGTCGCAGCTCTCTGCGGCGGCGGCACTGCCAAACTTCAAGATCTGATGGTGGACCTCGGGATTCCGTCAGAGGACCGCGATTCGATTCCGGTCGTGTGCGACGCGGCTGGAAGGATTCTGTGGGTAATCGGCGTCTGGCCCCGCACGCGACGCGTTCCTCGCATCCGCGCGACCGCCAGCGGGACCCGGTATTTGCTGGCGGAGAGAATCCGCGCTGGGGCCAGCGCAGATCTTCCGGGTTCGTTATAGACTGGAGTCGGACCAACAGGCGGGTGGGCGAGCGGCCGTAGAATAGTTGAGGGTCCTTTGACGTTACTGATACCGTCTCCGACTCAGGTGAAAGGCGCCTAACACGTGCGTTCGAGCTACAAGACAATCGGCCTCTGGGTCATCCTGATCGTCCTCTTTGTCGCGTTCTACAATTTCTTCTCCCATGGCACCGAAGAGGTCCAGGAACCCCCCTTCACGCAGTTCCTCTCGAAAGTCGAGGACAAGAAAGTTCGGCAGGTCTCGATTAAGGGCAACGTCTACTCGGGAACGTACAACGATACCAACGAGAAGTTTCGCACCACCGGCCCGACGGCCGACGCTGCGATGATGAAGCTGCTGCGCGATCAGGGCGTCGAGCTCAAGTACGAAAAGGAAGAGCAGAACAGCATCTGGCTGACCATTCTGAGCCAGTGGATGCCAGTCGTTTTCCTTTTCCTGTTCTTCATCTTTTTCATGCGACAGCTTCAGGGCACCGGTGGCAAGGCGATGACCTTCGGCAAATCGAAGGCAAAGCTGCTGTCCGAAAGCCACAACAAGGTGACCTTCGCGGACGTGGCTGGAATCGACGAGTCCAAAGAAGAGCTCGAGGAGATCATCGCCTTCCTCAAGGACCCGAAGAAGTTCACCAAGCTCGGCGGACGCATTCCGAAGGGCGTGCTGATGATGGGGCCGCCTGGGACCGGCAAGACTCTCCTCGCCAAGGCTGTCGCCGGCGAGGCCGGAGTTCCGTTTTTCTCCATCTCCGGCTCCGACTTCGTCGAGATGTTTGTCGGCGTGGGAGCGTCGCGGGTCAGGGACCTGTTCGAGCAAGGCAAGAAGAACGCGCCCTGCATCATCTTCATCGACGAGATCGACGCCGTCGGTCGCCATCGCGGCGCGGGCCTGGGCGGCGGCCACGACGAGCGCGAGCAGACGCTCAATCAGCTGTTGGTTGAGATGGATGGATTCGAGTCGAACGAGGGCGTGATCCTAATCGCGGCAACCAATCGGCCGGACGTTCTCGACCCCGCGCTGCAGCGGCCCGGTCGATTCGACCGCCGGATCGTCGTCCCGAGACCTGACCTTCGCGGCCGGGTGGGAATTTTGGCGGTGCATACTCGGCGGGTTCCGCTTGCGCCCGAGGTGGACCTGGAGGTGATCGGCCGCGGGACGCCCGGAATGACCGGCGCGGATCTCGAGAACCTGGTCAACGAGGCGGCGCTGTTTGCCGCGCGGCAATCCAAAGAGCGCGTCGACAGCAGCGATTTCGAGGCAGCCAAGGACAAAGTGCTGATGGGCCCCGAGCGCAAATCGATGATCATGTCGGAAAAGGAGAAACGCATCACCGCGGTGCACGAAGCGGGGCATGCCCTGGTGGCGAGGCTGTTGCCCGGCTGTGATCCGCTGCACAAGGTGACGATCATCCCGCGCGGACAGGCGCTCGGATTGACGATGGCGCTGCCGCTCGAGGACAAGCACAACCAGTATCGAAAAGCGGCCCTGGACCAGATCGCCATGGCCATGGGCGGCCGCATCGCCGAGGAGCTGGTGTTCGACGAAATGAGCTCCGGCGCGGCGAGCGACATCGAGCACGCCACCAACCTGGCGCGGGCAATGGTCTGCCGTTGGGGCATGAGTCAAAAGCTCGGCCCCCTCGCATTCGGCAATCGCGATGGCGAGGTCTTCCTCGGGCGGGACTTGGCCACCCGGCCCGACTACTCGGAGGATACCGCTCGCCAGATCGACCTCGAGGTTCGCGAGATCGTGATGTCCTGCTACGACCGAGGCAAGCGACTTCTGGTCGAGAACATGGATACCCTCAAGAGGGTGGGAGATGCTCTGCTCGAGTACGAGACGCTCGACGCGGAAGACGTTAACGTTCTGCTCGAGGGAGGCTCGCTCACTCGCGCTCGGCCGCCTCCGCGAATCACCGCGCCTCCTAAAGTGGAAAAGAAGGAAAAGCGGAAGATCCTCGACGCTCTCGAGGGACTTCCCAAGATGGAGCCGAACAAAGCCTAACGGCCCGGTGAAGAATTTCCGCCAACCCTCGACAGGTCGATGAGCCGCTGGGTTGCCTTCGAGCGGAGCGCTTTGTACGTTCGCGTCCGAAGGTGGTGTCGCAAGTGGCTTATCAACTAGACGCGAAGCGAGCCGAAGAATCCTCCATCCCTGCCCGCTTGTTCGGCACCGACGGCATCCGCGGCGTGGCCAACGTGCACCCGATGACCGCGGAAATGGCGATGGAGCTCGGCCGCGCCTTGGCGTACTTGATCCGGAACGGGAATCACCGCCATCGCGTGGTGATTGGCAAGGACACGCGGCTGTCCGGCTACATGCTCGAGCAGGCGCTGGCAGCGGGAATCACCTCGATGGGCGTGGACGTCGCGCTGGTGGGCCCGCTGCCGACGCCCGGAATCGCAAACATCACCACCTCCATGCGCGCCGATGCCGGCGCGGTGATCTCCGCGTCCCACAACCCCTATCAAGACAACGGCATCAAATTCTTCTCGCGCGATGGTTTCAAGCTGCCCGACGAGGTGGAATCGCAGATCGAAGATCTGATCTCCAACAAGTCGATTGACCACCTGCGGCCGACGGCGACCAAGATCGGCCGCGCGGTTCGGCTGGACGATGCGAGGGGGCGTTACATCGTCTTCTTGAAGAGCACCTTCCCGCGCGAGCTGACGCTGGAGGGTTTGTGCATCGCGGTCGATTGCGCCAACGGCGCGGCGTACAAGGTCGCCCCCGCGGTGCTGGAAGAGCTGGGGGCGAAGGTGATCGGCGTCGGCGTGCAACCCGACGGGAAGAACATCAATCACAAGTGCGGGGCGCTCCATCCGGAGAATCTCGCCAAAGTCGTTCTCAAGCATGGAGCGAACCTCGGGATCGCGCTCGATGGCGACGGCGACCGGCTGATCGTAGTGGACGAGAAGGGCAACGTGGTCGACGGTGATGCGATGATGGCGATCTGCTGCGGCGAGCTGGCAGAGCGTCGAACCCTCAAGAAGAACACGCTCACTGCCACGGTGATGAGCAACATCGGCCTGGATCGAGCGGTGGCGCGCTGGGGGGTGAAGGTTTGCCGAACGCGGGTGGGGGATCGGTACGTCGTAGAGGAGATGCGCAAGCACGGCTACTCTTTGGGGGGCGAGCAGTCCGGCCATCTGATCTTTCTCGATCACGCGACAACCGGCGACGGCGTATTGGCCGCCCTGCAGCTGCTGGCGGTCCTCTGCCGCAAGCAGAAGCCGCTCTCGGAGCTCACCGCGATTTTTGAGCCCGTTCCGCAGACCTTGGTCAATGTCGCGGTCAAGCAGCGTCGCGATTTGGGCGAGTGTCCCGAGGTGGTGCAGGCCATTCGTTCGGTGGAATCCAGGCTCGGCAGGTCCGGACGAATTCTCGTCCGATTCTCTGGGACCGAGCCCAAAGTGAGGATCCTCGTCGAAGGCCCAGACCGTCCCCGCAACGACAAGTACGCCAAGGAAGTTGCCGACGCGGTGGCGAAGTCGCTTAATCCGTGAAGGTCGCCGTTCGGCGCGCCCGCTGCGCGCAGCGGTCGGAAGAAAGCTTGCGATGAGACAACGCTTAGGGGTTAACGTCGATCACGTGGCCACGGTGCGGCAGGCGCGCAAGGCTGCCTATCCCGATCCCGTCGCGGCGGCAGTGCTTGCAGAGCTTGCGGGAGCGGAGCAGATCACCGTTCATCTGCGAGAGGATCGGCGGCACATCCAGGACCGCGATCTCAAGATTTTGCGAAGCACTTGCCAGACGCTGCTCAATTTAGAGATGGCGGCCACCCAAGAGATGGTCAAGATCGCGTACGAAGTTCGGCCGGACGTCGCAACGCTGGTTCCAGAACGGCGCGAGGAGCTGACCACCGAGGGCGGACTGGACGTCAGCGGACAGCTTGAGGCCATTCGCAAGGCGACCAGAACCCTTCAGGACGCGGAAATCGCTGTTTCTCTTTTCATCGATCCCGACCTCGATCAGGTGCGGGCAAGCCACAAGTGCGGCGCCAACCGCGTGGAGCTGCACACCGGCCGCTACTGTCAGGCGCGTCGCGCCGAAGATCGCGCTCGCGAGCTGAGCCGAATTGTCGATGCCGCCAAGACGGCCTCGAAGCTCGGCATGGGCGTCGCCGCGGGTCACGGGCTGAGCTATTCCAATGTGCAACCGATCGCTCGCATTCGCGAAATCGACGAGTTGAACATTGGACATGCGATCGTCGCGCGATCAGTGCTGGTGGGATTCGAGCGGGCGGTCTCCGAAATGCTTGCCCTGATGAGGCACCCGGAGTGAGAGATGGCCGTGGCGGGAGTCGCCGTTTGCCTGGGAAAGACCGATGACGCCGGCGTGGCTGCGGCGGCAGTATTTGTCGAAGGACGATGAAGCGCGCGCTGACCTCGGAGCAGATCGCACGGCTCGAAGCCGCGGCCGAACTGTCCGGCACCTCGGTGGCGCTGCTGATGGACAATGCGGGAGCGGCGCTCGCAGAGGAGGCGGAGTGCTGGGCTGCGCCGGCTGGTCACTTCGCGGTGATCTGCGGACAAGGAAACAACGGCGGCGACGGACTGGTCGCCGCGCGTAAGCTCGCCGAGTGGAGACGGCGGGTGAAGGTCGAAGTGATCGGCGGCGTTGAGAAACTCAAGGGGGAGCCTCGCCGCAAACTGCTCCAGCTTCAGGCCGCCGGGATTTCCCCTGTGTCGATTGAAGCTCACCCCGGAGTCGGACGCGGCGATGTCGTGATCGACGCCGTGTTCGGCACCGGACTCAACCGACCGCCACAGGGTGCCCACGCGGACGCAATCGCCAGAATCTCCGAGTGGCGCACCGCCGGTGCCAAAGTGATCTCGGCCGACGTTCCCTCCGGGCTGCACACCGACACGGGACAAGCATTCGCGCCTTGCGTTCAAGCGGACGTCACCGTCTCGTTCGGCGAGCTGAAGTTAGGTCAGGTGCTCGAACCCGGTGCGTCGCTTTGCGGGCAGCTGAAGCAGGCGCAGATCGGGCTACCGGCTCCGGGAGCAGTGCAGCTTCCAGGACCGAGGGCATTCGTCGTCGAAGAGTCGGATGCGCGGGACCGAGTGCCAATCCGCAGCGCGGATTCCCATAAGGGCACGTACGGGCACGTTTTAGTAATCGCCGGGAGCTTTGGAAAAACGGGCGCCGCGGCCTTAGCGGGATCAGCAGCCTTGAGGGCAGGCGCAGGCCTCGCTTCGATCGCCACCAGGCCGGAAGCGATCGGGCACGTTCTGTCGCACGCGCCCGAGTTGATGGGCATCCCTTTGAGCTCGGAAGGTCCGCTTGGCTTGCACGACCTCGAGCCACTGCAACGAGCGGCGGAGGGGAAGCGCGCAATCGTCGTCGGCCCGGGCATTCCCCTGGGGAACAGTACCGCCGCCCTTTTGGCTGCCTTGCTGAGCAAAACGGAAATACCGTCGCTGGTCGATGCTGACGGTCTGAATGCTTTCGACGGCAAACTTGAAATGCTTCGTCAAGCCAAAGGACCGCTCGTCCTCACGCCTCATCCCGGAGAAATGGCGCGCCTGTTGGGCAAGAGCACGGCCGAAGTGCAGCGCGATCGGCTCTCCGCGGTGCGGGCGCTCGCGGTCGGCACGAACGCCGTCTGCGTTCTCAAGGGAGCGCGCACCCTCATTGGCAGGCCGGACGGAACGGTTTACGTGAATCCTACTGGCAACCCAGGGATGGCGACTGCCGGAGCGGGTGATGTGCTTTCCGGCATCTGCGGGGGCTTGCTGGCCCAGGGTCTTTCGCCGCTCGACGCAGCGATTTGCGGCGTCTACGCGCACGGCTTGGCGGGCGACCTCATCGCGCGGCAAACAGGTCTCGCCGGTTTGATTGCCTCGGACCTACTCCTCGGGCTGCAGGAGGTTTGGGTTCGATGGAGGAGGTAGTCGCGCGATCGCCGCCCCCGAAGGTGGAGAGCAATCTTTTTTCTCGCTCTCCTGCGGAAACCTTCGCGTTCGGCGAGCGACTGGGTCGGCTCCTCGAGCCCGGCGATTTCGTCGGCTTGGTCGGCGAGTTGGGAACGGGAAAGACTCAGTTTGTGCGCGGCGTGGCCAAGGGCGCTGGAGTCGAACCGGCGCAAGTTTCAAGTCCCAGCTTTGCGATCATCGCCGCGTACCGAGGGCGGCTTCCCCTCTACCACGCCGACCTGTTTCGCATCCGCGACTACGACGAGATATACGCCACCGGTTTCACCGACTTGCCCGGGAGCGACGGCGCGGTTGTGGTGGAGTGGCTGGACCGCGTCCCGCGCGCGGCGCCGCGTGAGCTGCTCCTGTTGTCCTTCGAAGATCGCGGCGGTGAACAGCGGAGCATCATCGTTCGCGCCTTCGGAGCGCGCTACGCGGCGCGGTTGCGCGCGTGGATCGGCGCCGCGGTCTGAAGACGCCGAAGCGAGGCGCCGGCTGCTGCGGTGCTGTCGCGGCGAGGGCGCTGAGTTAGCCGCTGGACATGAGTGGGTTCGGAGGCCGAGGCGGCGGGCTCGGCGCGAGCTCAGAGAGTTGCCAGCTGCGAAAGCGCATTTCGCCGTCGATGCTGACGATCCATTCCTCGGGGACCGGATGCCAGTGGTCTTCGCTGGTCAGCTCTTCGCTCGCGATCACCAGCTGACTGAGTCGAGCATCGTTCGCGAGGCGGTGCGCTGTTTTGGATCGATGCTGGCTTCGATCGGAAACGAACAAGGTCCGCTGCCGACGGGTCGCCGCCATCAGGCGCCCGTTGGTGACGATGAAGTTCATCGAGGAGAGGAGGTCCGCCCGATCGGTGAGCTGGGACACGACCCGCATCGTTTGCGCGAGCGCCGCGGCGAGCGATGCGGCATCGGCCTTGGCAAAATCGGAGGCGATGGCCCGAAGCCTGGTGAGGAAAATGTAGAAGCAGCGCTCCGAATCCGTCTCCCCTCCTATCAGCTTTCGAAAAGCCGGATCGATTTCCTGCTCCAACGCTTGGCGGTGCAGGTCAAAATCGGAGATCGTCCCGTTGTGTGCAAAAGCCCATGCGCGGTAGAGAAACGGGTGTGCGTTGTGCAAGTGAACGCGGCCCACCGACGCGCGCCGCACATGCGCCAGGACCGCGTGAGACGAAAGCAGTCCGCTTACCCGCTCAAATTCTCGATCGCTGTGCGCAGCGCCCAGGCCATGAGCCACCTCCGGCAGCTCGCCTTTGTCGTAAGACGCGATCCCCCATCCGTCCTGGTGTTCGCGGGATTGGGTGCGCAACGAGTTCTTCTCGGTCACCAGTGAATGATGGACTCGAGCGGGAATATCAGATCGGAAACCGAACAACCGACACACGGCTCCAGTTTAATCGAAAGCCGCCCGCCGCCCAGATCATTCGCAGAGCGGGTGCGGGTCGGCCCTGACCACCGCTCGCCCGCTTTTGACCACCCACCGAGCATGATTGACACCCAAGTGGTACGGCAAGTGTCGATAGCTTCGACATCCGAACACCACCAGGTCTGCAGGTCCGCCGATCGTCAATGTGCCGAGGTCCAATCGTCGAAGCGCCAACGCGGCACCGCGCGTCAGGCCCCAATACGCCTCGGCCGCGGACAGGCCGTTGCCCAGGCACGCCAGACCGCAGGTGAGCGCCACGTTTTCACTCATCGCCGAACCTGGATTTAGATTGGTCGCCAGTGCGACGTTCACTCCCGCATCAATGAGTTGCCGACCGGGAGCGAACGCTCTTTGTCGAAGAAACAAGGTCGAGGTGGGGGCGAGGATTGCAGACACGTTTGCTCGCGACAGCGCCTCGATTCCCGCGCGGGAGACGAGCTCGAGGTGGTCGGCGGAGGATGCGCGCAGCTCCGCCGCCAGCTCGGCGCCCGCCTCATCGCTCAGTTGATCGGCGTGAAGGCGGGGAATCAATCCGCAGTTTGCGCCGGCGCGTAGAACGCGGCGAGCTTCCTCGCCGGAAAAGGCGCTTTCATCGACGAATGCGTCGCAAAATCTCGCCAGGCGCGCTTCCGCGGCCGCGGGGATGATCTCAGCGATGCAGATTTGCAAGTAGCGATCGCGCTCCGATTTCAGCTCTTCCGGGACGGCGTGGGCGCAGAGCAAGGTGGCGATCAGCTCCACCGGCTGGATCGCCGAAAGGCGGCGGATGGCGCGAAGCATTTTCAGCTCTTGCTCCAGACTGAGCCCGTATCCGCTCTTGGCTTCGGCGCACGTCACCCCTTGCTCGAGCAAAGTCCACAGCCTTCGGCGTCCCAGCTCTACCAGCTGCTCCTCGGAGGCGGCGCGCGTGGCTCGGACGGTGCTGGCGATCCCGCCGCCCGAATTCGCGATCTCGCGGTAGCTCGCGCCGCGGCAGCGAAGCTCGAATTCCGCGCTGCGCTCTCCGGCAAAGATGAGATGGGTGTGGGGATCCACGAAGCCCGGGCCAACGAATCCGCCCTGGGCATCGATCACCTCGGTGCGCGGACCGACCGCATCCGGCGGAAGCTCTTTGGACATCCCCAGGTAGGAAATGCAGCCGTTGACCACTCCCACCGCACCCCGCGCAATCGGCGTCAGGGCTTGCTCAGCCGGCTGGCCAGGGTCCCCCTGCACGCAGAGGACCTCGGACGCGTTTTGGACCAGCAGGTCGAATGCCGCCATCGCTCAGTGAACCACTGCAGGGACCGCTCAAACAGTCATGCCGGGAATCTTGATCGCCCGGTCGCGAGCGACGCGGATCGCTTCTTCGTATCCCGCATCGGCGTGCCGAAGGATGCCCATTCCCGGATCCGAAGTGAGCACGCGCGCAATTCGCCGACCTGCCTCCACCGTTCCGTCGGCGACGATTACCTGGCCCGCGTGCAGGGAGTACCCAATGCCGACGCCGCCGCCGTCGTGAAACGAGACCCAGGAGGCGCCGTTCACCGCGTTCACCAGCGCGTTGAGAATCGGCCAGTCGGCGATGGCATCCGATCCGTCCTTCATCCCCTCGGTCTCCCGGTTCGGCGAGGCCACCGAGCCGCAGTCGAGGTGATCCCTGCCGATCACGATCGGCGCCTTCACCTCGCCGCGCCGCACCAGGTCGTTGAAGACCAGCCCGGCCTTGTCCCGCTCTCCGTATCCCAGCCAGCAGATCCGCGCCGGCAACCCCTGGAAGGAGACGCGCTCCTCGGCGAGGGCGAGCCACCTCTTTAGAGCCACGTGATGAGGAAATAACTCGATCAGCGCTCGGTCAGTACGCCGGATGTCTTCTGGGTCCCCCGAGAGAGCGACCCAACGGAACGGTCCTTTGCCTTCGCAGAACAGCGGGCGGATGTAGGCCGGGACGAAGCCGGGGAAGTCGAATGCATCGTCCACCCCTGCAAGCTTGGCTTGGGCGCGAATGTTGTTGCCGTAGTCGAAGACATGACTTCCCGCGCGAGCGAAGTCCAGCATCGCACGAACCTGGATTGCCATCGCGGCGCGCGCGCGTCGCACGTACTCTTCGGGCTGTGCTCGTCGAAGAGCAGCAGCTGCTTCGAGGGAAAGGCCCTGGGGGATGTATCCGTTCAGCGGATCGTGTGCGGCGGTTTGATCGGTGACCAGATCCGGGCGCAGGCCGCGCTTGACCAACTCGGGATAAACGTCGGCGGCATTGGCGATCAACGCGACCGAGCGGGATTCCCGGTTGCGTTTCGCCGCCGCGCAGAGCGCGAGCGCCTCGTCAAGGTCTTTGGCAATCGCATTGAGGTAATGCATTTCGAGCCGGCGGCGAGCACGCGCCGGGTCGACCTCCACCCCCAGGAAAACCGCTCCGTTCATCGTGGCTGCAAGCGGCTGAGCACCGCCCATCCCGCCCAGCCCAGCGGAGAGGATCAATCGGCCGACGAGGTCGTCCGTTCCAAAATGGATGCGTGCCGCCTGGGCGAAGGTTTCATAGGTGCCTTGAAGGATTCCCTGCGTGCCGATGTAGATCCACGAGCCCGCGGTCATCTGGCCAAACATGATCAGACCCTTGCGCTCGAGCTCCTGAAAATGCTCCCAAGTGGCCCACTGACCGACCAGGTTCGAGTTGGCGATCAGGATTCGCGGTGCTTCCGCGTGCGTTCGGAGGATCCCGACCGGCTTGCCCGATTGGACCAGCAGCGTCTCGTCATCGCCGAGCTTCTGAAGACAGGTCACCAGGCGATCAAAGCACTCCCAGTTCCTCGCTGCCTTGCCGGCGCCGCCGTAGACGACCAAGTCCTGGGGTCTTTCCGCCACCTCGGGATCGAGGTTGTTCATCAGCATGCGCAGCGCAGCTTCCTGCACCCACCCTCGGCAAGAGATCGAGCTTCCTCGCGGCGCGCGAATATCGCGGGTCATCAGCTCCTCCTCGGCGGCCTCCTGCCCAGGTTGCGAGCGGCGGCGTTAGTCGTCAAGCTGAACCGTCTCCAGATGCGGGGGGACGCGAACTGGCCAGCCGTTCTGCGCCACTCGCTGGCGAAGCGCCTCGAGCGCGGGCGCCTCTCCGTGGACCAGAAACGTCTGCTTCGGTGGGGCGCGAAAGCCGCTCATCCATCGCATCAGCTCGCGCCAGTCTCCGTGCGCTGAAAACCCGCTCACCGCAGCCACCCGCGCACTCACCTTCACCATCTCTCCGTAAATGCGGATCTCCTTCTCTCCTGCGAGCAATCGCCGCCCTCGCGTGCCTTCCGCCTGGTAGCCGACGAACAGAATGGTGTTTTTCGGATCGGGCAGGCGGTGCTTCAAGTGATGAAGGATGCGTCCGCCCGTGGCCATCCCGCTCGCGGAGATGATGATCGCCGGGCCGGCACGGTCGTTGAGCTTCTTGCTGTCTTCCACGGAGGTGACGAAGTGCGTCCGGCGCGTCGCAAGTGGCGAGATCCCCCGCTCAAGCAATGCGGTCATATCCAGGTCGTGATCCTCTGGGTGCGCCAGGTAGATGGGGGTAGCATCGCACGCCATCGGCGAGTCCACGAACACGTCCAGTGTGGGAATGCGGTCGGCCTCCTCAAGTGCCCGGAGGTCATAGAGGATCTCCTGCGTTCGCCCAACCGCGAATGACGGAATGACAATCATTCCCTTGCGCACGACCGCATCACTGACCGCGCTGGCGAGCGCATCGATCGCCTTGACCGCTCCGTGGGTGCGATCTCCGTAGGTGCTCTCGACGAGCAACGTCGTGGCGTACTCTACGGGCTCCGGATCGCGGAGGATCGGCGCGTCGTAGCGGCCCAGATCGCCGGAGAACACGATCCGCTGACGGCTGCCCGCCAGCTCCAGCGTGCAGATGGCTGAGCCGAGGATGTGCCCAGCCCGAGCGAAGGTCAGGGTGATCCCGGGAAGAATCTCCCGCCGCCGGCCGTACTCGAAAGTCTCGAAGTGCCGAAGCGCAGCGCAGGCATCTTCGACCGTGTACAGCGGCAGCGCGGGATCGTGCTTTGTCGATCCCGCTTCGTTGGCGTATCGAGCCTCCTCTTCCTGCAGATGCGCGGAGTCGGGCAACAGCAGCCCGGCCAGCGCGCGGGTGGCCGAGGTGGAAAACACCGGCCCTTTGAATCCTTCTTTCACCAGGCGGGGCAAGCTGCCGATGTGATCGATGTGAGCGTGCGTGAGCGCGACCGCCTCGATGCTCTTGGGATCGACCGGCAACGGAGACCAGTTGCGCAGCCGCAGCTCCTTCAGCCCCTGAAAAAGGCCGCAGTCGATCAGGATCCGGCGCCCGTCGTGCTGCACCAGGTACTTGGACCCGGTCACCGTGCCGGCGGCCCCGAGAAACTGCAGCGTCGTCATGCCCAGAGTTTAGAGCGATTGGAAAACAAAGGCTCTCGTGCTACGCAAATTTTTTCCGGAGGATGAATGAGCCGCCGTCAGATCCGCGTCGTGGGCGCGATGCTCGAGAAAGAGGGGGGACGATACCTCATTACTCAGCGGCGGCCCGGCGCATCGTTGCCCCTGCTCTGGGAGTTTCCCGGGGGTCGAGTGCAGGAAGGCGAAGGCGATGCCGAAGCGCTTGCTCGCGAGTTGAAAGAGGAGATGGGCGTGGAGATCCGCGTCGGCGAGCAGGTGATGCACCTACTCCATGACTACCCAGATTACGAAATCGATTTTCGGGTCTTCCGCTGCGGACTGATCTCCCCCGAGAGCGACATCCAGCACCTTCGGGTGCATGACCATCGTTGGGTCACTTTGTCCGAGATGAACCAGTACCAGTTCCCCGCTGCGGACGCGCGCACTCTCGAGAAATTGCTGGATCTGGACCATTGAGAGCGGAGGGGGCGGCCATCTGAGGAAGAGGCGACGACGCAGAACGGACGCACGCACGCTTGAGCGTTTGAGCTGCGCTGCCAGTGCTCGGAGGATGCGGCGGACGGGGGCGGGGGTTAGTTTTGTGCACCAGGTACGCCGTGGATGATCAGTTGGGCCCCATTTACTTCGCCCGAAAGGCGCTCTTTGCCAAGGGCGTTCGGCAGCGGCGTCTGACGATACAGGAGATAGAGGCAGCGCTGCCCAAGGGCGCAGTGACCGCCGCCGAGAAGTGGCTGCTCTACTACTCTCTTCGAGCGGCCCAAGTGGAGATCATCGACGAACGCGGTGGGGCGGTTGACCCGGGTCTTGGCTCGGAGAGCACCCGTGGATTCTCGGACGGATGAGCGCGTCGGCCATTGACAGCCGAAGCTGCCTGTTTAGGTTGGGCGCGACATAGGTTTGTTCAATGGACGAGGCGGACAAGGGGTACAATCGAGGGCGCGGCTCTCAAGAGGGCGACGGCGAAGCGGTCAAGGTAAATGACCGCCGGCGCTTTGATCCTTCTGGCAACCCGCGCGACCCGGACCCAAGCGAGCCGCCGAGGGCAGGGGAGTCGAGCCCGGGCGCGGCACAGCCTTCGGGCGGGTCGGCCGAGGCATCCCAAAACGGTCCCGAGGCGGTTCGCGCCCGCGCGGAAGCAGACAACGAGGCGCTGCGCAAAGAGCTGGAAGTCGCTCGCAAGCGAGTGGACGAGCTTGCCAGGGCCTTCCAGGCGCTCAACAACGACCGCGAGGAGTTCAAGCAGAGGTTGTCGCGGGAGCGCGAGCGGATGCTCGACGTCGAAAAAGGGAACATCGCGCAGATCCTGCTCGAGGTGATGGACGAGTTGGACCTTTCGCTTCAGGCCGCCGGCAACGACGATTCGCCCTTGGCGCGGGGAGTGCGCCTGATCCGTGACGGAATCCTCTCTAAGCTGCAGACGCTGGGAATCGAGCGGGTGGATCCGCTGGGCGAACCGTTCGACCCCAATTCGTCAGAAGCGGCCGACGTGGAGATAACCACGGACCCGGCCAAAGATCAGAAAGTCGTCGGCGTGACGCGCGCCGGATATCGGCTCAAAGACCGAGTGATACGGCCAGCGCGCGCAAAGGTTGCCAAGTACGTCAAGCCGGCCGACGCGTAAGCGCTTCCTTGGTAGCGCTTGGCGTCTGAGCTAGCCTTCGCGGAAATGCTCGCTGCGTTCCAGGCGTTCGTCCGTGCGTCAGCCGCGCTCACTTCGGCCGCGCGGATGAATTCGCGTTTGTTCGCTCGGACCGGCGCCATACTTTCTTGCTGTGCAGCTCTCTTCGCGCGAGCGGAACCGGACCCCTCGGTTTCGACTTGGCTCAAGGCGAAGGCGCAGGAATACCGGGAGTACTTACAGGGTCAGACCCCGGCGCGGCCTTCGGAGGCTGGCGCGAAGCTTTGGCGCGAGCGATCTCCAACCGATGCGGCTCCCTTGTTGGACTTCGTGCCCCCGACGTCCCTTGCGCCCCTGATCCGCTCAGTCAGCCGCGGAGTGGTGAACGTGAGCACGCTCGGAGCGGGCGATCCCAGCGACGGCGGCGACACCGAGTCGCTGGGCTCTGGGTTCATCATCAGCCCCAACGGCTACGTAGTCACCAACAACCACGTGATCGAAAAAGGCCGGCAGATCGCCGTGAGGCTCGAGGACGGGCGGGAGTTTTCGGCCGAGCTGGTTGGCCGAGATCCGTCGACGGATGTCGCCCTCCTTCGACTTACTGGGAGCGACGTCCGCGATCTCCCTTACGCCTTCCTGGGAAACTCCGACAAGCTCGAGGTCGGCGACTGGGTGATGGCAATTGGGAATCCCTTCGGGCTCGATCATTCCGTCTCCCAAGGAATTATCTCCGCCAAGGAACGGGTGATCGGAATTGGGCCGTTCGACGATTTCATCCAGACCGACGCGTTGATCAACCCTGGCAACTCCGGCGGACCGCTGTTCAACATGCGCGGCGAGGTCGTGGGGGTGAACACGGCAATCATCAGCCGGGGTCGGGGAATTGGCTTCGCGGTGCCGATCAATATGGTCAAGGACCTGCTGCCGAACCTGCTGGTCAACGGCCATCTCGAGCGTGGATGGCTCGGCGTCAACATCTACGAGGAGCAGCGCCCAGCTCAGGGCTCCGCCAGGGGAGCGATCATCAAAGAGGTATTTCGCGGCAGCCCCGCTGCGCTTGCGCAAATCAAGCCCGGCGACAGGTTGATGGCGGTCAATGGCCGTCCGGTGGAGTCCTATCTTCAATTGCTGCGTCGCATCGCCTTCCTGCCCCCGGGAACTGAGGTAAGCCTGTCCCTGACGCGCGGTTCGGTCGTCCGCGAGGTTCGCGTGCGGCTCGGTCAGCGTCCATCTCCTGAAGCAGCGCAGGCCAGCCCAGGGCACAGCGACAGCTTGGGGATGGTGGTTCGCGACGTGACCCCCGGCGCGGGAACGTCCGCTCATCTAAAGGCCCACAGCGGCGTCCTGGTTTCGAACATCATGCCCGGAGGCCCTGCCGGGCAGGCAGGCCTGACCGCCGGCGACCTCATCACCGAAGTTAATCGCAAGCCCGTTCAAGATCTGCGCACGTTCGAGGCGGCGCTGGAAGAGACGGGAAGCGATCGACGCGTGCTCATTCGCTTCCAGCGTGGCGATGCGATGAGGTACGTTGCGCTCAGCCTTCACTGAAGATCGCTCCACACGCTCGCCGGGACTTCGAGCTGCGCGCCGCGCTCAACAGTGGGTGAGGCAGCGCATTGCCCTCGATGCAACTACCCTGGGGCGCTTCGTCGCGCCGTTACGGCCACGAGCCGATCAACTCGCCGGTGCGCCCATTGGTCACCTGCAGCGCGTCGATCCGCGACTTCACGCCGCGAATCACGCTCCCGCGCTTTCGCGCGAGCGTCCACACATCCTGCGGCGTGAAGACGACTTCGACCTTGAGCTCGCGCCCCGCGATCAGCCGCTGCAGGCGCGAAGCGTCCCAGTCCGGCGGCGCCTTGTGGCGCATGATTAGCAGAGGCAGCAGCGGATTACCCGCGGAGTCCATTTGCTTCGGTGCTCCGTGAGTCAGCGCATAGGGGCCGGCGGCAAAGAAAGGCGTCAACTGAAGCTCGTACTCCCCTCGCCCAGCGTCGAACCGCCCGGCCGAAAGCACTCCACTTGATTCCTCGGCGACGAGGATGAAGAACCGCTTTCCGTTCGCCTTACTTCGAAAGGTGAGCGCGTTGGACCGACATTGTGGTACGCCGCCAGCCGGGCAATCCCCGACGTACCTCTCAAGGAACCCCCCCAGGCCCATCAGCGGCTCAGCAGTCCCGCGCAGCTGTTGAAAGCGCAAGTCGCTCCCCGCCAGCAACGGCAGGGCGGTCCACAGCAGTGTCAGCGAGGGCGAACCCAAAATACCTCCTAGGTGGTTAGAAGTAGATATTTTGACTACACAACCGTACTCACTAGCATTGCAGGCGGAGGGAGAGCTTGGACGAGCGTCGCAGGAGCCTTCGCTTCGACAAGGTGTTTACCGTTCACCTGGGCACCTCGGAGGGCCTTGCCCGCGGCGTCGGGCGAAACATCAGCGCCCACGGAATGTTCGTCGAAACGCGCGAGCCGATGCCACTGGGCAGCAAGGTGAGCGTCACCTTCTCCGGCCAGGACGGGGCGGAGGTCACCTGCTTCTGCGAGGTGCGGTACCAGGTCGCTCTCTCGTATGGGAAGAAGGACGGAAATGAGGGATTCAGCCGGGGAGTGGGCTTGAGGATTTTGGCATACGAGATACGGGAGGACCAGCCCGCCAACGCTTTCATCGCGCGCGAGCGCGTGCTCCATTGATCCGCCCGGCACTGCCCAACCGACAAGAGCACCGTTACTGCGAGAAGCCCTCCAACTGATAGTGAGCCTCGATCCGCTTGAGCGCGAGAATCATCGCGGCGCAGCGCGTATCGACCTCCCTGCTAATACAGAAACGGCGGCTGTCGTGCATCTCCGTTTGCCTGGCGCTGTTCCGGGCGATGTCTCGAATGATTCTCCAGTTCCGCTTCATGCCGAATTCGAGCTTGCGATTGACCTCCGCTTCGCTCCAGCTCTCCATCCGCTTGTTTTGGATCCACTCGTAGTAGCTGACCGTCACGCCTCCCGCGTTGGCAATGATGTCGGGGATGAGATCGATTCCTCGTCGCGCGATCACCTTGTCCGCTTCCGGCGTGGTGGGCCCGTTCGCGCCCTCGGCGATCAGCTTGACTTTCACTCGTTCGGCGACGTCGGCGGTGATCTCGCCGCCCAGAGCTGCCGGGATGAGGATGTCCGCCGGAACCTCCCACCAGTCCTTTTTCTCGATGCGCTGCGCGCCCGGGAAACCAAACACCGAGCGCTTGAGGTTCTTGGGATCCTGAACGTACGAAATCAGCGCGGGCACGTCGATGCCGTCCGAGTTGTAAACGGTGCCTTCGGCATCGTTCACTGCCAGCAATCGCGCGCCCATCGCGTTTAAGATTTCCGCGACGCTCGAGCCCACGTTGCCGAAGCCTTGAACGATGAAGCTCTTGCCGCGCACCGACGAGCCCTTTTCGGCGTAGTAATCCTCGATGCAAAATGCGACGCCGCGGCCGGTCGCCTTCGCCCGGCCTTCGGAGCCGCCAATTCGAACGTCCTTTCCTGTGACGACTCCGCGAAGCGTGTGCCTTTCATTCTCGCCGTCCGAATACTGACGGAACAATAGCCCCATGATCTCCGAATTGGTGCCGACGTCCGGCGCGGGGATGTCCACGTCTGGGCCGATTAGGCGCTTGAGCTTGTACATGAAGCGCAGGGTGATCGCCTCGATCTCTTCGCGCCCGTACTGCCTCGGATCGATCTGGATGCCACCTTTCGCGCCGCCGAACGGAACTTCGACGATCGCCGTCTTCCAGGTCATCTCAGCGGCCAGCGCCTTGAACAGATCGAGCGAGACCTCGTGGTGGTAGCGGATTCCGCCCTTGTAGGGACCGCGCGCTTGGTTGTGCTGCACGCGGTAAGCCTTGAATCGCCGCGATTCTCCGGGGACGAGCTTGTAAATGTTGCCATCCGAAAGTCGGAGGTGACCGCCGCGGATCGAGACGTCGGAGCCAAGGAGGGCCCGCCCGTTAAGGATGAATTTGCCGTCTGCAAGCGGCTCGAGCCCCTCCGGGTTGCGCAGCTTGGTCGCCGGCAAATCGCCAAAAGCCCTCGCTTGATCCGCCGACAGGGGAACGAGGCGATCTTTCAGTTTCGCCGTGATGTAGAAGATGTGCTCGTAATCCGGCTCCTCCAGCTCGAGCCGGACCCGGGGCGCCAGTCCGATCAGGTCGGCAGCCCGATGGAAGATCTGCATCGCATCGGTGTAAACGGTGCGCTTCGGCGTCGGCGCCGGCGCGCGCATGAAGACTTCTTGTTCTGACATGTCAGCTCACTCCTTGAGCAACCGCAGAGTCACTTGAGGGGGGCGCAAATTACGCGTAGCCACCGACGGCGTCAATTTACACGGACCGGCGGGAACCATCTCTTTAGCGACATTCACTAGGTGACTCGTGCCACGCTGTCAACAGCGATGGCCGCCTTGTTCAAGCTTACCAGCGGTGGTAGGAGCCGGTTTCCCGCAAGATGTCGCCTTTCGCCGACATAGCTCAGTTGGTAGAGCAACTGATTCGTAATCAGTAGGTCCCCGGTTCAAGTCCGGGTGTCGGCTCTGGGAGATTCCGATGAGCAGCTCCAAAACAGTCGATTGGCGCCAGCACGGGGTTCGCATCGTCCACTCCGATGAATTGGACACCAACACGCCGCAGACGCCGGGGATGTCGCGCGCGGCGGCGATCACCCGGGCGAGGGCCGGTGCTGAAAAGATCTGGGCCGGCACGGTCACCATCCATCCCAACGCCAAGACGGGAGCGCATCACCACGGCCACGTGGAAAGCGTCATTTACGTCGTGCGAGGCAAAGCGCGGATGCGCTGGGGCGAGCACCTCGAGTTCACCGCCGAAGCAGATCCAGGTGACTTCATCTACGTGCCGCCGTACGTGCCGCACCAGGAGATCAACGCGCGCGACTCCGAGCCGCTCGAGTGCGTGGTGATGCGCAGCGGCCAGGAACCGGTGGTGGTGAACTTAGACATCGAGCCGATCGAGCCGCCCGAAACGGTGTACTGGACCGACGATCTCCACCGGCACCCTTGAGGCGTGCGCGATAGCCGTGGAGCTGGACGGTGATCACAAACGCGACCCGCATTGCGGACATAACCCAGCTCGCCTTCCGCGGTTCTTCCCGCATGAAGAGGGGAACTATGAACTGGCGTTGCTGGAAGACATGGACGCGACCGTTGATCAGCATCGTCTTTCTGCTTGGAGTCGGATGGATCAATTCATCCAACGCGCACGCGCAGAATCTTCAATGCGACCCGAGAGACTTCGACGCGGTCGGAGATGGAATCAACAACGATCAGCAGGCGATCCAAGCTGCGATCGACAACTGCGCCGGGCTCGGGGGAGGCACGGTCAACCTGTCGTCCGGTACATTTCTCAGCGCTCCAATCTTCTTGAAAACCAATATCGTGCTCCAGATCGATTCCGACGCGACTTTGCTCGCTACCCAGAATCCGGACGATTACCAGTGGATGCCGGGGATGCCGACAATCGGACGCTCCATTCTTGCTCTGGTCAACGCGGGCAGCGGTGAGACGGACCTGACGATAACCGGTACTGGCACCATCGACGGCGCCGGTGCGTGGTGGTGGGCATATCACCTAGCTGATCGACCCCGCCTCGTGCAGCTTTATCGATGTCGACGCATTCTGGTGGAGGGAGTGACGCTGACGAATTCGCCGAGCTTCCATCTCGTTCCTTCTCAGAGCGAGGACATCGTCATTCGCAATCTCACCATTTCTGCGCCGGCCGATTCTCCAAACACTGACGGGATCGATCCCGGCGATTGTAGGAACGTGACGATCTCCAATTGCACGATCGACGTCGGTGACGACAACATCGCGATCAAAGCCGGTCATTTTGATCCGGTGCATCCGGGCGAATCGAGCGCCGACATTCTCGTCAGCGATTGTACGTTTCTACACGGGCACGGCATGTCGATCGGTTCAGAGACGCTCGGCGGAGTCAGCAGGTTGACCGTTCAGCGCTGCACGTTTCAGGACACGATCTCGGGTATTCGAATCAAATCCAATCGAACGGTAGGTGGAGAGGTCTCATTCCTTAGCTACAGCGACATTTCAATGGAAGGCGTGCAGAATCCCATCTTCCTGTCCGCTTATTATCCAGACAACACCATCCCTGCTCCGGGCACCGATCTTGGGCAGCCGGTGACCGACACCACGCCGAACTACCATGACATTCAGATTTCGAACGTCACCGCAACCGGGAGAAGCAGCCCAGCCGGAAAAATCATCGGCGTTCCGGAGATGCCAATGCAAAACATTCTTCTTCAGAGCGTGTACATCCATGACGTTCCAACAGGTTTGTGGTTGCGCAATGTTTCGGTAACGCTCAGCGATGTGACAATCGAGCCTGGCAGTGGGCCGCCGCTCGTAATTCAGGAAAACGTCGAGCTGATCCAGTAACGAGACACAGCTGGAGCGCTAATTGCGCACCATTTTGTTTGCGCTCCTGTCGATGAGATCGCCAAACGGCACCCAGCGGTTGCCGCCGTAGGGCGCGCGCGCTCGTAGGATCGTTTCCCTGTATTTGTCCAGAATGCCCTATCTCAATCGCCGCGCGGCTCGTTGCCACAGGCGTTGCAACAAGCCGGCCGCTCCCCCCGGCATCACGTACATGCAGAGGATCAGCGATGCGCCGTAGATGGCCCAGGGCGCCGCCTTGGAAAGCTCGTGCGCAGCGCTGGGCATGAATTGGACGAATATCGCGCCGAGAATGGCTCCAGAGATGGACGCAAGCCCGCCGACCACCACTCCGACCAAGAGGGTGATCGAAAGCAAGGCGGTGAAGCTGTCCGGCGAGACGAACCCAACCGAAAGGGCCGCCAGTGAGCCGGCAATGCCGGTGTACGAGGCGCTCAGGCCGAAACAAAGCGACTTGTAGAGCGCGTTGTGCACGCCCATGGCTTGAGAGGCGACCGGATTGTCGCGAATGGCCACGATCGCCCGCCCGATTCGGCCTCGCAGCAGATTCCAGGCGAGGATCATCAGCAAAAGCAGAATGGCGAAGGTCAAAAAATAGAGCCACTGGTCGGAGTTGAGATGAAGCAATCGCGGCGCCTCGGGTTTGGCCACGACCATCCCTTGCGTACCGCCGGTCCAACTGTCGAAGTGCTTGAGGATTTGCGGGACCGACAGCGCCAGCGCGAAGGTCGCTAAGGCGAGATATGTTCCAGCGATCCTCAGCGCCGGCAGCCCGAAGAGGAACCCAACCACGAAGCAGAGCACGCCTGAGATCGGCAGCGTCCAACCGTAGGCCACCCCGGCGCGCTCCATCAGGATCGCCGTGGTGTAACCGCCTACGGCATAGAACGCGCCATGCCCGAGCGAGATCTGCCCGTTGTAACCGGTGAGCACGTTCAAGCCGAGCAGCGCGATGGCATAGGAGTAGACCTGGCAGTACTGAAAGAGCGCATAGTCGCTGCTCAAGAAGGGAAGAGCGCACGCCAGAGCGACCAGGCCAACGGCCGCGGCCGCCTTCCAGATCTGAACCGATGCGGCCGGGCGGCGATCCGTTGTTACCCACTCGATTCGCGGCGCGTCCACAGTTGATCTCGCTAGAGCTGCTGCGCGTGCGGCTGCCCGAACAGGCCGCTCGGCTTGAAGATGAGCACCAGCACGATGATTCCCAAAGCGACCGTCAGCTTGAGATCTGCGCCGATGAATCGAATGTACGTTCCGGCGAGGTTTTCAATGATGCCCACGAGGAAGCCGCCGATCACCGCACCCACCGGGCTGGTGAATCCACCGAGCGTCGCGGCAGCGAATGCATAAATGAGGATGCCGCCCATCATGTTTGGCTCGAGGAAGAGAACCGGGGCGATGAGAATGCCGGCGACCGCTCCGATCGCCGCCGCCAGTCCCCAACCCAGCGCCAGCATCCAGCCGACGCGGATTCCTACCAACCGGCTGCCGACGGGATAGCGCGCCGCCGCTCGCATCGCGAGCCCAAGGTGTGTGTATCGGAAAAAGACGTAGAGCAGCGCGAGCAGCGCCAGCGTCACGCCGAGTGAGCCCAGGCTGTGACGACTGACGACAATTCCACCAAGCCTGACCGGCGACGGCGGAAACGGGCTGGGAAATGTTCGAATGGTGTAGCCGAAGATCCAACCCGCCATGCTGTTGAAGATGGTGAGAAGGCCGATGGTGACGATGGTCAGGGCGAGGACCGGTGCTCGTTCCAGGGGCCGTAAGATCGCCCGCTCGATCGCAACTCCGCCCAGGAATGCAATCGCCAGGGTGACGAAAAACGCGGCCCAGTAGGGCATCCCCGACTCAATCAGCGCCGAGGCGACGAACGTGGAGAACATCGCCATCTCGCCCTGAGCGAAGTTCACGGCATTGGTGGCGAGGTAAGTCATCACCAGCGCTAGAGCGAAGGCGGCGTAGATTCCGCCGGCGGCGAGCCCAGAGACAACTTGCTGAAGAAAAGTCTCCATCCCCCGCGCTGCTGCTCAATACCCCAGATAGGCTCGCCGGATGCTGTCGTCCTGTTGCAGCATCGCCGATGGACCGGAAGCGACCACCCGCCCGGTCTCCAGCACGTAGGCGCTCTCGGCCAGCTCGAACGCCCGGCGTGCGTTCTGCTCGACGAGCAGCACGCTCACCCCTTCCTGCTGATTGATTTGCTTGACCACCTGAAAGATCTCAGTCACCACCCGCGGCGCGACGCCCAGCGATGGCTCGTCGAGAAGCAGCAGCCGAGGGGGCAAAAGGAGCGCGCGCGCTACGGCGAGCATCTGCTGCTCGCCGCCGCTCAGCGTTCCCGCCGCCTGCCTGCGCCGCTGCGCGAGCGCGGGGAAGACGGCGTAAACGCGCTCGAAGTCGTCTCCCAGCTTCGAGCGATCCTTTCGCGGGTGCGCGCCCAACCGGAGATTCTCTTCTACGCTCATCGAGGCGAAAGTGGCGCGACCTTCCGGCACGTGAGCGACCCCCTGTCGAGCGATAACTTCGGTTGACTTGCCGGCGATCGACCTTCCTCCGAAGCGGATTTCGCCGCGGAGCGAAACCATCCCGCAAACTGCGCGAAGCAAAGTGCTCTTTCCCGCTCCGTTAGCGCCCAACAGCGCGGTGATTCCACCTTCTCTGACCGCGAGGTCCAACCCGTGGAGGGCCTTTGTCCTTCCATAGAAGGCCTCGAGGCCGACGATCTCCAGCAGATCGCTCACGCTCGAGAGTCCCCCAGGTATGCTTGGATCACTTCCGGATCGCGCTGTACCTCGGCCGGCACGCCCTCGGCGATCTTCCTTCCAAAATTCAAAACCACGACGCGATCGGAGATCTCCATCACCAAGTTCATGTGGTGCTCGACCAACAGCACGGAGACGCTTCGCTGGCTGCAGCAGCGCCGGATCACCTGCGCCAGTTGCGCCACCTCCTCGTGGTTGAGCCCTCCCGCCGGCTCGTCGAGCAACAGAAGCTTCGGCCCGCTTGCCAGCGCCCGCGCCATCTCGACGCGCTTGAGGGTGCCGAAGGGCAGGCCCGCCGCGGGCAGGTCCATCACCGGCTCCAGCCCGATGAACGCGATCAGCTCGATCGCCTTTTCGCGCGCCCTTCGCTCCTCTCGCACCGCCCAGGGCAGCCGCAGCGCGCTGCTCAGCAGATCGCCCCGAGTTCGGCTGTGCATTCCAACCATCACGTTCTGCAAGACGGTGAGGTTGGGAAAGAGAGCCAGGTTCTGGAAGGTGCGCCCGATCCCAAGTTCGGCGATCCGATGGGGCGCGAGCCGCAGCAGGGGTGTGCCATCGAAAATGATTTCCCCGGACTCCGGCGCGTGCAGCCTGCTCAGACAATTGAAGAGCGTCGTCTTTCCGGCGCCGTTTGGGCCGATCAGCCCGGTGATCGTTCCCTTCTCGAGTCGGAAATCCACCTTGTCCAGCGCGACGACGCCGCCGAAACGAGCGGTGAGCGAGCGCACGCAAAGGAGGTCGGGCTGCGGCGCCAAGCTCAGGTTCCCTCCGGCGTGGCCGCCCGCAGAGCTCGGCGGATGATCTTCCCGGTCGCGGTGAGCGGAAGCTCGCTTCGAAATTCGACGATGCGTGGATATTCGTGCGCCGCCAGCCGCGCGCGCACAAAATCCTGCAGCTCGGTCTTGAGGGAATCGCTGGCGACGACGCCGGGTTTGAGCACCACGCATGCCTTGACCACCTCCGTCCGCAGCGGATCCGGCACGCCGACCACCGCCACCATCGCCACCGCCGGGTGGCGGAGCAAGCAGTTTTCGATCTCACCCGGGCCGATCCGATAGCCGGCCGAGGTGATCAGGTCGTCGTCCCTTCCGGCAAACCAGAGGTGTCCGTCCTCATCGAGCCGAGCTTGATCTCCCGTCACCATCCAGTCGCCGATGAACTTGGCGGCGGTCGCATCCGGGCGATTCCAGTAGCCGAGGAACATCACCGGGTCCGGCCGCCGAATCGCGATCGTGCCCATCGACCCCGCCGGCAGCGGCTGACCTGCGCCGTCGATCACCGCGACTTGATGCCCAGGAATCGAGCGACCCATCGAGCCGGGCTTTACGGCAAAGAGCGCGGAGTCATTGCCGACGACCAGGTTGCACTCGGTTTGTCCGTAGAATTCGTTGATCGTTAGATTGAACGTGGCGCGGCCCCAATCGAGCAGCTCGGCGCCCAGCGTTTCGCCGCCGCTCGCCACGCTGCGCAGCTGCGGTTGGATCTTGGGAGCGGGCGCCTGGCGCATCAGCTTGGCGGCAGTCGGAGGCAGAAAGACGTTTCGCACGCCCAGGCGCGACATCAGGTCGTAGGCTCGCTCGGGATCGAATTTCGCCATCCGGCATGCCACCACCGGCACGCCGTGAAACCAGGAGGGCAGCAAAACATCGAGCAGGCCCCCGATCCACGCCCAATCGGCCGGTGTCCAGAAACAGTCGCCGGGCCGCGGAAAGAAGTCGTGGGGCAGCTCGACTCCAGGCAGGTGTCCAAGGAGCGTTCGATGCGGTTGAAGCGCCCCCTTGGGCTGCCCGGTCGTTCCCGAGGTGTAGATGATGAGCGCTGGCTCGTCCGCGGCAGTATCGACCGCCTCGAAGCGATCGGATCCATCGGCAAGCAGGCGCTCGAAGTCGACCGTCCCGCTGGGCCCGGCGCCGCTGGTGACGACGATCTTCCTCAGCGCGGGCAGTCGCTGGCGAATCTCGAGCAGCTTCGTCAATCCATCCGCGTCTGCGATCACGAAGCGCGCGCCGCAGTCGAAGAGCCGATACTCCAGCGCCTCGGGTCCGAACAGGCCGAACAGCGGCACTGCGAGCAGGCCGGCGCGGTAAATCGCCACGTGGGAGATGGCGCAGCCGGCGGATTGCCCGAGCAGGATGCCAACGCGATCGCCCCGTTGCGCCCCCAGAGCAATCAGGCCATTCGCAAGTCGGTTGGCCGCCGCCGCGATCTCAGCGAAACGCCAGTCGCGGCGCTTGCCGCCGGCGGAGATCTCGATCAGCGCCAGTGCGTCCGCCGCAGCGCGCTGGGTCACCGCGCGCCCGATGTTGAAGCGAGGCGGGATCTCCCAAGCGAAGTCTCGAAACAGGGAGCGATAGTCGTTGCTCGGTTTCAGCATCACCGCTCCCAAGACGCATTTGCGCGCGCGACTACCGTAGCCAAACTGGCCCGTCGCGCAAGTCGCTTCGTCTGGCGGCGATCCATCAGCTGCTTTTCGCTCCAAGCCGGCCGTCTGCTCCCGAGCCGGTAAATGCACGTCGGGTGGCATTTGAGATATCAGTCTCCGCCTGGGAGGGGACGCTTGTCCTCGCTGCCGCGCTCGCTGACGAGATGGGCAATTCCATCGCTCTTCGCCGCCGCGGGCACGGTCATGGCCTGCTACCCGATTCTGTTTTCCGGTTTTGCGCGAATGCAGAACGATCCGGAAGACACCCGACTCATCCACTACATGCTCGAGCACGACTATCTCTGGCTCGTTCGCGCGCCACTCCATCGCGACCTGTGGAGCCCGCCGATCTTTTACCCGGAGGCCAACACCGCGGCGTACACCGAGCTCACCCTGGGATTGCTGCCGTTGTACGCCCCCTGGCGGGCGGTCGGACTTGCGCCGGATACCGCCTTTCAAAGCTGGATCCTGACCAGCCTGCTGCTGAATTTCGCGGCGATCTACTTTTTTTTGCGTCGATGCCTCGCGGTCCGGCCCGTCGCCGCGTCCTTCGGATCCTTCCTCTTCGCCTTCGGCAGCCCGCGGCTCAACCAGCTGAACCATCAGTT
>Ga0126384_10000144_pt1 | contig 33389 bp, 32 predicted proteins | sample PanSoiMetPlot_36_FD_92543 | JGI IMG/M metagenome (GOLD analysis project Ga0126384, IMG submission 92543) | Tropical forest soil microbial communities from Panama - MetaG Plot_36 | ecosystem: Environmental > Terrestrial > Soil > Tropical forest > Bulk soil | place: Panama | collected 2016-02-17 | reverse complement strand
GCCGGTCTCGCGGTCGAGGAGTTCTTGCGCTTCGTCTCGCCGGTGCAGTTTTCAAAGCCGCGCTTCGTGCGACAGGACACGGAGTTTGGCGGCGTCCGGTTGAAGAAGGGCGATAGGATCATGGCCATGGTGGCGGCCGCCAATATGGACCCGCTGGCAAACGAGCATCCCGAACAGCTCGATCTTCAGCGGCGACCGAACCGGCACATCTCCTTCGGGACCGGGATTCATTTCTGCCTAGGCCATCAACTTGCGCGCATTGAAGGCGAGTGCGCCCTTCAAGCATTATTCACGCGTTGGCCAAGACTCCGGCTGGCGCTTGCGCCCGAGCAAACACGCTGGCGCAAGCGGCCCGGCCTCCGCTCGATCGAAAAGTTGCTCGTCGTGCAAGGCCCTTGATGCGGGCTTTCGGCGCGCTCGTAGCTAAACGCAGGATGCTCCTCACTTCACCCCTGTTACGGGCCATCTCGAGCGTGGTATTGACGCGTCTTCGAGGCTGTCCGTGTAGTATGGCCCGCTCTCGCTTCCATCGCGGAAGTTCACTTGATAGTCGCCGGAGCGCACTTTACGCAGCGTGAAACCGAGATGGCGCGCGATCGATTTGGCTTCCTGGAGCGTCATGGGGTGTCAGTGCCCTGTCGATAGCCCTTCATTTGCCGTTCCGCGTCTTAGTCGCTTTGCCCCCCACGCGGGACTTGTTACTTCTCGCCAAACTTTTGTGAGTCGCAGCCAAAACGCGGCAACACGACGTTCGGCCACGCAAGGTCGGATGTTCTATTAAGTTGCCGAGAAACCCGTTTTGTTATTTCCTGCCATTGATTTGCTCTTGTGTGCCGTGCTCTGGGGGTCGTTCCGATGCGCAGAGCCAATCCCAAGCGCTCGATGGCTAAGGCGGCGAAGTCCAACCGTCGCGCCAAGGTGAGACATCTTGCTTTGCAGCCGGACGCGATGGGCGCGGCGACGCGTTGGGCCGCGGAGCGTCTGGGTGAGGTGGGCATCGCGCTCGAGCCGCTACTGAGAAGCGCCGGTCTGTCGATCACTCAGATAAACAGGAAGGACCTGCGCATTAGCGTTGCGAGCCAGATCAGATTTCTGGAGCTTGCGGCCAAAGCATTGCAAGATCCATTGCTCGGCTTCAGGCTGGCACGCGACGGAGAGCCACGCGAGGCCGGGCTGATCCACTACGTCGCGGCCTCGTCACAGACGCTCGGCGATGCGCTCAAGCGGGCCGAGCGCACGCCGCCGCGGCGCCGTAGACCCAGTCTACTCTTCGGGAGAGCTTTGCGGCTCGGGTTTCTTCGCCTCGCGCTGCGGCTCTGGGGCAGGGTTGGCCGCCGGCACGGAGTTATGAGCAGCACCCGCTTCTACATGGGTTCTGCGCACCGAGTACTGAACCGCAGGCGGCGGCGGCGTGTTCACCCACGCCGGAACAATGCCTTCGACTCGGTCGCTGCCGGAACAAGCAGCGAGGAGTGCTGCGGACGTACACACTGCAACAATGCGTATCATGATGCCGACCCCGCAAAGAGATGCGCGAGCAATGCGGACAAAATTAGACGCGTTTGCGGTTCCGTCACGCGGCGGGGATTCGCCCCCAATAAGGTTCCGCGCAGCGCGAGAACGATGCTAATGCTTCCTGATCCCTATCGACTTTTGCGGAACAGCGCCCGTTGCGCTCTTCGTTGCCTTCGGGCTCGGAATGTCTTCATATTTCACGCCAGCGATGTGCTTTCTGGCCGCGCTTGCGGGATGCATCGCGCCGTCGGCCAACTGGCCGCCCGCAGCTCCCAAGGGTGAGGCCAGCACGCAGATGGCAGCGAACAAGATTCGCTTTCGCGCTTTCATGTCTCCGCTCGCGGTTATGCGTGACGCACGCTAGCGAGGGCGGCTCAGCGCGGTCTTGATCGACATGCCGCAGAGAGCCGAAAACGATCTAATCGGCCGAAAAGGAGGCGCACGCGATGATCGGCGAACCCCAGCAAGCTCGGGGCGACTGATCGTCTTCGTCATCGTCGCGACGCTGATCTCGCACCGATTCTGGGCACTGCAGGGCGCCGAGCGCCGCACGCAGACGGTCCAGTTCGCCAAGAATGTGGCGATCATCGCCGGCTTCTTGTTCGCCTTTGTCACCGGCGGCGGCCCTTGAGTCTCGACTACTGGCGGCGGCGCGTCGAGTAGATCGCACGAGATGCGCTATTCGTTCTTGCCGCCGAGCTGCTTGAGTTTGGCGAAGACGGCATCAACATCGAGTTCGTCGGCCGGCTTTTTCTTCTCCTCGGGCTCGGGCTCGCGGCGAACGGTGGTCTGCGAGGCGGGCAAGAGCGTGGCGCCCTGCACCTCGGCCTCGGCCGGCTTCTCCTTGGCGGCGCGATGAACCTCGAGGTCGAGGTCGATCTGCGAGCACAGCCCAAGCGTGACCGGATCCATCGGCTGTAGATTCGAGGCATTCCAATGGGTGCGCTCGCGGATCGCCTGAATAGTGGACTTCGTGGTGCCGACAAGCCGCATGATTTGGCTGTCCTTGAGCTCGGGATGGTTGCGCACAAGCCAGAGGATGGCATTCGGGCGATCCTGGCGACGCGATACCGGTGTATAGCGCGGGCCCTTCTTTCTCTTCGCCTCTGGCAAGCGAACTTTGGGATCGAGCAGCTTGAGCCGGTAATCCGGATCGGCGACGCCTTTCTCGATCTCTTCGCGGCTGAGCTGGCCTGTGAGCACGGGATCGAGGCCCTTGATGCCTTGCGCCGCATCGCCGTCGGCGATTGCCTTCACCTCGAGCGGATGAAGCTTGCAAAAATCGGCAACCTGATCGAACGAGAGCGCGGTGTTCTCGACCAGCCAGACGGCGGTTGCTTTCGGCATCAGCGGTGTGGCGGTCATGGCTAAATCTCCTCTGTGCTCCGCCCGCCCTCGCGGGCGAAGCTTGGTGTCATCGATGATGACGGAAGTACCGGGAATATAGGCATTCTCCCGGCGTCGGCGCAATGGGGGCGATGTGAATGCGGAGCTTTGTCGTTTGAGGACCCTTGTAAACGATCGCACCCGCGAGGGCCGCGCCTTTATCCCAGCGTCGGATCGAGCACGATCTTGCCGATGGACTCGCCGGACTCCACAAGCCTGTGCGCCTCGGCGGCGCGCGACAACGGCAGAATGCGCTCGATCTGCGCCTTGATCTTGCCTTCGGCGGCGGCAGCAAAGCATTTTGGCAGGTCGGATTCCTGGTAGCCGGGCCGCCCCTTGATGGTGATGCGCCGGTGATAGAGGTGGGCGAAATCGATGCTGACATTGGGCCCGGCGTGCGCGCCGGCGGTCACCAGCCGCCCGCCGAAGCCGATCGCGCGGAAGGCGCTCGGCAGCACCTTCGGATTGGCGATGTTGTCATAGAGCACGTCGACACCCTTGCCTCCAGTGAGCCGCATCACTTCGGTCGTTAGGTCGGCGGCGTTATAGTTGACGGCGTGATCGGCGCCCAAGCCGAGACCCGTCTTGACGCGCTCGTCGGAACCCGCGGCTGCAATGACCTTCGCGCCGATTACGTTCTTGGCGATCTGGATGCCAATCGAGCCGAGATTGCCGCCCGCGCCCATGATGAGGACGGTCTCGCCGGCTTTGAGCTCGGCTACGTTCACGAGCAGGTTCCAGGCGGTCGGCGCGTGCCGCGTGATCACCGCGGCCGCATGGAAATCGAGTTCATCGGGCAGTTCGATGGCAGCGCAGGCTGGCACCGCCACGAACTCCGCGAAGCCGCCCGGTCGCTTGATGCCCATCATGCCGGTCGGCCCGGCATAGTTGTCGCCATTCTCGGAACAAATCTCGAGCGGCATGACGCCCGCGGCTGCAACCCGCATCCCCTTTCGCCAACGCGCAACGCCAGCGCCGAGCGCATCGACGATGCCAGCGCAATCGACGCCGGGGATCAGCGGAAGGATGGCTCCGCGTGCGCGCTCGTTGCCCGCGCGCAAACTCACGTCGAGCACGCGATTGACGGTGGCGGCCTGAACGCGGACACGGATCTCGCCAGCACGCGGCTCGGGATCCGGAACGGTCTCATATTCAAGCACGTCCGGTGGCCCATAGCGGTGCATCACGATCGCTTTCATGCGAGCCCTTGGTTTTGTCACAAGCTCGCCTGATCTTACCAAGTGCCGCAACAAAGATCATTTGCGGGAGACGTCCCTCCTCAGATGAGGGGCGGAGCAAGGGAGCGCTCTATGGATGCAAACCACAAATACGCCTGCGCCGAGCTGATCCAAGCCTGGGGCCTTTATCGCGATCAGGGCAAATGGCCACAACTACTCGCAACCTTCGTGCCGGAGGGTGAGATTGCGGTCTCCTGGTTTAGCGGCAGCTTTCGCGAGTTTGTCTCCCACTGCCGGCACAGCTTCGAGGCCGGCCAGCGTTCTAAACATCAGATTTTTCCCTCCTGCGTGCGGCTTGCACACGATCGCGCGCTCGCGGAGACCAGTATCACCATCCTGGTGCGCCAGAAGATCGGCGGCGTGCTCGCCGACATGACGTCCTACGCGCGCTTTCTCGATCGGCTGGTGCGAAGAGACGGCCGCTGGGCGATCGTCGAGCGCACTGCCGTCTATGAGCGCGACCGGCTCGATCCGGTCGAGCCATCGCGGGCTTTCGACAAGCTGTTCGCGGCGAGCGAGCTTTCGGCCTATCCGGAAGCTTACCGCTACATGGCGGTTCGCCTCAAAGCTGCCGGTCGCCCGCTGGCGCCGCTCGTGCATCACGACGGCGCGCTGCACACGTCGCAATTGTACGCGCGCTACGAGGCATGGCTGGGTGGCGGCTAGCGGAACAGCAGATACTGTGCCGGCACCGCTTCGCTTGACAGACGCAGGGCATAGGCCCATGTCGAGTGCGACCCGTCCCAATCGAGGTCTAAATGACGGAAGCTTCTGATTTCAAGCCCGCGCTGACGGTGCTGCTGTGCTCGCCGCGCGGCTTTTGTGCAGGGGTGGTACGCGCCATCGACACGGTCGAGCAGGCGCTCGCCCGCTACGGCGCGCCGCTCTACGTACGCCACGAGATCGTGCACAATCGGTATGTAGTCGAGAGTCTCAAGGCCAAGGGCGCCATCTTCGTCGAAGAGCTCGACGAGATCCCCGCCACCGATGCGCCTGTGATCTTTTCGGCTCACGGCGTGCCAAAGTCGATCCCCGCAGAGGCGCAAAAACGTAATCTGTTCGCGCTAGATGCCACCTGTCCGCTGGTCACCAAGGTGCACCGTGAGGCCGAGATCCACCACAAGCGTGGCCGCGAGATCGTGCTGATCGGGCATGCCGACCATCCCGAGGTGGTCGGAACGGTCGGGCAGCTTCCCCCGGGCGCCATCACGCTGGTCCAGTCCGTCGAGGAGGTCGCGCGTTTCGTGCCGCGCGATCCCGGCCGCCTCGCTTATGTGACGCAAACGACGCTCTCCGTCGACGACACCGCCGGTATCGTAGCGGCGCTCAAGGCGCGTTTTCCGAACATCCACGGGCCGCATAAGGAAGACATCTGCTATGCCACGACCAATCGTCAGGAGGTGGTCAAGAAGGTGGCGCCGATGGTCGAGGCCATGGTGGTGGTCGGATCGCCTAATTCATCGAATACCCAGCGCCTCAAGGAAGTAGCCGAACGCGCCGGCTGCCCGCGCGCGGCGCTGGTGCAGCGGGCCGACGACATCGATTGGTCGCTGTTCGGTTCGATCGCCAGTCTCGGCGTCACCGCCGGCGCCTCCGCGCCGGAGGTTCTGGTCGAGGAGGTCATCGGCGCGTTCGCCGAGCGCTATGCCGTGAAGGTGCAGACCATCACCACGGCCGATGAAGATATGTTCTTCCCGCTGCCGCGGGTCTTGCGCGGATCCGAGGCGGCGGAATGAGCCCGCGCGCGGCGGAGCACAGGACGCGCGCTTATTGAATCAGATATTGGAAATCGGCATTCATCGCGTTCCCACCGAGCCCCGTTTCCGGATTTGCCGCCGCCCGGAGGTGGGCACACGCATGAGGGATGAACGTGGCCGTCTACACCGATGTCGTGGCGGAGGAGCTTGGGGCGTTTCTCGCCGACTACGACGTCGGGGAGCTGCTCGCCTATAAGGGCATCGCGGAAGGTGTGGAGAACTCGAACTTCCTTGTCCATACCAGCCGCGCTTACTTCATCCTCACGCTCTACGAACGGCGCGTGGCGTCCGAGGACTTGCCGTTTTTTCTCGGCTTGATGGAGCATCTGCACGCGCGTGGTATCAGCTGCCCGCAGCCCGTCAAGAACAAACGCGGCGAGGTGCTGGGTCGCCTCGCCGGCCGGCCGGCGGCGATGGTCACTTTCCTGGACGGCATGTGGATTAGGCGGCCGTCGCCGGTGCACTGCGGCGCGCTTGGCGATGCCCTGGCGCGGCTGCATCTCGCCGGCCTCGATTTCAAACACAGCCGCGTCAACGCGCTGTCGGTCAACGGGTGGCGGCCGCTCTACGAGAATTGCCGCCAACGAGCGAACGAGGTGCAGCCCGACTTAAAGCATTTTCTCGCCGCCGAGCTTTCCCAACTCGAAAAGGCATGGCCGTCTAAATTGCCTCAGGGCGTCATTCACGCCGACCTCTTTCCGGACAACGTGTTCTTCCTCGGCAACAAGCTTTCGGGATTGATCGACTTCTATTTTGCCTGCACGGATGCGCTCACCTATGACGTCGCGATTTGTCTCAACGCCTGGTGCTTCGAAAGCGATCACTCCTATAACGTCACCAAGGGTAGGAGCCTGCTACAGGCCTATGCGCAGGTGCGTTCACTCTCGGACGAGGAGCGCCATGCGCTGCCGCTGCTCGCCCGCGGCGCGGCTCTGCGCTTCCTGCTCACGCGGTTGGTCGATTGGTTCGACGTGCCGCCCGGCGCGCTGGTACGGCCCAAGGACCCATTCGAATATTACCGAAAATTGCGCTTCCACCAGGCGATCAAGACCGTGCGCGATTATGGAATCGAGGGATGAGCGAGCCGCACGTGGTCATCCACACCGATGGGGCCTGCTCGGGCAATCCGGGGCCGGGCGGATGGGGCGCCATCCTCGCCTTTGGCGATCAAGAGAAGGAGCTGAAGGGCGGAGAGGCTCACACCACCAACAACCGCATGGAACTGATGGCTGCGATCGCGGCGCTCGAAGCGCTCAAGCGCCCCTGTCTCGTGGACATTCACACCGACAGCCAATACTTGCGGAACGGCATTCTCACCTGGATTAACCAGTGGAAGCGAAACGGCTGGCGCACCGCAGATCGCAAGCCGGTCAGGAACGTCGATCTCTGGCAGCGGCTCGATGCGCTGCTCACACGCCATCGCGTGCGTTGGCATTGGGTACGCGGGCATTCCGGCCACTTGCTCAACGAGCGCGCCGACCGATTGGCCCGCGAGGCCCTCGAGGATGCGCGGTTGCCGGCCGGCAAGGGGCAGCCGCCATAGCTGACCGGCGGCTCTGCATCCTCGAGATTCGAGTTAAAGCTGCTTGAGCAAGGCGTCCCCGCCCGAGACCTCGACCTTACCCGGCGCCTCCTCGATGTTGAGCTTCCTCACCACGCCGTCCTCGACCAGCATGGCGTAGCGCCTCGAGCGCGTGCCAAGCCCATTGCCAGAACCGTCGAAGGTAAGGTCGACCGCCTTGGCGAACTCGCCGTTGCCATCAGCGAGGAAATCGACCTTGTCGGCAGCGCACGCCTTCTTCCAGGCATCCATCACGAATACGTCGTTGACGGAGGTGACGGCAATCGTGTTGACCCCCTTGGCCCTCATGGCGTCGGCGTTCTGCATGATCGAAGGAACGTGCATCTTGTGACAAGTGCCGGTGAAGGCGCCGGGCACCGCGAACAGCGCGACCTTCTTGCCCTTAAAGATTTCGTCGGTGGTCTTCCACGCCGGCCCCTCCGACGTCATCACGCGAAACTTCGTCTGGGGCAGTTGATCTCCGACCTTGATGGGCATGATCGTCATCCTCTTGGTTTGACACTTAATTGTGGTTTTGAATCCCCCGTGCCGTTTGGAGGGCAAGGCCCGCCAACTTAGCGCGCCCCGCGAATTAGTCGAGACGGACTGTGACCTCGATCGCGCTATCTCCCGCGACCGCGGTGAGCGCGATCCGCGCGCCGTCGTATGTGGCTCCCGGCGGTGCGCCGTCGAGATCAAAAGCGAAACGTTGCAAGCCGGCCGGCGCGCCCGCGACCGCCATCGGCACCGGCAGCGCCCAATCCGGTGTTGGGCCCTCGGCAAACAAATCGACTTGGGTTGCGGACGGCGCCGCAACGTCGATGATGATGCGAGGCCGAAGGCTAGCCTGTTCGCGCCGAACCGATTTGACGGCGAAGGGTAAGGTCTCCCCCAGGGAGGCCGTTTTCGGAACCCGCGCTTCGGCCGCCGCCAACGCGGCGTCATGCGAGGAGGGGCCGCCGGTGATCACCAGTTCCGCCTGTCCTTCCGCCGGCACGCACAGCGTCTCGCACACCGCATAATCGACCTTGAGCCGGAGCTTGACCGGCTTTTCCCTGTTCTGCGGCACGATCGCCAGCGGCAGGATGACGTCGCCGGCATACCCAATCGCGACCAGACCCTGCTCGGAGATGCGCTGCGGTGCAGGCCAGCGCACCTCGACGAACTTGGCGTTCTCGGATCCCGCAAAATCGAAACGCGGCGGAACGCCGGCATCGCCGGGATAGCGCCAATACGTGTGCCAACCGTTCTTCAGCCGGATGGCGATGCCGGCGCGGATCGCGGCTTGTTCAGGCGCGGGTGACGAGCCCGCGACGAGGCGCACGGCGCTGCGGGCGTCGCCGTCCCATGGCGAGGCGTCGTCGGCGCTCGCGTCGCTTGCCGCGATCAGGCTCATCGTGCAGATGCCGACGAGCGCGGCGCTCCGCCGCAGCCGCTTGAGACCGGTCATGGTCGCCCGATCTACGGCTGAAACTTTTCGCGTGCCACTGAATTCATCGTGAACCCGCGTGTGATCGGAACCGGCTGGCGGAACATACATGAAGAACATACATGGAAAGGACACAGATCTTACTACGCTTCGGCTCGAATCGTGGCACGAAGCATGTACGGATTTGCGAGTGTGCGTCGTTTGCAATCGGCGCCCAATCAGGTAGCATTTCGACATGAAGTTTCCTCGCAAGACCAGCATGCAGGACGAGGACGAGGCGACCTCCGACCCAGAATCCGAGACGCCGCGTCCCGAGGCGATGACGCCCGAGAAAGCGGCAAAGTCCAAGCCGCAGCCGCGCAAGCCGGGCAAACGCGGCTATCTGGACGGCCAGATGCTGATCGCGATGCCGTCCATGGGCGATGACCGGTTTGCTCGCAGTGTGATCTATGTTTGCGCGCATTCCACCGAGGGCGCCATGGGCATCGTCGTCAATCAGCCGGCGGCGCACATCAGCTTTGCCGACCTCCTGGTGCAGCTCGAGGTTGTCCCCGCGGCTGAGCTGATCAAGCTTCCGGGGCGCGCCGGCGGCGTGAAGGTGCTCAAGGGCGGTCCGGTCGACACCCAACGCGGCTTTGTCCTGCATTCGAGCGACTTCTTCATCGAGAACTCAACACTGCCGATCGATGAAGGCATCTGCCTGACCGCAACGCTCGACATCCTCAAGGCGATTGCACGCGGAGAGGGGCCGCAAAGCGCCATTCTCGCCCTCGGTTATGCCGGATGGGCGCCGGGTCAGCTCGAGAATGAGATTCAGCATAACGGCTGGCTACATTGCGCCGCCGATGCGGAGCTGATTTTCGGCCAGGATACCGGCGGCAAATACGAAAAGGCGCTGAGGAAGATCGGGATCGATCTTGGCATGCTCTCGAGCGAGGCTGGGCACGCGTAGGTACCCACGTCGCTCAACTATTTAGACGAATCCGCTCGGTTACTCATTCGTCGAGCGGCGATGGCGGCGAGAGCCGCGGTCCCCAAGTGCAGGCAAGAGTTTACGGAATCGGGAGTCGCGGGCTTTGCTCGCGCCCGTAATGGCTGCTACTGAACGATCTGCGTGCGAAGCGCGAGACCGCCCTCGTTTCTCGCGCCATTGTCCTCCAAAAGCGCCTTGGCATCGTCCTCGCTCATCGGCTCACCGAAGCGCAAGCCCTGCGCGTACTCGCAACCGAGCTGAAAGAGCTCGACCGCATCAGAATCGGTGTCAGCGCCTTCGGCTACCACTTCCATGCCGAGGTCGTGCGCGAGCGCTATGATCGAACGCAGGATCACGGGGCGTGCTCCCTTGCCGTTGGTCCGCACGAAGGACTGATCGATCTTGATGAGATCGAACGGAAACCGCTGCAGATAGGCGAGCGAGGCGTGGCCACTCCCGAAGTCATCAAGCGCCAGCCCGGCGCCAAGATCGCGGATGCGCTGCAGCATCTGCGCCGAGTGCTCGGGATTTTCCATTACCAGCGATTCCGTGAGCTCCAGTTTGAGCGTGCCGCGCGCAAGGCCCGCCCGCGCGATGACCGTGCGCACATCGTGGATCAGGTCCTGCCGCAGCAGTTGACGCGATGACATATTGATCGTGGCAAACAGCGGGTCGCGCCGGCGCATGGCGCGCTGCCAGCTGCTCAGCTGCCGCGCCGCGCGCTCGAGCACGAACATGCCGAGATCGACGATGAGGCCAACCTCCTCGGCCATGGCGATGAACTCCGCAGGCGACGCATCGGCTGCTTTGGGATGCCTCCAGCGGGGCATCGCCTCGAAGCCTGCAATCGAACGATCCTCAAGGCGAACGATCGGCTGGTATAGGATGGCGATCTCCTCGCGCTCGAGTGCCCGCCGCAATTCGGATTCGAGCGTAACGCGGTCGCCCAGGCGCGACCGCATCGAGGCTTTGAACACTTCGATGCGGTCGCCGCCAATACGCTTGGCATGATACATCGCAAGCTCCGCATCCTTGAGAACCTCCTCGGTGCGGCGCGGCTCACTGTCGCGGAGCGCGACCCCGATTGAAGCGGTGAGAAAGAGCTCTCGGTCGTTGAATGTTATGGGGGCGCGCAGCGCTTTGCGCAGGGTCTCGGCAAAGCCGATGACGCGCTCGGTTTCGCGTTCCGACAGGAGGATAAGTGCGAACTGATCGCCTGCCAGGCGAGCGAGCGTGTCCTGAGATTTGATCAAATGCCCAAGCCGCCGTGCCAACGTCAGCAGGATCGAATCGCCCACCGCAACGCCGAGCGAATCGTTGACCTGCTTGAATCGGTCGAGATCGATCACCATCACCGTCGGCTCGATGGCGGAATCGGCTTTGGCGAATGCGATCACGCCCTCCAGCCGGTCGAGAAACAGCTCGCGGTTGGGCAAACCGGTCAGACTGTCGTGCACCGCGTCGTGGAGGAGCCGCTCCTCCGCATTCTTGAACTCGGTCACGTCGGTGAGGGTGCCGACGAGCCGCACCACCTCACCGTCCGAGCCCACCACCGGCCGCGCCTTCAGCGTGAGCCACAGGTAATGGCCGTCAGGCGTGCGCAGGCGGAAGTCCTGGCTCAACCGCCCACGGCGTTGCTCGAGAACGCTGTCAAGCACGGCGCGGAATCGGTCGCGATCAAGCGGGTGCAACACATCCAACCAACGTGCCGCCGGGCCCTCGAGCGAGCCGCGCTTGAGCCCGAGCAGCGTCTCGGTCTCCGGGCTCGTGAAGACTTTGTCGGCGGAGACGTCCCAGTCCCAGATCATGTCCCCGGCACCAGTGAGCGCGAGCGCGCGACGCTCGACGTCGGAGACGATGCCGCTGGTCACGCCGCCGGCGAAGGCGTGCTGCATCACCGTAAATCCGATCAGCATCACGATCAGCACTAGCCCACCGAGCAGGGCCGGGCCGACGATGTCATTAGTGATGACGGCGCTGACCGCAAGCGCGGCCGTGATCACCCACAGCACGAGCAACAGCCATGTCGGGATCAAGAGGACGGCGCGGTCGAAACCATGGAACGAGAGATAGACGACCAGGGCGAAGCCCAGCAAAGCGACGACAAAGAGTGACACGCGTGCGATACCCGAGGCGATTGGCGGCTCGTAGAGCGCGAGCGCAACGAGCGCCGCAAGGAAGGCAAGCCAGGCCACAGTGATGTGGGCGTAGCGCACGTGCCAGCGATTGAGATTGAGATAGGCGAAAAGGAATACGATGAGCGTCGCGGCCAGGATCGCCTCGCCCGACGCACGCCAGATTTGCTCGGAATCCGGCGAGAGCGCGAACACCTTGCCCCAAAAGCCGAAGTCGATGCCGATATAGACGAGGACCGCCCAACCCAGCGCTGCGGCGGCCGGGAACATCATACTGCCTTTGACGACGAACAGAATGGTTAGGAATAGCGCCAGCAATCCGGCGATTCCGATAACGATGCCGTGGTAAAGGGTGATGCTGTTGACCTTGTCCTTATAGGCTTCGGGTTGCCATAGATAGAGCTGGTTGAGCTTGTCGGTACGCAGCTCGAGCACATAGGTCATCACGCTGCCGGGATCGAGCGTGATGCGGAAGATGTCTGCGGTAGCGCTGTCTTGACGTTCGGGACGTTCCCCACTCGACGTGATGCTGGCAACGCGGGAGCGGCCGAGATCGGGCCAAAACACGCCCGAGCCGACCATGCGGTAGTGCGGCACGACGATCAGCCGCTCGATCTGTTCGTCGCCGGAATTGGCGAGCGCAAAGACAGCCCAATTGGTGTTTGCCTCGCGCGCGCGCACGTCCATGCGGCGGATGATTCCGTCAGGTCCGGGAGCGGCAGAGACGAGCAGGCGGTCGGCGTCGGTGCGATAGCGCTCGGCAGAGTCGGTGAGGTCAATCGCCTGCGCATCGGTGCGCACATTGATCGCCTCCACCGCGCGTGCGGAAGAGGCGCCCAGGGCAAGCAAGATCAACAGCGCCCTGACGCAGGCGCGGACAAGCTGCAACCGACGTCCTCCCAGCTCCACCCCTGTCGACCCCCTCGCCGGGCTTTCGCCGGAGTGACTCAAGGCCCGAGGCAAGCGAGCTTTACGTCGATTTACGTCGATTTCGCGGCCCGCGAGGCCTGCGCAAGGATGCGAAAGCGCCTGCGAGAGAGTCGCCCGAGCAAGAGCGAAAACCCAACGATTTCAGAGCATTGTAAGGCTCAGAACGATCTTGCCGATATGCGCGCTCGTCTCCATGCGCGCGTGTGCGGCAGACGCCTGGATGAACGGGAAGGTGCTGTCGATCAACGGCCTGACCTTTCCCGCGGCGATCAGCGGCAGCACATGCGTCTCGAAGGCCTTCGCGATCGCGCCCTTGTCGGCGACCGAGCGCGCGCGCAGCGTCGAGCCGGTGTGGGTAAGCCGCTTGAGCATGATGCGGCGGAAATCGACGCTCGCTTTGGAGCCGCCCTGAAAGGCGATTTGCACCACGCGCCCCTCCACGGCGGCAGCCTGGTAATTGCGCTCGATGTAGTCGCCGCCGACCATGTCGAGAACGACGTCGGCATCCCTGCCGTTGCTGGCGGTCTTGGCCGCGGCGACGAAATCTTCCGCCTTATAGTTAATGGCGAGGTCGGCGCCGAGGCGGCGGCAGGCGTCGCACTTTTCCGCCGAACCGGCCGTGGCAAAAACGCGGGCGCCGAATGCTTTGGCGAGCTGGATCGCGGCGGTCCCGATGTCCGAAGAGCCGCCGTGGACGAGTAGGGTCTCGCCTGCCCTTAACCGGCCGCGCTCGAAGGCGTTGTGCCACACGGTGAAAAATGTCTCGGGGATGGCCGCAGCGGCGACGAGCGTGAGTCCCGCAGGGATCGGCAGCGCGTGAGTTTCATGCGCGGCGCAGTATTCGGCGTAGCCGCCGCCAACAACCAGCGCCATGACGCTGTCGCCGAGCTTCCAGCGCGTCGCACCGGCACCCAGCGCAACCACCTCGCCCGCGATCTCGAGACCTGGGATATCGGTCGCGCCGGCGGGCGGTGGATATAGGCCTTGGCGCTGCATCACGTCCGGCCGGTTGACGCCCGCGGCCGCGACCTTCACCAGCACCTCGCGTTCACTGGGGCGAGGTAGCGGGCGTTGCTCGGGGACGAGCATGTCTGCTTCGCCGGGCGCACGGATCGCGATCGCGGTCATCTGAGCGGGCAAAGCGGGCATGGCAAAAGTCCTTGGCTGACACGGCTTGCCGCGCTTTGCTTAATTGGGAGAGGCGGATGTGACAATGGCTGCGTCGAAGGCTATTTTCGTGAAACTCTCGAGCGGAGGCGAGCGATGCCGGTAGTGGACGAAGACGACCGACCGAAGAAAAAAGTCGTGCACGAGATCGGCCAAGATCTCGCGCTGCTCTCAATCAAGGAGCTTGAAGAGCGCATCGCGGTTCTCAAGGAGGAAATCGGCCGCCTGCAAGCGGCAATCGGCAGCAAGCAGGGCTCGCGCACCGTCGCCGACCAGTTCTTCAAGAAGTGAGCCAGCCCAGCGTTCCACTGCGTGCGCTGCGGGCGGTCTAGCATTGGCTGAGCAGAGTCCGTTGGGAGCAGTAAATTGTTTAAAATCTTAAGACCTTGTTAAGCTTTCACGATCATTACTGGTGGCGTCCATCTTCTGGACATTGAGTGGCTCCTGTCCACTCTGTTTGACGCCTCCCTGTTAGAACTTCGAGCCGCCGTTCGGCGGCTCTTTTTTCGTCGCCCCGTTCGCGCGAATGAGATCGCGTTTCCCGATCTGTTCTCGCCCCCGCGAAGCGTAGCCGTCCGGCAACTATGAGTGAAGCTTTGTTCGGCCGGCGCTGGACAGGGATCGGCGCCTGCGCGATGATTCCGCTCTCGCCAGGGGCTGGCGCAAAAGCAAAAACGTGTGCGTAGCGTGAGGCGTGGACATGTCCGAGAAGTCGGTCAATCCGGCTGTTTCGTTCGGCGAAAGGCTCGCGGCTTCACAAGCTTTCGCCGACCTATTCCGCGACGGCATGGCGCTAGTTGAGCAGACGGCAGCGTATCTCGACGGCCCAGGCCGTCAGGAATCGAAAAGGCTTTCCCGCAGCGGCGCACTCGCTTATGCGACCGAGAGCATGCGGCTAACCACCCGGCTCATGCAGCTTGCGTCCTGGCTTCTGCTCCATCGCGCCGTCAAGGAGGGCGAAATGACTCTCGCCCAAGCCAACAAGGAAAAGGCCAAGGTGAAGCTCGCAGGTGCCGAGCACAACGACGAGCACAACATCAAGCTTTTACCGGAACGCCTGCGTCTGCTGATCGAGCGATCCAAGGCGCTGCAAAGAGCTGTGCGCCGGCTCGATACCACCATGCACGCAACTCCCAGCCGCGCCGATCGCGCCAATCCGGTCGAGCGCCAGATCGACCTGCTGAAAGCCGCGTTCGAGCAGGAGCGATAATCGCGCATCGGTCGATAGGCTGGTGCGAATAACTAGCGCGCCAAGCCCGCTTCACTGTGTCGAACGGGACGCAAGCCGGAGACAGAGTTAGGTGGATTGCCGGTCCCACGCTGCCTTTAGCCGCTCTGGTATGAACGGAACTGTACGCAGCCGTACGCCGCACGCATCGTGGATGGCATTGGCGAGCGCAGCACCGACCGGCGTGCAGGCCGCTTCGCCGGCGCCCACTGGAGGCACGGTCGGACGGTCGATCAGTTCAATTTCGAGCTTGGGGGCTTCCGAGAAGGTGAGGATCGGATAGGTGGACCAATCGACGCTCAGCACGCGTGAGCGATCGAATTTCACTTCTTCCTTCAGTGCCCGACTTAGCGTCTGCAAGATGCAGCCCTCGACCTGCGCCCGTACCCCGTTCGGGTTGATGATCTGGCCGCAGTCATGCACGCAAGTGACACGTTCGACCGTGATCTTTCCGGTCGACCGCTCGACCGCCACCTCCATGCCCATCGCGACATAAGTTTCGTCGTGCTTGTAATGGACATACGCGAGGCCGCGTCCGCGTGCGATCGGCGCATCTTTGTCGGGACCTGGTGAAGGCCGAGGTTGCCACTTCATCAAAGCGGCTGTGCGTTTGATGACCTCAAGGCCACGCGCATCGCTGAGGCCGCGCGATCGAAAATCGACAGGATCAACTCGCGCGGCGGCAGCTAATTCATCGATAAAGCTTTCGACGGCGAAGCAGTTCGCCGGTTTGCCTGGTGAACGTAGCGGGGCGGGGCGCAGTGGCGCGTCTTTCAGCCAGTGCACAAGCACCTTTACGTTGTCGGCAGCATAGGGCGGATCGGCATTCTGCGAGATCAGGCCGGCATTGAGACCGCGTACTTGGTCGAGGCCGGCAGCCTCGGGCCCGAGCAGGGGAATGTTGGGCAACCCTCGCGTCGCTTGCGGCAGCCACATCTCGACGCGCTAGGCGAGGATGCGGTCGTCAGCCACTGCGCCGGAAATGTCTAGGAGTTGGGGAGGACCTTTGGGGTCCCATCCGTGCTCGTCCTGACGCGACCATTGCACGCGAACCGGCCGTCCGACAGCGCGCGAAACAATCGCGGCGTCGGCTGCTGCATCCTCATGCCCGTTCATGCCGTAGCAGCCGGCGCCCTCGAGATAGATGAGCCGTACCTTTTCCGGCGGCAAACCGAGGAATCTGGCAAAGCTTCGGCGATTGCCATGCGTGCCTTGCGACGCAGTCCAAATCGTCGCGCTATCAGCGCGCACATCGGCCACTGCGCAGGAGGGGCCGAGTGAGGCGTGGCTTTGCATCGGCCAGAAGTAACTAGCGGCGATCGTCTTTGCCCCCTTCGGGAGGGGCAACTCCGGCGCTCCCTTGTTGACCAAGAGTTCGTCAGTAATCTCGGCAGCGTTGCGCAGCGTTGCCTCAAGCCTGTCCTGTTCTGGCAAGCCAGACCACTCGCTCCATTGTGCACGAAGCGCGCGCGCGGCGCGCACCGTCATCCACTCGTCGGGAGCAACAACCGCCAGAAAATCCTTGATGCGCACGACTTTCGCGCCGAGGTTCTCGGCTGTCGATTCGTCAACCGATATGAGCTTGCCGCCGATCGCCGGGAGCCGGATCACTCGGGCGTGCAGCATCCCGGGCACAGTGAAATCGTGAACGTAAATGTTGGCGCCAGTGCATTTGGCCGGTACGTCCGGCCGTGGGAGAGGCTTGCCGACGATGGTGTACGTGGAGGGATCTTTGAGTGGCGCTTTGGGATCAATTTTCAGGTCGAAGCGGCGCTCTCCGATCAAGGTTGCAAAGGAAATGCCGGCCCCGCCTGCTTTCGGCTGTACTTGGCCGTCAACCGCAACGAGATCTTCGGGCTTGCTGCCGAGGCGTTGTGCAGCGAGTTCGATGAGTGCTTTACGCGCCGTCGTGGCAGCTTGCCTAATCTGCACGCCACCGCGCTGGATACCGCTCGACCCGGAGGTCCGCCCTTGATCAGGGGTGAGGGCTGTATCGCCCTCCACATATTTGATTTTCTCTACGCCGATGCCGAGTTCCTCGGCCGCCATTTGTCGGATGGCAATCCGCAAGCCTTGCCCCAGATCAACCTTGCCGCAGAATACCGTCACGGTGCCATCGCCATTCACGGCAAAGAAACCGTCCACCTCCTTCGGATCGAGGATGCGTGGCGAACTGCCGCCATCTTGTGCGAAAAGATCAACGCAACGGCTGCTCGATGCAAAGGCGATGGTGAGCGCGCCACCCTTGAGGACGGCGCGGCGGGACACACGAGGCGGCCTCACGGGGACGGTCATCTCAGCCTCCCGCACCCGACGCGGCCATGACGGCTCGGACAACTCGGACGTGAGTGCTGCAGCGGCACAGATTCCCATCGAGCGCGGAGCGAACTTCGTCTTCGGTGGGCTTGGCTGTCTGGGCGAGCAGCGCAACGGCACTCATGATCATACCGCTCGTGCAGTAGCCGCATTGCGGCACTTGCTCTTTAATGAAGGCGGCCTGGACCGGGTGCGGTGATGAACTCGAGCCCAAGCCTTCGAGCGTTGTTACTGCCCTATCGCGCACGTCCGCTATGGTCGTTTGGCAGGATCGGGCAGCCCTTCCTTCGATCAAAACCGTGCAGGCGCCGCACTGTCCCAGCCCGCATCCGAACTTGGCGGCAGTCAGCCCAAGGCCGCGCAAGACGTAGAGTAGCGGCTTATCGGGATCGGACGACTCGACCGAGCGCGTGAAGCCATTGATGCGGACCGTATAGCTGTCCATGTGACTCTTCCCCTCCAACAGCCGGTTACCGTGATCCTATCGCTGTTACGTGCCCGATTTCGCCGTGGTGGCGAATTTGGCGGCCATGACATGCGCTTTGGTGGTAAAGGCGAGGAGCGTGGCCGACCTGCCGCAGCTGACGCTCTCTTGGCGGACCGTGCTGTAAAAAAACTCTCGCGGGGCAGAGATTTGACGCGCCAAGTGGACGTACGCGCTATTTCTTGAGCCCGATGCCTGCGAATTTCTTCTGGAACCGCGACAGACGACCGCCTCGGTCTACTAGTTGCTGCTGACCGCCGGTCCAGGCCGGATGCGACTTCGGGTCGATGTCGAGGTGCAGGGTGTCGCCTTGCTTGCCCCAGGTGCTGCGGGTGGTGAATTCGGTGCCATCGGTCATCACCACCTTGATAGTGTGATAATCCGGATGCAGGTCGGGCTTCATGGCATTCATCCTGCGCGTGTTGCGCGGGCCTTGAGCTGAGGCATTAAGAGGCCGCGGCTCTATAGCTTAGCCCGACAGCGGAAACAAGCCGCAGCCAGAGGGGGCCCGCGTCCGATTGCCACCCGCCATGCCACGAGGCATTGTCGCGCGGCTTCGGCCGCTGTCCTGGTTCCAAATGGCCCGTTGAAATGAACGTCGTCGAGCGAGACGCTGCGCGCGCCATCGGATCGGCGGTTGGCGAGCCGCAGCGCGCCGCCGTGCCCGCCTCCGAGCACCAGCAAGGCCGCAGGCTCAAGCCGCTGCTGTCGCTTCTGCCCTATATCGCGCGCTATCGTTGGCGCGCGAGCGCCGCGCTCATCGCGCTGTTGGTCGCCGCGGTAACTACGCTGCTCGTGCCGATCGCGGTCCGGCGCATGATCGATTTCGGGTTTTCGCGCGAAAGCGCGAATCTCATCGACAGCTATTTCGCCGTCATGATTGCCATCGTGGCGGTGCTCGCATTGGCAAGCGCCTCGCGTTTCTATCTCGTCACCACACTGGGCGAGCGCATCGTTGCCGACTTGCGCGAGGGGGTATTTGGTCACCTTGTTTCGCTCTCGCTCGCCTATTTTGATGAAGCCAAGAGTGGAGAACTCGTCTCCCGCCTCACCGCTGATACGACGCAAATCAAGGCCGCGGTCGGCGCCTCGGTTTCGATCGCGTTGCGCAATTCCGTGCTGTTCGTCGGCGCAGCGGCCATGATGGTCGTCACCAGTCCTCGGCTCTCCGCCTTCGTGCTTGCAGCCATACCCATCATCGTGCTGCCGCTCTACGGCTTCGGCCGCGCTGTGCGCCGTCGCTCGCGGTCGGCGCAAGACACGCTTGCCGAGGCCACCGCCTATGCGTCCGAGATGATAGGCGGGGTGCGCGTGCTTCAAGCCTTCACCAATGAGGCGCTGGCCAGGAGCCGCTTCGGCGCCGCGGTCGAGCGCGCCTTCCGTGCCGCGCAGCATTCGATCGAGACGCGGGCGATCCTCACTGCGGTTGCGATCTTCCTCGTTTTCGCGAGCGTGGTCATTGTGCTGTGGATTGGCGCGCAGGACGTGCTCACTGGCCGCATGAGCGCCGGGCGGCTGTCGCAGTTCGTGCTTTATGCCGTGTTCGCCGCCGCTGGTCTCGGCCAGCTCTCGGAGGTCTGGGGCGAGCTGTCACAAGCATCGGGGGCGGCAGAGCGCTTATTCGAGATCTTGAACTTGCAGCCGGCGATCGTGCCGCCGGCGCGGCCGGTCGGGTTGCCGGACCCCCCGCGCGGCGAAGTTGATTTTGTGGACGTTCGTTTTTCCTATCCCGCACGCTCGACGATTTCGGCGCTCGATGGCGTGTCATTTTCCGTGCGGCAGGGCGAAAGGGTTGCGATCGTCGGCCCGTCCGGAGCCGGCAAGAGCACCATCTTTCATTTGATTTTGCGGTTCTATGATGCGACCTCCGGGGTGGCCAAGTTCGATGGAGTGCCGCTCGTCGATGTTGATCCACTTGCTTTACGCCGGCGCATCGCGCTGGTGCCGCAGGAGGCGGTCGTGTTTGCCGCCTCGATCCGCGAAAACATCCGTTTCGGCCGGCCCGCCGCGAGCGACCCGGAGGTCGAGCGCGCCGCCGAGCTCGCGCACGCACTGGAATTCATCGGGGTGCTGCCGGAAAAGTTCGACACGATCGTCGGCGAGCGCGGAGTGACCCTGTCGGGTGGCGAGCGTCAGCGCATCGCCATCGCGCGCGCTATCCTGCGCGCGGCGCCGCTTCTCTTGCTCGACGAGGCGACGTCGGCGCTCGATGCCGAGAGCGAGACCCTGGTGAGGGACGCGCTCGGGCGGCTGATGCAGAGCCGTACGACCCTCGTCATCGCGCACCGTCTCGCAACCGTGCTCTCCTGCGACCGCATTCTGGTCATGGAGACGGGCCGAATCGTCGAAGAGGGCACTCATGAAAAGCTTGTCGCCGCCGGCGGCCTCTACGCGCGCTTGGCGCGGTTGCAGTTCCACGCCTGACGTCGGTGTGCTGTGGGCTCGTCTGCGGACCGAAAACTCAGCAACAAATGAGCTAGTCCGCCTGCCGCCGTCAGGGCCGCCAGCTCATCTTGTGAACTGGCGCACCCGAACGCCAATTGAGGGCTTCGCCGGAGATGACGAAGCCGTGCTTTTCATAAAAGCGAATGGCGCGCGCATTGTCCTTGTTGACGTGCAAGTCGAGGCCGGCGGGCGATATCCGCTTGGCTTCGTCGAGGAGAGCGGAGGCGACCCCTAGTCCCCAAGCCTCGGGAGCGACTACTGTCTGATCTATATCGAGGGTGCACGGATCGACGGTGACGAAGCCGAGCATTTTCCCGTCCGCTTCCGCCACCGTGATCGTGGTCGCCGGTACGATCTCCTCGCGCCAGCGTTGGCGCCACCAGTCGACCCGCTCGTGGAAATTGATGTGAGGGTAGGCAATTTGCCATGTGCGCCGCCACAATTCGATCGCCGCGGCTTCATCGGCGGGCGTATAGCGGCGAAGCGCAAAAGACGCGGCCACCATCGCATCTGAGGCGACAGAAATGCGCTGGCTCCTCTGCGACACGCGCTCACCGCTCCGTCAGCTTGAGCTCGATGCGGCGGTTGCGGCTATACGCCTCCTCGGTCTTGTCGGCATCAATCGGCTGGAACTCGCCAAAACCGGCGGCGACGAGCCGCTGCGGCGAGACTCCCTTGCCGATGAGGTACTGCACGACCGAGATAGCCCGGGCGACCGAAAGTTCCCAATTGTTCTTGAACTGTAGACTATTGATCGACCGCACGTCGGTGTGGCCATCGACGCGCAGTACCCAGGGGATTTCCCCCGGAATCTTCTTTTCCAGTTCGAGCAGGGCGGTGGCCAGTCCGTCTAGTTCGGCGCGACCTTCCGGATTGTCGAGAGTAGCCTTGGCGGTCTCGAAGAAAACTTCCGACTGGAACACGAAGCGGTCCCCGACGATGCGAATGTCGGGTCGATTGCCGAGAATGACGCGCAGTCGGCCGAAGAAATCCGAACGGTATCGCGAAAGTTCTTGCACCCGCTGCGCGAGCGCCACGTTAAGCCGCTGGCCGAGATCGGCGATGCGATTTTGCGCTTCCTTGTCGCGCTTTTCGCTTGCATCGAGCGCTTCTTCGAGGGCGGAGAGCTGGCGTCGGAGCGCCGCGATCTGCTGGTTGAGTACCTCGACCTGCGCCAGCGCGCGGGTGCTGAGCCGTCGCTCCGCGTCGAGTTGGCCGCTGAGCTCTGCAGCCTTGCCCTCTCCGCCGCCGGTACCCTCGAAAAGACCCTTGTAGCGGTCGCGTTCGCCCTCAGTCGTCGCCAAGCTCGAGCGCATCAGCGAGAGCTGCTCCTCGAGGTCGAGTTTGCCGGATTTTTCGAGCGATAGAAGCTCCGTGAGCTGCGCGATCTGTGCGTTGAGGCGGTTGAGGGCGGTGTCCTTGCCAGTGACTTCCTGGGTCAAATAGAACTGCACGAAAAGGAACACCGTCAGCAGGAAGATGATACCGAGGATGAACGACGACAATACGTCGACGAATCCGGGCCAGTAGTTCATGCCGCTGTCGCGGCGGGCGCGTGCGAGAGCCATTGGATCCTACTTACGCTTTCTTCGCTAATTACTTATTGACGTTTTCGCGCACCAGGATTTCGAGCAGCCGCCGCACCTCGCGATGCTGCTGGGCCTGCGAATCGACCCAGTCTCGGATCATCTGTTGCTCGCTGCGCATGTGGTGCACCAGCCCCTGAATCGCTTCCGCGAGATTGGCCATGGCGGTCGTGGTGGCCCGGCTCGATCCGCCCTCGGTGATTGCCTCCCGCAGTCGCTCGATGGCGATGCGCAAATCGCCCGGGACCGCGCCCGATGTGGGCGCGGCTGCGTCCCCGCCGACGCCGAGATCGCGCACGGTGGTGGAGAGCCAATCCTCGAGTTCAATATAGAAGCGGTTCTGCGCCTGGCTGGTCTGCAAGTCGAGAAAGCCGAGCACGAGCGAGCCCGCAAGTCCAAACAGCGAGGCCGAGAACGCAATGCCGATGCCGCCGAGTGGGGCGGCGAGCCCTTCTTTGAGCGACTCGAATATGGCACCCGCATCGCCGCCGGGCTTGAGGCTGTTGATCACGCTGCCGATCGAGCCCATGGTCTCGATCAATCCCCAGAATGTGCCAAGCAGCCCAAGGAACACGAGCAAGCCGGTCATGTAGCGCGATGTGTCGCGCGCCTCGTCCAAGCGGGTCGCGATCGAATCGAGGATGCCGCGCATCATCTGCGCCGAGATCGCCATGCGGCCGATGCGGTCGCGCAGCAGCGCGGCCATGGGCGCGAGGAGCACCGGCGCACGTTCGACCGCCAGACCGGGGTCCGCGAGCCTGAATCCATTCACCCAATCGATCTCGGGGAACAGGCGAATCACCAGCCAGAACGCGCGCGCGATCCCGACGGCGAGCACGAAGATGATCACGGTATTGAGGGCGGGATTGGCGAGAAACGCTGCCCAGATCTGCTTGTACAGCACGATCACGATCAGCGCGAAAAGGGTGAGGAACACCACCATCCAGACGAGAAAAATCCGGGGTGACGACAACTTAAATGGGTCGATGTCTTGCGCCATGGCCATCAGCGCCCCTTAACTCGACTTACAATAAGGCACGGCCGCGGCGGACGAAAGATCGTGGCGCGCGGGACGTTTAGCGAAATGGGGTCCGTGTGACCTGCGCGGGCTGTCATGCCGAGGAGTGCCGCGCGGTCGATGGGCCGCGCAGCGCCTCTCTGAGCGTCCGCAACATGTGACCGTGAATATCCTCGTTGGCCGCGAGGATGCCGCCCATATTGATCATGTCGTCGCGCCCGTTGAGATCGGTAACGAAGCCGCCTGCTTCGCGCACCAACGCGATTCCCGCCGCCATGTCCCAAGGCGAAAGGCCGCGCTCCCAATAGGCGTCGAGGCGGCCGGCCGCAACCCAGGCGAGGTCGAGCGCGGCAGCGCCGAACCGCCGCAGTCCGGCGACCCTGTCCTGCACCGTGTGGTGTTCGCTACGCGTGAGTTCCACGTCGCCCCGACTTGGATGCGGAAGCGCGCAGGCGACCACCGCGTCGGCAAGACGCTTGCGCGCCGCCACCCGCAGCCGCTGGTCATTGAGGAAAGCGCCTTTGCCGCGCTCGGCGGTGAAAAGCTCGTCAGTGATCGGATTGTAGACGAGACCGGCCACGATCGTTCCTTCGCGCTCGAGCCCGATTGAGATGGCAAAATGCGGAATCCCGTGCAGAAAGTTCAGCGTGCCATCGAGAGGGTCGACGATCCAGCGATGCGTCTTGTCGCTGCCTTCGCGTGCGCCGCCTTCTTCGCCCAGAAAGCCATAGCCGGGCCGCGCATGCTCGAGCTCCTCGCGCAAGATTTCCTCCGCGCGCTGATCCGCAGCGGTTACGAAATTGGCCTGCCCTTTGAGGGAGGACTGCAGGTGCTCAATTTCGCCGAAGTCGCGCTTGAGCGTGCGGCTCGCCTTGCGCGCGGCCTTGATCATCACGTTGAGGAGGGCGGAGCGAAGCATAGTCGGTCGCGCGACGAAAACCCCGATATGTGCATAGGCGCCAAGTTAAGAAGCTTATCCAGCCAGCATGCGGGGCTTGACCACCCATCTCCTCGCGAAAGCCTTCTTGTTGCAAGGACGGATGGATCGCCCGGCTCAAGGCAGCAAGGACTACCTAAATTAGCTTCCACCCGCGCAGGCGAGCATGGCGGCTGCGGTCTGCCCGCTGACAGGCATTGCGTCAAGAGCGGGACTGGCGCAGCTCTTTCAGGGCATCGACCCAGGGTTTTGCCGCCTTTTCGCCGGCGGCACGAACGTCCGGTGGCTGCTGCTGCACAAACATATCCAGCGGGACGTCGCTCACGCCGCCGGCTTTAGCGATGATATGCCATTTGATCGCCTGCACCGGATTGGCCTGCGCTCCCCGACCGACTGCAAGAACGTTGGCAAGACGGTTTTGCGCAACCGGATTGCCCTTGCGCGCCGCTTTGGCCAACAAGATTGCCGCCAGCTGTTCGTTCTTGGTCACACCCGTTCCATTGAACAGCGCAATTGCGTATTCGACCTGCGCATCGGTGTTGTCGGCGAGCGAGGCCGCCGCCAGCAGGCGGGCCGCCTCGACCGGATCCTTTGGGACGCCGCGGCCTTCCTTGTGCAAGGTTGCGAGCGCGTACTGGGCTTCCGGATTTCCGACCTGGGCAGCGCTGCGGAAGAGTTGCGCGGCGCGCGCAAAATCCTGCGGGAACAATTGACCTTCCATATAGAGGAGACCCAGATCATATGCGGCGGCAACCTGCCCCAACTTGGCCGCAGCGGCGAGCAATTTGGCTCCCTCCTCGCGGCTCGAGGGCTCGATGCGCCCACTGAAGTGGAACATGGCGAGCGCGAACATCGCCTCGCGATCGCCCCGCTCCGCGGCCAGGCGGTACCAGTCGGCCGCTTTCTTGTCGTCGTGCTTGACGCCCAGCCCGTTGGCGTAGAGCTCGCCCAGCAGCGTCATCGCCTTGATGTCCTTCATTTCCTCGACTCGGCGGGTCGCGGCTGAAAAGGCCGTGATGTAGTAGCCGCGTTGGTAGGCGCCGTACGCGAGATCGAGTTCGCGCCGCCCTAGGGATGGCGCTGGCGCCGGCTGCTCCGCTGCGGGGGTGCGCGGTTTTGCGACCGATTTCGCAGCCGGCTGCATAGGGGGAGGCTGGCTCGCTCCCTGTGCCGCGGCAGACGCGATGCCGCCCGCCGCGAGGGCGAGCGCAAGCAGGAGAGCGTCGCTTTTCATGCGACCGTCTCCGCAAGAGCGAGTCGTCGCGCCGCGTCCGCAACGGCCGCTGCACCGCCCCGCTCATCGCCGAAAATGCAATCTCCGACCGCGACGAAATCCGCTCCGGCGGAGGCCAGTGGCCTGACCTCATCCAGCGAGGCGGCAAATCCCACGCAGGGGATTTCGAACAGTTCGGCCCACCACGCCACCCGCTCGGCAACGGCCTCGAAGGAAGGCCGCCGGCCGTTCGCATCAGGCTCGCCGAACATGACGTAATCGGCACCGGCATCGCCCGCGAGCATGGCCTCGTGGCGGGTCATGAGCCGGCCGCAGCCAGCGATGTGCGCAGGCTTAAGAATCGGCAGCCCCGCCGCGAGGGCCTCGACTCCGCCGAGGTGCGCGCCATCGGCGCCGGCGCGCACCGCAATCTCGGCATCCCCGTCGAGGAGAAGGGCAGCCCCCTTATTCTGCACCGTCGGCGCGATCGATTTGGCATGGTCCGCGCGCACGGCCTCCTCGTCCTGCGGCAGGCGCAACAGCACGGCGGCTATGTCAGCCGCGGCAAGCGCTTCGGCGAGTCGGTCCGCGAGCCCCGCAGGATCCTGCGGGGTCACGAGATAAAGGCGCGCAGCCGGGCGCCTCGGTTCGGCCTGTTTCCCTCGGAACGCCATTGAAAGTCGATTGCCCTCGCAATCGGGCAGTTTGGGGGCATTTATAGAGGCTCAACCCTACGAGACGGTAAAAGGACCGCGTGATGCGGCTCGGGCAGGGTTGGGCCTCAAGGTTGGCGCAGCGCACGTGCACAATGCCGCGGGCACTAGCGCCAAGATGAAACCCACGGCACGGTTCCGACGCGCGTTGGCGCACGAGCTCTGCGAGCCACCGGCCCCGATCGGCAGCTGTCGCTTACGCCGCCTTCCTTTCCAAATCCTGCTTCCATTGCCCGCGCGTCGCCAGGCTATTCATCATTGCGCGGTGAGTGAAGGCCCGCTGAGCGGCGGCGACGTTTTCGCTCCTGCCCGACCAAGCCTTTTGCGGCGCCGCCTGCAGCGCGCGGCCGTAGCTGAACGTGAGCCGCCACGGAACGCCGCCGATGCGGTTCATGGCATCTAGATGCGCGGTCGCCTCCTCGTCGGACTGGCCGCCGGAAAGAAAAGCGATGCCGGGCACCGCGGCGGGCACGCAAGCCTTGAGCACTCGCACGGTCTTCTCCGCCACCTCCTCGACGCTGGCGCGGTTCTTCGCCTTTTTGCCGGCAATCACCATGTTGGGCTTGAGCACCATGCCTTCGAGCGTCACCTTCTGATAATAAAGCTGCTCGAACACGGTCTTTAGCACCCACTCTGTGATCACATAGCAGCGTTGGGCATCGTGATCGCCGTCCATCAGAACCTCCGGCTCCACGATCGGAACGATGCCCTGCTCCTGGCAAAGCGCGGCGTATCGCGCGAGCGCATTTGCGTTGGTCATGATCGCTGCGTAGCTCGGAATATCGGGGCCGATGTCGATCACCGCGCGCCACTTGGCGAATTTGGCGCCGAGCCCGCGATATTCGACAAGGCGCTCACGCAGACCGTCAAGCCCCTCGGTGATCACTTCGCCGGGACAGAATGGTAACGGCTTCGTGCCCTTGTCGACCTTAATGCCTGGGATCGCGCCCGAGTTCTCGATCACCTTGATCAGCGGAGTGCCGTCCTTGGCGTCTTGCCGAATGGTCTCATCGTAAAGGATGACACCGGAAATGCATTTCGACATGGCCTCCGACGAGCGAAAGAGTAGCTCGCGGTAGTCACGTCGACTATCGGCCGTCGATTCTATCCCGATCGCATCGAAGCGCTTCTTGATGGTGCCGGACGATTCGTCGGCGGCAAGAATGCCGTGGCCCGGTGCGACCATGGCCCGGGCGACCTTGTTGAGTTCAGCAAGGTTCATCGCAACCTCCTCCATCTTGTGGAGCATTCATGGTGATTTTGCTCGCTCTTCACGCAGTTGGCAAAGGGCATATCGCTTCATTTCTGCCGCGAGCTGACTCTGAGCGCCTCGACGCCCGGCAAAGCTTTACCCTCCAGCCATTCGAGGAAGGCGCCCCCGGCGGTGGAGACGTAGGTGAAGCGATCCGCCGCGCCAGCGGCGTTGAGCGCGGCGACCGTATCACCGCCACCTGCCACAGTTACAATTTTTCCGGCGGCGGTGAGTTCCGCCGCGGCTTCCGCGACCTCGACGGTGCCGGTGTCGAACGGTTCGAGTTCGAACGCGCCGAACGGTCCATTCCACACCAAGGTCTTCACGCGCGCGAGCACGGAACAGACGTGCTCCACGCTGCGAGGTCCGATGTCGAGGATCATCTCGTCGTCATCCACGCCGTCCACCGCGACGACGCGCGCGGGTGCGTTTGCCGCGAAATGCTTGGCCACGACCGCGTCGACCGGCAGCACGGTTTGTCGGCCTTTGGCCTTGCCCTTCTCCATGATCTCGCGCGCCGCCGGCAGGAGGTCTCGCTCGCATAGGGATTTGCCCACGGAATATCCGCGCGCGGCAAGAAAAGTATTGGCCATGCCGCCGCCGATGAGAAGGATGTCTACTTTCGCGAGCAGGCTGCCGAGCAGGTCGAGCTTGGTTGACACCTTCGCTCCGCCGACGATCGCTGCAAGCGGACGGGTTGGGGTCTGCAATACTTTGGTGAGCGCCCCCAGTTCATCCTGCATGCTGCGTCCCGCGTAACTCGGCAGCGTGCGGCCGAGTCCCTCGACCGAAGCATGGGCGCGATGGCTCGCCGAGAACGCGTCATTGACGAAAATGTCTCCGAGCGCCGCAAGTTGCGCCACGAAATCAGGATCGTTGCGCGTCTCGCCCGGATGGAAGCGCGTGTTCTCCAGACACAGGATGTCGCCCGGTTTCATGGCCTCGATCGCGGCCGCCGCTCGGTCGCCGACGCAGTCCTCGGCGAACGCGACCGGCCGCCTGAGAACGTTGGCGATGGCCGGCGCCAAGGGCTTGAGCGATTGCGTGGGATCGCGCCCTTTCGGACGCCCGAAATGGGAGAGCAGGATCACCTTGCCGCCCTTGTCCGCGATCTCACTGATGGTGGGAGCGGCGCGCTCAATGCGGGTCGTGTCAGAGACCCGGCCATTCTCAACCGGTACGTTAAGGTCGACGCGCACGAGCACGCGCTTGCCTCTAACATCGACCTCGTCGAGCGTGCGGAACATGTCAGGGGTCTGCCGGGCCGGGCAGCCTAGGCGCGACGACCGCAACGAGAAGAGTGCTCATCGCCGACGCGATCAGATCAACTTGCCCATCGCAACAGCCGTATCGATCATCCGGTTGGAGAAGCCCCATTCGTTGTCGTACCACGACATCACCCGCACGAGCGTGCCGTCCATCACCTTGGTCTGGTCCATGGCGAATACGGACGAGTGCGCATCGTGGTTGAAATCGCTGGAGACGTTAGGCGCTTCGGTATAGCCGAGAATGCCCTTGAGTTGCTGTTCAGCGGCGCGCTTCACGGCGCCGTTGATCTCGTCCTTCGTGGTCGCGCGCTTGGCGACGAACTTGAAGTCGACGACCGAGACGTTGGGTGTCGGCACGCGGATCGCAACACCGTCGAGCTTGCCGGCGAGCTCCGGCAACACGAGCCCAACGGCTTTTGCGGCGCCAGTGGAGGTCGGGATCATGTTGATCGCCGCGGCGCGCGCCCGGTAGAGGTCCTTGTGTACTTGGTCGAGCGAGGGCTGGTCGTTCGTGTAGGAATGGACCGTGGTCATAAAACCCTTGTCGATGCCGACGGCGTCGTTGAGCACCTTCGCGACCGGCGCGAGGCAGTTGGTGGTGCACGAGGCATTGGAGACGACCTTGTGCTCCCTCGTCAGCTTGTCGTGGTTGACCCCATAAACAACCGTGAGGTCGACGCCGTCGGCCGGCGCCGACACGATGACGCGCTTGGCACCGGCGGACAGATGTGCCGCCGCTTTCTCCTTCGAGGTAAAGATGCCCGTGCACTCCAGTGCGACATCGACGCCGAGCTCCTTCCACGGAAGTGTTGCCGGGTCCTTGATGGCGGTCACCTTGATCGGGCCGTTGCCGATGTTGATCGCATCGCTCTTGACCGTTACCTCACCGGGAAAGCGGCCGTGCACCGAATCGAATCGCAACAGATGCGCGTTGGTCTCGACCGGAGCGAGATCGTTGATTCCGACGATCTCGATATCGCTGCGGCCCGCTTCCACGATCGCGCGCAACACGTTGCGCCCGATGCGGCCGAATCCATTGATGCCCACACGAACTGACATGCCCGACTCCTTCTCCCCTCCGCGTCTCCCGTCGCGCAGGACGGCTGCGCGCGAGCATGAGTATAAATAGTGATGTTCGACGCGGTCTTTAAGTCTTTCCGAGCTTGCTCAATGCCGCCTTGGCAACGTTCTCCGGCGTGATGCCGAAGCGCTTGTAAAGGTCCTTGTAGGGCGCGCTCGCCCCAAAGGTCGTCATCCCGACAAAGGCGCCGTCCGGGCCGATGATCTCGTCCCAACCTTGCCGCACCGCAGCCTCGACAGCGACCTTAACCCGGGCCGTTCCGATAATTCCCGCGCGCTCGGCGTCGCCCCGCTGCTGCAGAAGCTCGAAGCAGGGCACCGAGACCACGCGCGCGTCGATGCCGCGTTCGCGCAGTAATTTAGCTGCCCCGACCGCGATGGTGACTTCGGAGCCGGTGGCGAACAGCGAGACTTCGGCGTCCTTTTCCGCAGGGACAATTTCGTAGGCCCCGGCGGCGCAACGGTTCATCTTCTCGATCCCAAGCCGCAACTGCGGCAGGTTCTGTCGCGTGAGCGCGAGAATGCTCGGGGATTGCGAATGCTCGAGCGCGAGCTGCCAGCACTCGATCGTCTCGACCGCATCGCATGGACGGAAGACGTAGAGGTTCGGCATAGCGCGCAGCGCGGCCAGATGTTCTATTGGCTGATGCGTCGGGCCGTCCTCCCCGAGCCCGATCGAATCGTGCGTCATGACGTAGATCACGCGTTCCCCCGCGAGCGCGCCAAGGCGAATCGCCGGACGGCAATAATCGGAAAACACGAGGAACGTACCCGAATAGGGAATAATGCCGCCGTGCAGCGCCATGCCGTTCATCGCCGCTGCCATGCCGTGCTCGCGCACGCCGTAATGGATAAAGCGACCGGAATAATCGTGGGCCGAGAAGACGGTCATGCCTTTCGGTCTGGTGTTGTTGGAGCCAGTCAGGTCGGCTGAGCCGCCCATCATCTCCGGCACCGCCGCGGTTAGCGCTTCGAGTGCAGTCTCCGATGCGGCGCGGGTCGCAACCTCTTTTGGCGCGGCCGCGAGTTTTTCCTTCACGGAGCGCACTGCAGCCGCGACGTTGTCCTTCGGCAGTTCGCCGCGAATGCGGCGCTCGAATTCGGCGCGCCGCGCCGCCGGTGCCGCCTTCAGGCGATCACTCCAAGCTTGGTGCGCCGCGCTCCCCGCAGATCCCGCGCTGCGCCACATCTCGCGCACGTCCGCAGGAATGGCAAAGGCGGGTTCCGCCCAGCCGAGCCGTTCCCGCGCGCCCTTGATCTCCTCGCTGCCCAGCGGTGAACCGTGGGACTTTTCAGTGCCGGCCTTCGACGGCGCGCCGAAGCCGATAACGGTCTGGCACGCGATCAGGGATGGGCGATCGCAGGACTGGGCCTCCTCGAGCGCGGCGACCACCGCTTCTGGATCGTGCCCGTCGATGCGCCTCGCCGCCCAACCCGCAGCCTCGCAGCGCTTCATCTGATCGACCGAGTCGGCAAGCGAGAGCGGTCCATCGATCGAGATACCGTTGTCATCGAATAGTACGACGAGCTTGTTGAGCCTGAGGTGCCCGGCGAGGGCGATGGCCTCTTGAGACACGCCTTCCATCAGGTCGCCATCGGAAGCGAGTACGTAAGTGTGGTGATCGACCAGTTCGGGGCCGAATACCGCAGCAAGATGACGCTCAGCAATCGCCATGCCCACTGCATTGCCAAGTCCCTGCCCCAGTGGGCCGGTGGTCGTCTCCACGCCGGGCGTGAGGAAGTTCTCGGGATGACCCGGCGTGATTGAGCCCAGCTGGCGGAAGCGCTTGATCTCCTCAATCGTCATCTTCTCGTAACCGAGGAGATGCAGCAGCGCGTAAATGAGCATCGAGCCGTGACCGGCCGACAACACGAAGCGGTCGCGATCGGGCCAGGCGGGATCAGTCGCATCGAACTTGAGAAAGCGCGTAAAGAGCACCGTCGCGACATCCGCTGCGCCCATCGGCAGACCAGGATGGCCGGATTTGGCCTGTTCGACCGCGTCCATGGCGAGGGCGCGCAGTGCATTCGCCATGCGGTCATGGCGCGCGCGCGGGGCAACTGCGCGTTCGTCCTGGTGGCCGGCTGTGGTTTGCGCGGCAGGAGGAGCCGCCGAAGCGAAAAGCGATTTCGGACTGGTCATCGCGAACCAAACGGTATTGCTCGGCGAGGCTCTAGCACGCGGAAGGGGGGAGTCAAAGAATGGCGGCCCTTGCCGTGCGCGGCATTCACAGGGACGAGAGTGAAGTTGCGCCAAACGTTGACTGCGAGCCCACACGCAACGTAGGCTTCTCCTTGTAACTGCTTGCCGACGCGAAAGATTTTTCCCGCCACACGGCTGACGAATCCGCACTGTAATCGGCCGAGTCAAGGGGTCACGGAAAATGACCGAAGGGAGCGCCATCGACGCGGCCAGCAAGCGTCTTGCGCTCGCGCTCGATGCGCTCGCCGCCGCTGTCGAGCGCCGGTACGAGGCCGATCGCGGCGAGCAGACACTGGACGCGCAGCTGCAAGCGCTCGGCGCCGACCGCTCCCGGCTCGCCGCGGAGCTTGATGCCGCGACCGCGCGCAGCCGCACGCTGGAAACCGCCAATCGTGAAGTCGCCCAGCGGCTCGACGCCGCCATCGACACGATTAGATCTGCGCTCGCCGCGAACCAGCGCTGAGGATGTCATGCCGCAGGTCAGCGTTACCATCAACGGGCGCCAGTTCCGGATGGCCTGTGAGGACGGCGAAGAGGAACATCTCACACACCTCGCGCAAGAGCTCGATGCGCGCATCGTTCAGCTGCGCGGGCGTTTCGGCGAAATTGGTGACACGCGACTCACGGTTATGGCGGCGCTCGCACTCGCCGACGAACTCTCGGAAGTGAAGGAGAAGTTGCAGCGGCTCGAGCCGGAACTGGCCAAGCTGCAGGAGGCGAGCGTTGTCTCCGCCGACCGGGTGCAGGCGACACAGGCGGCGGTGGTTGCCGCGCTCAATGCCGCCGCCGAGCGCATCGAGAGCCTCACCAGGCGGCTCAATCAGACCCTTGCAGACGCAAGCGTTCCAATGGGTTAGCGCGGACTCTCATTTCGCGGCTGGCATCAAAATCGCACACCCACTACATTGCTCGCGCGGGGCTGCAAGGTGCGTCAGGAGCCATATCCCCGGGGCCTTATCGATCCTCAAGGGAGCTGTCCCTGACCGGGCTCGTGGGCCCGGACATATGGCGCCCACCTACTTTCGTAGGGAACCCGGGATCGACGCTCCAACGGCCGTTGCGGCTCCGCACTAATGCCTCGCCACGATGGCTCAATCCACCTCGATCGAAGAAGCTAAATCCGAACTGCGCCGTCAGGCACGCGCACGCCATGATGCCTTGCCTGCCGATATGCGCGCCGCCGCCGCACAGGCGATCGCGGCGCGGCCGTTTCCAATCTCGCTCGCGAGGAAGACGATCGTCTCCTGCTTCATGCCGATCGGAAACGAAATCAATCCGATTCCGCTGATGCGCAACCTCGCCGCGCTGGGCGCGCAGCTCGCGCTGCCCGCGATCGCCGGGCGTGGCAAGCCGCTTACCATGCGCGCCTTCGCCTTTGGCCAAAGGCTTGTCGCAGGGACGTGGGGCATCCGCGAGCCCGACCCCGAGGCGCCGGAAGTCTTCCCCGATGTCCTGCTTGTTCCGCTATTAGCTTTCGATCGCACCGGTCATCGCATCGGCTACGGCGCAGGCTACTACGACTTGACGATCGCGGCCCTGCGCGCGCGCAAGGCCG
>Ga0126384_10000143_pt1 | contig 33405 bp, 26 predicted proteins | sample PanSoiMetPlot_36_FD_92543 | JGI IMG/M metagenome (GOLD analysis project Ga0126384, IMG submission 92543) | Tropical forest soil microbial communities from Panama - MetaG Plot_36 | ecosystem: Environmental > Terrestrial > Soil > Tropical forest > Bulk soil | place: Panama | collected 2016-02-17 | reverse complement strand
CACGTGATCGACGGCGCAGATCAGATCAAGGTTGATCTCAACGACAATCGCACTCTTGAAGCGAAAGTCATTGGTTCAGATCCGCCGAGCGATCTCGCGGTGTTGAAAGTCAATGCGAATAACTTGCCGGTCCTGGCCTTAGGAGACTCCGATCGAGCGCGCGTCGGTGACGTGGTGCTCGCAATCGGCAATCCCCTGGGTGTTGGGCAGACGGTGACTATGGGAATCATCAGCGCCAAAGGACGGCAGACCGGTCTAAGCAATGGCGCCTTTGAAGACTTTCTACAAACGGATGCGCCGATTAATCAAGGCAACTCTGGCGGCGCTTTGGTGAGTACCAACACGGAGCTGCTGGGCATCAATTCACAGATTCTTTCGCCTTCCGGCGGCAGCATCGGACTGGGCTTTGCCATTCCGTCAAATATGGCCCGTGTCGTGTTGGAACAGTTGGTCCGTAGCGGCAAAGTCAGGCGCGGCCAACTGGGAGTTACGGCGCTCAAGATACCGTCAGAGGAAGCTTTGAAAATGGGAGTCGATCAGGGACCTGGTGTCGTGGTCTACGACGTCCAGCCCGGCAGTGGTGCCGACCGAGCCGGCCTTCGTAAAGGTGATGTCATCACCGCGCTCAATGGCACGCCTGTTACAGATCCGAACTCGTTCCGAAACTTGATCGCCGGAAGCCCTCCTGGTACCGAGATCATGCTTACGGTGAAGCGCGATGGAAACGAACAGCAGGTACGCGCGACTCTAGGCGAATTCACGCCGCAAGCCCAACGTCAGCCTGAACAGCCATAAAAGATAAGGTTATTAAAGAGAGAGGGGAGAACATGCCAGGCTTCATAGAAAAAGATGAGTGGAAGAGTTTTCTCGAGGAGTTTACGAAACGCAACGAACTCCGGGTGACACGACTGGAAGTTGTGGGAGAGATAGGCGCGCAGGAAGAGGAAGAGCATTTGCCGCTCGTTGGCGTGAGCTTCGATCCCAAAGGCTCGGCTGCCGGCAGCGTGGAAATTGTTCTGGGTGGCGAGACAGTCAAAGATCAGCGCCACGTTGAGCACATCATCAAGAACGTCCAACGAATCGCGCCTTTGATTGGGCCAAACGGTTTGGAACAGGGCCTTGGCTTCGAAGATAGGGAACGGACCAAAACGCTGCTGATCTTCGAAGAGCTTCCGGAGATTCCCGAAAAAGCATCCGAGACTCGCAGCGATGCGCGCACGCGCGCCTAGCGCGCCGCGCGAGTTAAATCGAACGAAGTACTACGGGGTCAGGCCTACGATCTTGCGATTCTCAAATAAGCAGTCGGTACTGCACCGATCGCATTGAGAATCGCAAAATCGCAGGCCCGACCCCGTTTTTGGCTGCGAAGATAGTGAAGGCGGACGGATGGAAAAGGTCAGGCCTACGATCTTACGATTTGCGCTGAAGAGACGAAACGAGTCCGGTAATCATGGTGCGAAAGTGCTGGGAAACGCGCTCGAGTGATTACCGCGAAGGAACTGATAATCTTGATATGACGCAGGCAGGGTACGAGCGTGAAAACACTTTCCGAGAACACTCGGAATTAGCAAGCGCGGTGATTCGAGGACACGACGCAATCCTGCAGCAAGCTGTCGCAAAGGCGCGAGCTGCACGAATTGGTAAAAAAGATCGAGAGTCACATTCAGGGTCAACTATTGGGAATCGTAAAATCGTAGGCCTGGCCCCGACTTGGACTAGCGTCGCTGGCACTACACAGGATCATTTCGCGAGGAGGAAAACCGTGGCAAAATCACGGGCCAGACTTACGACTCTGACCAAGTTAACCGAAGATGAAACTGAATCGATTGTCCCTCAAGCACCGAGTCATAACTCTACTTATCGCTACTGTGACGCTTTGCCAGACAACCGCCGGGCAGAAATCCGCGGCTCCTTATCTTCGCAAACAAGGCAACGCTACTCAGCTCATGGTTGACGATAGACCCTTTCTGGTACTGGCAGGCGAGCTCGGTAACTCATCCTCATCGAGTCTTGATTACATGAAGCCAATTTGGCCCAGGCTCGCAGCGCTGAATCTCAATACGGTTCTGGTGCCTGTGTATTGGGAACTGATCGAACCGGCCGAGGGACAATTCGACTTTACGATTGTTGACGGGCTGATTCAGGAGGCTCGTAAGCACAAGCTCCATCTGGTGCCATTGTGGTTTGCTTCCTGGAAAAACAGCATGTCGTGCTATGCACCGGCTTGGGTAAAGACGGATCAAAAACGTTTCCCGCGCTCGCAGGACCGAGCCGGGAATGGGATGGAAATCCTTTCGCCTTTCTCGAAAGCGAATCTCGATGCCGACGCGCGCGCGTTCGCGGCATTCATGCGCCACCTGCGCGAAATCGATGCGAATGATCGCACTGTGATAATGGTGCAAGTCGAGAACGAGATCGGAATGATTCCCGATTCGCGGGATCGCAGCGCTGTAGCGAATGAACTCTGGAACCAGGCAGTCCCGGCTGACTTGATGAACTATTTACAGCAGCATAAGGAAGAGCTCGCTGCCGAGTTCCACGAGCTATGGGCCACCAATGCTTTTAGGACTCGAGGAACATGGGAGGAAGTTTTTGGTAAGGGACCGCGAGCCGAAGAGATCTTCATGGCGTGGCATTATGCTCGTTACACGAATCGAGTCACCGAGGCAGGCAAAGCCGAATATCCCTTGCCGATGTTTGTCAATGCGGCGCTAATTCGTCCGGGCTACCAACCGGGCCAGTATCCCAGCGCCGGTCCATTGCCACACTTAATCGATGTGTGGCGAGTAGGGGCTCCGCGGATCGATTTCTTGTCGCCGGATATTTACTTTCAAAACTTTGCTGAATGGGCGAGTAAGTATCGCCGCTCTGGTAATCCTTTGTTCATTCCTGAAGCGATGCCGAGCCCGCTTGCTGCGGTTAACGCGCTGTATGCAATCGGGCAGCATGACGCGATCGGTTTTAGCCCCTTCAGTATTGACTCTTTGGAAGAAGAAACTGGTAAGGCTGTCACGGCGAGCTATCAGCTATTGACGCAGCTGGCGCCGCTGATATTGGAGCACCAGGGAAAAGCGGTGATGGCAGGTCTGTTACCCGAGGGTCCGGAACAACGACAGCCGCAACAGCTGAGGTTGGGAAACTATATACTCAACATTACATACGAGCGCCCGTCGAATCAGAACGCAACGGTCCTCTCCGGCGGGCTGGTTATCGCGACTGGTCCTGATGAATACGTCTTTGGAGGAACGAATCTTACCGTCACCTTTGAAACGGATAAGCCGGGCGATCCATTGGTCGGCATACTCTCAGTGGAAGAAGGCCAATATGTAGATGGCCAATGGCGTGTGGAGCGCCGGCTCAATGGCGATCAAACACATCAGGGCCGGCACCTGCGCCTGGTGCCCGGAAAATTCGGAATCCAGCGGATCAAGCTCTATCGATATCACTAAGTTTGTAAAGCAAACTGTTAGTTTGCTGCTGAGGTTGAGTGTAGGGTCCGGCACGCAAACTAACAGTTTGCGTTACACAAACAGGGAGATTCTTTGATGCGCAGTTACCAGAAGTTGCGGGATGGCAGATGGCTGTGTTTGCTTGCCGTGATTGCGGTGTGTGTCTTATCGCTCTCACAATTTGATCGTCCTTCTGCTCAGAATCGCGAACTTAACAAGGCGACGCTCGTGATTCGAGCGGACCAGCCTGGCGCCGTCATCAACCGAAACATCTACGGACAATTTGCCGAACACCTGGGACGATTAATTTACGGAGGACTTTGGGTTGGCGAAGACTCCCCGATTCCGAATACTCGCGGTTTACGTAACGACGTGTTAGCGGCTCTCAAAGAACTGAAGGTACCGGTTCTGCGTTGGCCGGGTGGTTGTTTTGCTGACGAGTATCACTGGCGCGATGGCATTGGCCCGCGCGATAAGCGACCAAGACGCCCGAATGCGAGTTGGGGCGGTGTCGATACCAACGCTTTCGGCACGCATGAATTCATGGACTTGTGCGAACTGATCGGCGCCGAACCATACATCAATGGCAACGTTGGCAGCGGGACACCGCAGGAGATGATGGAATGGATCGAGTACATGACTTCAGATTCTGATTCCACTTTGGCCCAGATGCGTCGCCAGAATGGACGCGACAAACCATGGAAGGTGCCTTACTTCGCCGTAGGTAACGAGACGTGGGGCTGCGGCGGCGAGATGCGTCCCGAATATTACGCGGATGAGTATCGACGCTACGCCACCTTCATCAAGAACTACTCGGGCAATCACGTTCAGAAGCTGGCCGTTGGTTCCCACGATGATTATTACGAGTGGACTGAAATATTGATGTCGCGAGCAGCGAGATACATGAATGGCCTGTCGCTGCACTATTACACGCTGCCGACGAGCAACTGGCAGAAGAAAGGCTCCGCTACGCAGTTCGAAGAGAAGGATTGGCACTCGACACTGGTGCGGACCTTGCGAATGGATGAGTTCATTCAAAAGCACAGCGCCATCATGGACAAGTATGACCCGCAGAAGCGCGTCGGCCTGATGGTGGACGAGTGGGGCACCTGGTACGACCGCGATCCGGGGCAGGATATGGGTGCGTTGTATCAGCAGAATACTCTTCGCGATGCTGTGGTTGCAGGCATCAATCTGAACATCTTCAACCGGCATGCGGATCGGGTGCAGATGGCTAACATTGCGCAGATGGTCAACGTGCTGCAGGCGATGATCCTGACTGACAAAGAAAAGATGCTGGTGACGCCGACGTACTACGTTTTCAAAATGTACAAGGTACATCAGGGCGCGACTTTAATCCCGGTGGAGCTCAATGCGCCGGGTTACACGATGGACCAGGCTGCAGTGCCCTCACTGAGCGCCTCTGCTTCGCGCGACAAAGACGGGAAACTCCATCTATCAATTGTGAATCTCGATCCGAATCGAGCGGCTGAGATCGCGACGACGTTGGCAGGTTCCACCGTCAAGAACGTTTCCGGCGAAGTGCTCACTGCACCGGCTATGAATGCGATGAACACCTTTGAGAATCCAAACGTCGTCAAACCGGCGACGTTCAGCGGCTATAAACCTCAGGGAGCGCAACTAACCTTGAATATTCCGGCAAAATCGGTGGTGGTGCTTGAAATCGAGACTATGTCAGTCGCGGCCGACCAACCGGCGCCGCGCACCGACGAGAACTCAATGATTGCTCACCAGGAGTTATTGGAAAAGAAGAACAAGGGCCGCATCGATGTTTATTTTGAAGGCGACTCGATCACGAGGCGTTGGGGCACGAGCGACGAGCCATACAAAGCGTTTCTCGCGAACTGGCAGCGGAACTTCTTTGGCTGGAATGCTGCCGATTTTGGCTGGGGAGGTGACACCACCCAGAATATTTTGTGGCGTCTCAATAACGGCGAGCTGGATAACGTTCATCCCAAAGTAATCGTCTTGATGGCCGGCACAAACAATGTAGGCAATAAGTCTCAAGCAGGCAGCAATGACCCGCGAGTTGACGATATCACGCGCGGTATCAAAGCAATCCTTGACACCTGTCGCCAGAAAGCGCCGAAAGCCACGATTGTGCTCGTGGGGATCACGCCACGTAATGACAACATGGCGGTGATGCCGATCATTAATCAAATCAACGCTCGCATCGCGAGATTCGCTGACGGTAAGCAGATCAAATATCTAAACATCAACGACAAACTGGCAGACAAAGACGGAAAGCTGTTTGAAGGAATGACAAACAAAGATGGGCTGCATCTGGATGTAAAGGGATATCAAGTTTGGGCTGACGCGTTGAAGCCTATCCTCACCGAGCTTTTGGGCCCGCCGGCGAAAGAAGATCACGCACCGCCCCCGACCGGCGATCCGGCTCGGAAAGCAAAGGGGTAAGGGCAAAGAGGTAAGAGCAAAGAGCAAAGGGCGAAGAGCAAAGAGCAAAGAGCGAAGGGCAAAGAGCAGAGGGCAGAAGGCCAAGACGAATGCCGAGGTCGAAATATTTTGCCCGAACGAAGCATTAATCCCGTAGGGATGAAATATTTATATTTATATTTATAGATCCCGACGTTTCCAAAATTCGGCCAGCTCGGTTAGGAGAAAATATCGACGGCGCAAATCTCGACATATTTCGCTCCTAACGGAGCTGGGTGGTCTATGGCGTGCGTGCGCGCAAACTATAAATATTCGGCTCCTACGGAGCGGGAGGTCTATCCTAGGCAAAACTACAATAGTTGACTCGTTCAGGCCGTTGGCTTCTTGTGATTCAAGAGGTCATTAGCTAGTTCGACCAATCGATCAAGATCGCCGAGTGGTTTGGGTAGGTATTCAATGGGACCTGAACCCAGCGAGTCGATACCAGCAAAGAGCTCCATACCTTTCGATCCGAACGCGCTGATGAATATTATTGGTATGTTACCGAGCTTCGAGTCTCGTCGTATTTGCTCAGCGGCAATTTGTCCGTCAAGTACCGGCATGCTGAGGTCCATTACGATTAAATCCGGCTCTATCTGCTGGGCCAGAGCGACCCCCTGAAAGCCATCAGACGCTTGGTGGACAATGAACCGATTTCTCTCCAGCACGTGTCGAATCAGACTTCGATGGTCGGGATCATCGTCCACGACTAATATCGTCGACGCTTGCGATTGATTCATATTGTCCTTCTCAGAGGAATGTGGGCGACGCCACAATATCGTAATTTTATCGGCCTGCGCAATGTTTCTGATGATTCACAAAAGAATTGCGTTGCAGCTTACGAACGGGTTCTGTAGTCTATGTGGGCGCCCAACCAGAGAAGATCTGAAAGTTGAGGAATTGACGGCCCCTTTTAGAACTTTGACAGTATTCGCGGCGGCTGGGAGTCGTGCTCAAATCTCGCTGATTCCCGGTGCAGAAGGTGAGTTCCCGGACATCCCAAACACATCGACCCGGGAGCTCTTTTCAGACTGACGACAGACAATCGTGGTTGACTTTTGGAATCGCAGGTCTTTGCCTCGGGCGGATCTCTCCGGGCGCTTGTCCCTGTTCCTCAGATTATTTCTGAGCGCCGGGTACTTCTTTCTCGTTCTTACCGCGATGCACGCTGCGGATGGCCAAGGGACTGCCCTGCGTGCGATCTCGGTGATTTATATGTGCTGGGGCGGTGTGTTGGTAGTTGGCGTTATCCTCGACAACAGATCCCTCAATGACCTGCGTCGTTATGCAATTTGGCTGGATCTGTGTTGGTTTGCTTCCATTCTCTTCTTAACCAGCGGCGCAGAGCCTGCATTAATTGCGGGTCTTTTTGTTGCCGCGTTGATTCTGCTCGAGCATCAATCATTCAAAAACTTCCTGCTGCCTGCCCTGGTCGTCTCGATGTTCATAATCGCGGACCGCTGGTTCGATTTAGGCTCAATCGGGATGTCGTCAGGTTTTAAATCCGAGTGGCTCCTCACCATCTCATTCGTGTGCTTTCTTTTAGTGATAGTCATCCATTCTTTGTTGCGTGAGTCTTATGAATCCACATTCAGACGACGACTAATGCTTTTGGCCGAGACGGGCGACCTTGCCAATCCTCGCTTCGGAGTCGAGCGCACGCTCCTGACCCTTTTGGAGAAACTACGCGATTTCTACGGCGCGGATGAGGGGTTGTTGCTTGATCGAGAAGAAGGTGGCCAGCGCTACTCAATCCGGCGCACCACTCGAAGTCCTGATATTACCGTTACTCTGCCGGACGCGATTGGTGAGGGAATTTCACGACAACTCATTGAAATTCCAGAAACTCAAGCCTTTGTAATCAGCCACTCCGAAAAGACTCTATCGCGAGACTATCATTTTGAATTTGATGCTTCTAACGGATATCGCCGCGTCCGAGGTACTGAGTTAGCTTCACTCGAGTTTCTCACGGAAATGTTTGATGGTAGATCCATTCTCAGTGTTCCCTTGCTGGCAAACAATAAGGTCAGAGGTCGTTTGCTACTCGTTTCAAAACGTAGCGGTATATTCTCTGAGTCTGATCCGAAATTTCTCTCCCAGCTCGTCGATAAGGCCTTACCGATAATCGACAATCTGCGGCTGATAGATACGCTCGCATCATCCGCGAGAGAGCGCGAACGGCAGCGAATTGCGCGGGACATCCACGATAGCGTGGTCCAGCCCTACGTGGGGATTCAGCTCGGCCTGACCGGAGTCAGGCAGAAACTCAAAGCGGGTGAAGACGTCGCTGATGATATTGAAAGACTGCTGGAAATGGCTGACCTGGATATTTACGGACTGCGCAGCTATATCGCGGAACTTTCAAGCGAGATTAAATATCATAGGCAGCTTATGCCTGCGGCGCGACAATTGGCGGAGAGATTTACCGCAACAACGGGGATTGTCGTTGAAGTTCGGAGCTGGAATGAGCTTGACATCAACGACAGATTAGCAGGCGAAGTATTTCAGATGATTGCTGAGGGCTTGAGCAACATCAGACGTCATACGAAAGCTTCGCGAGCGCGAATTTCGATCGAATGCGCAGCTGGGGCCTTGACTCTGAATATTGCCGACAATGGCAGTAGAGAAGAGCCTGACACACTGGACTTCGTGCCCAAGTCTCTAAACGCTCGGGCCCGGTCGTTAGGTGGTGACGCTCAAATTCAGCGAGCGCTGGATGGCGGAACGATCGTGAGCATCTCGGTTCCACTCTGAAATTGAATAAAGAATAGTAGGTTCCGTAGTTAGCGCTTACTTCGGTATTCAAACAAATTTATTTGCTCGCTTCTCTCTTTTTGATTGACATAGCGCTCAGAATCTAGTGGAATGACCGGACACTGGAAACGAGTGGGTCGCGAACCAAACGTTAATTCCTGGCAGTACGAATTGAATCGCATGGGCATAGTTCTTGCTCTCATGTGGGCCAGGTCCAATTGGCACAAATGTGTTAGCCAAATTGGGACAAATGTTCGTTAACGGATGACTTCGAGAGTGTTAGGCTAGTCCGGAACCTCGAAATCGTTTGAACGCCACCTCCAGCTCGCAAGCAGTACCTGAGCGGCCTCGGGTAGGTTTTCACGGAACTAAAGCAACGATTCCCGGGTTTCGACTTTTTAGGATTCTCGGTTCAAGCGGTGTTACAGGATTGCTGAATTAGAGAGAACCTAGCTTCGCGTCCCCAAGCCGTATAAGGTCGCAAAAGCCTCAGCACCACATTGTCGATTGCCAGTTATCGCCCGGCTGCATTCGACCGCGACTAGTAATTCTGACTACAACAGCATTCCCGACAACTCGATACTATCCAGCGGTGTCGGAAATCCTGTTTGGGATTAAGAATTTGAATCATCCCCCAAATCATTAATCATCAGGGCAGAAATTATGGACGAGCTCGCAGCCACGATCCGGATTTTGGTAATTGACGATCACGAAGTAATCCGAGAAGGACTTCGCATGCTAATGGCCAGCACGCCTGGATTTGAACTCGTGGGCCAGGCAGGCAATTCAGCAGAGGCATTCATTCAGTGTGAGCGAGAGCAACCTGACATTATTTTGCTGGATTTGGATCTTGGAACGGAGAGTGGTTTGGATATCCTTCCCAAATTGCATTCGCGTGCGCCAAAGAGCCGGGTCCTGGCTTTAACCGGTGTACGTGATCCCGACGTGCATCACAAGGCTATGTTGTTAGGCGCAATGGGCGTGGTCCAGAAAGAAAGGGCCTACCAGTTTCTACTAAAAGCCATCCAGAAAGTGCATGAAGGCGAAGTCTGGTATGACCGGTCAAAGATGGGAAACGTTTTAGCGGAGGTCATGCGCAATGGCGCCGGAGGGACGGCAGATGTGGAACAGGGCAAGATCGCCAGTCTCAGTCCCCGAGAACGAGAAGTGATTACTTTGATCAGTCATGGAATGAAGAATAAAGCAATCGGTGAACAACTCTTCATAAGCGAGATAACCGTACGTCATCATCTAACCTCAATCTTCGGAAAGCTCGGTGTCTCCACGCGCTTGGAATTGATAATCTATGCGTTCAGTCATGGACTAGTTTCTTTGCCGGCGAACAACGAAAGCTCTTCCAACGGATTCCACCATCGTCCCCCGAGTGTGTGTCTTTAGCGGCAAAGGGCAAAGAGGTAAGAGCAAAGAGGCGCTAAAACGGCCGTTGAGAGACATTCCTTCCTGATACAGTTAAAACAGGTCAGTACCACACGATTGTGGATTGCGGATCGGACCGTAGAGTGCGCATAGTGTTGGATTCCGCAATCAACAATCCGCAATCCGCAATCGTGTGATCCACCCGCTATCCCCGAGGTGTCGGGATACTGACCTGTTTAGTCAGACCTGAACATCGATACGTCAACACAAATGTGCCTTCGATGAAGGCATGATCATCCATTAGCTCACCGCGTAGAATGGTCGAATCGTCCCAGTCAAAATAGTCGCAGTTGACGATGCACTCACCAACCAACCTCAACTAGACTCTGCGCTCTTAGTAAAGTTCGCGAACCGGCAGAGGAGACTCCCAAGTTAACTGCTACCAGCACTGGCAAGGTTTTAGTCAACTCTCTTCATTGGTCGGCAACAAGGATGTCAGCATTTTCCACAATTGAGACCTCATCGACCCACGGTGTTCCTGTTTCCGTATCGTTGGACGTAAATGCCGCTCGTCCCAAAGTAGCCGAAATGGCGCTCCTCGCTCTCACTCATACTCTAATTGAACATCGTCTGTACGAAGTGATGTTTGAACAGACCCGCGCCGTGGGCCAGGTGTTTGATAGTTTCAGCGTGCGTCGCTTACTCACTCTGTCCGGTCTGCGCAGTTATGGATCGGTGCGACGAGGCTGTCATGGCCTGGTGCGCAAACTAAGTGTGGAAGCGCTCGAACCTGACGAGATGCGCGGTAGCAGCAAGTATCTCGTCTTTGCACCGAGAGAAATTTTCGATCGTCGTCGGGCCGCGGGAATGCAACCGCATGTGGACTTTCTAAAGTCACGCAATGGCAACCAGGCATTCAGCGCCCTGCTCACAAACGTCATTGGAAGAGCAGACCTCAGCCGTCGAGAGGCTCAGGTCGTGTTGTGCTGCGCTGAAGGCATTAGCAACGCCGAAATCGGAAAGCGACTGAAGATTAGCGAGCGGACGGTCAAGTCCCATTTGCGTCAGATTTTCGTGAAGTTTGGCGTCAGGCGCCGAACGGAACTGGTGTCACAGATTCTTACCCAACGTAAAGGACGAGGCAGAGCACCCACGTCTTTGTTGGTCTATCGGAGCTAAGAGTTGGCGTTACGCAACTCTGGCCCGGCTTAAAGTTCCAACCGCCTCTTGATTGAGGCTTCCCCTTCCTACCCTGGGGTCTTACATGGGCAAAAGTGAAAGCCACATGTTACAGCGCAATCGTGTGTTTTCCATCAAGGAGGAAGGATGAGCAAGAAGAAGGCGAAGAAGAAAAAGAAAAAGTCCGCGCGCGTGATCTGTCGCGATCGAAAAGAGTTTTGGACTACGCAGACCCAGTTTTGGCAGTGGGTACGTGAAGGAGTTGTACGAAAGGTCGATGACCAACCGCTCACGGGCGCCTTCGTTCGAGACCATGAAGAATTAATGGTGGTATTGGGAAATACAGTACTCAACCTGGCCCACCCGGTCCACCTGGGCGAGGCACTGCGAGCGCGACGCCTGGCCCTGCAGCATTGAACGAATGGCAATGTCCCCGTGCGGCGGATAAACAGGTCAGTACCACCGCGCGGTAGCGGGTGGGTCTTCGCTACGGCAACTCGATGGTGACGATGGATGACCCACCCGCTACCGCGCGGTGTACTGACCTGTTCTTGTTGTCGACTCAGCTCCCGAAAGAGCGAAGGATGAAACGTTTGAAAAGCAATGCGGCAGGGCGATCCGTGTGGCTCTTGGCGTTGATTCCTTCGCTGGTCTTTCCGGGTACGCTTTGCAAGTCACAGCAAGGTAGTCCCTTGCCATCAACTGTTGCCGAAAGCAAGCCGCTTAATGGCGACGATGATCGCTACCGAATCGGCCCTTCCGACGTGATCAGCATTCAAGTGTTCGGTAAGCCGCAGTTATCTCGAGACGAACAGGTAGACGCTCGCGGCTCAATTAAGATGCCGCTGCTTGACGAGGATATTCGAGCTGCTTGCCGGACTGAAGATGAGCTGGCTGCAGAGATTGCTCGACTTTATCGCGAGCACGAATTGCTTCGAAATCCAACCGTATATGTTTCGGTTAAGGACTATCAGTCACAACCCGTAGCAGTGCTCGGTTCAGTAAATGCGCCGGGACGTTTTATTCTGCATCGCTCGATAAGACTCCGTGAGTTGCTGGTCTTCTTTGCCGGCGGTCCGACTGCAAAGGCCGGCCGCAAGGTCCAGATTCTTTCCACCGGCACAGCTCTATCGTGCGAGTCCACGACGGCCTTAGAAAAGATTGATCCTGCGAGTCAGACAGCGGAACACGTCACCGATTATGATCTGCAGGAACTTCTTTCCAGTCAGGAGACGGTCAATCCGGTCATTCGCCGTGGTGATATCGTCAATGTGCCGGCAAGCGAAGAAGCATTCATCGTTGGTAACGTCGCTCGCCCCTCATCAATCTCGATCGTTGAACCAACGACCATTCGGCGAGCACTCGCGATGGTAGGCGGGACTTTACCCGATACTAAGAAAGACAAAATACGTGTCCTCAGACAAATTCCCGGCGGCATCACGACTACAGAAATTCTGATCGACCTGGCTTCGGCTGATCAGACAAAGGGCGTCGACTTTCTGCTGCGTGGTGGAGACATTGTGGAAGTGGACACCAAGACTGGATTCCAGAAAGTACTGAAGGATTTGACCAGGACCATGGTACCCAGCTTCACCTCCATGCCTTACCGCATCATCCCTTAAATTTTCGCTGAACGATTCTTAATTCGAGAACAGAGCAGACTGTGAATCAGCCTGAGAACTCTTTGCAAACGAGCATGACTAGAGCCGGCGGTCCTGATGACCGAGCCTTGGCGCTTTTCCGGGAACAGTCTCGTGCTGCATTCATGCCGGAAAGCGATCAGGATAATGATGGTGGACCCGTTTTGGGTGTGCATGATTACTGGTCCATGGTGCGCGATCGGCTCTGGCTGGTGCTGGCACTGGCCTTTCTGGTTACGCTATTCGCCATCTTTTACGTCGCCAGGCAGCCTAACATTTATGAAGCTGAATCAAGTATCCAGGTCGATATAGAAAGTAATCCCGCGATCGGTTCCTCAAAAGAGAAAGCCGTGATTATCAATCAAGGTGATGATCCGGCGTATTTCAACACGCAGTTGCAATTACTCAAGAGCCCGGCATTCCTTCGCAGAGTGGTGAAGACGCTCGATCTGGAACATGATTCCAGGTTTTTTGCCGAGCGTTCTGCTCACATTCCGCTAACGGTACGCAATCTGGCGCGACTATTCGGCAGTTCGGGAAAGGAGGCAGAACCCAGTCACAAACCGTTACGGTCGGAGGACATTGCGCCGGCATCAGCTGATGGCAACCTTGCCGAAGCGCAACGGCTGCAACCGTATGTTGAGGCGATACGGTTGAATCTTGACGTCAAGATCACAGAGACCACACGGTTGATCAGCATCAGATTCAGTCACACCGATGCAGCCACTGCGGCTCGCGTTGTTAATGTTATTGCGGACACTTTCGTCCAGGCAAATTGGGAACGACGGGGCGCTACAAACTCGAGCGCTAGTGACTTCCTGCAAAAACGAATTGCAGAGCTGCAATTCAAAATCGGTGAAAACGAAAGACGAATAATTGACTATGCGAAGCAGCACCAGGTGATGCCGCCTAACGCGGCGCACGACATTGAGGGCGATCGCCTGGCAGGTCTCGACAAGGGCTTACTGGAAGCGGAAAACGCTCGCAAGCTGGCTGACGCTGAGTATCAAGCGGCGTTGGCGCCTGGAGCGGCCGCTGCTCTTGTCGAAGGCGGCGGCAATCCGCAGCTCGCGATTTTGAACGCCAGATTGAATGAGCTTCGACAGCGCCGCGAAGTGATGCTGCTCGAGGCGGGCGAGAATTGGCCTGAAGTCAAGGAACTTAAAAAGCAAATTACCAATCTCGAACAAGAGTTGAAGGACACGCGCGAGCATGCCATCGCCATTGTGTTAACTAATCTTGAGACTCGGTTCCGCCAGGCTCTGGCCCGCGAGCAGGCTTTGCGTAAGAGTTTCAATGAGCAGCACAGCGAGACACTGGCCCAGGATGAGGCGGCTATCAATTATCGAATGATCCAGCAGGAGACTACGACTTACAAGGGCTTACTGGACAATCTTCTGCAACGGTCAAAAGAGAATGATGTTGTTCTGGCCGCAACTCCCAACAACGTTCATGTGACGGACTACGCAACCTTGCCGGTGCGTTTGCTAGGTCCGATGCGTCTGAGGATCGTCGCCATGGCGCTTGGTGGATCGATGGCCCTGGGAATCGGCCTGGCGGTGTTGTTGGGCATGATCGATGATCATTTACCGGTAGACTCAATCGAGCGAGCCGAAAGACTATTTAACCTGCCGGCGCTTGCCGTACTGCCTACGGTCAAGTCAGGCGGCCGGGTAAGTCGTTCGCTTCCACGCTGGGCCAAACGGAGTGGTCATACGACTAATAAGCTGCTGATCGATCAGGAACTTCGCTCGCCTCTCGCAGAGTCCTACAAGAAACTTCGCACTTCGGTCTTTCTCTCTGCCAACGGCAGTGCACCCAGATCGGTATTGGTAGTCTCCAGTCATCCCGCCGAAGGAAAGACCACCGCCGTTATCAACACCGGGCTCGCCATGTCACAAACAGGCGCAAAGGTTTTATTAATTGATGCCGATCTGCGTCATCCCAGCTTGCACGAAGTGCTCGAGGTCGAAAATGAAAAAGGCTTAAGCACCATTCTCTCTGGTGATTTGAGCGCCGCTGAGGCGCACGCGATGGTCGGCCAATATGCGAACAGCAGTCTCTACTTTTTAGCATCAGGGCCGCTTCCGGATAATCCGGCAGAATTACTCGGATCAAAGCGGATGAGAAGCTTGCTGGAGGATTTTGGTGGGACTTTTTCTCACATAATCATCGACTCGCCTCCAATCAGCTACTTTACTGACGCAGTGGTGCTGTCAATGATGGTTGATAGTGTGTTGTTGATGGTGAGAGGTCCGAAGAGTTCGGTCCAGGTGGCCCGTCATTCCCTGCAATCACTCGAGTCTGTTAACGCTCCGCTTCTGGGTGTGGTTCTGAATGACGTGAACATGCGGAGCAATGATTACAGTTACTACCGCGGCTACTACCAACCAAAGGGATCGCTGACATCGGGAATTTAGAAGAACGTCTTGATGCCACGGGCTTGTCCCGTGGTGCTTCCCGCCACTGCCCAGATATTGTCGCAACCATCGACAATCAGCGTGAAACGTGAGCACCACGGTACAAGCCCGTGGCATCCTTCGAAATTCCGCGAATAACTTTGTAGCTTGCGATGTGAATCTCCACCGGGCAAGCCGATGGTATCTTTCGAAATTCCGCGAGGGTCTTTTTGTAGCTAGCGATGTGAATCTCCACCGGGCGAGCCGGTGGTATCTTTCGAAATTTCGCGAGAGTCTCTCAATCATGCTGAACCAGGGTCGGAGAACTTCCGCTTGGTAAATTTCCTTGTACAAGCAAACCAGTCGAATCCTGCATGACGTCAACTTTTGGGGTTTGCTCTGTATCGTTGTTTTGACAGCCATACCATTTGGCACTGTCGACCCAATTCCTGAATCACTGTTTGAAGCATCAGTCTTTGTCTTAACAATTCTCTGGTTAATTGACGGCATACTCACTGGTTTGTTCTGGGTAAGAGAAAATCGTCTGTTACTTCCGTTATTTGCACTAGTGTGCTTTGCGTTTCTGCAGAGCATCACGCTTTGGAGGACTGTGGGTGGTTCGATCCTCGCTGGAGTCTATCTGAATCGATCGTTGAGTCTTGATCCTTTCGAAACCTGGCGGTTTGGTTTGAAACTTCTGGCCATGACTCTCGCGATGGGTCTCCTCTTTCGGTATACGTCGAGTGCAGTGCGATTACAAATTCTTGTTTACGTTGTAATCGGTGTTGCTCTCGCGAGTGCGCTGTTTGGTATTTTGCGTTCGGAAATACCGCCGCGCGTATTCGGTTCCGCATGGTTCCGTCTGAACACCGAGAGTAGTTACGGTCAGTTTGAAAACCGAAATCACTTCGCATTCCTCATGGAGATGGCCATTGGGTTGCTTCTGGGGCTGACGATCCTTAATCGCAGAAACGGTGTGCGTTTTCTTATCCTTCTTTGTTTGGGTTCGATTGTCTGGGTAGCCCTGCTGCTGACGCATTCACGCGGGGGCTTACTTGGCTTAACCCTTGAAGCTTCGTTCTTCTTTTTCATCCGGTACCGCTTTGCGATGCAGCCTGATGGTCGTCGGCCGAGGACAAGAGCGAGACGTTTGTCGACCATCGCGGTAACAACATCCATCATCGTGGTTGCCGTGTTCGCCAGCATTTTTTGGATCGGTGGTGACGTGACAATCTCCAGAATAGAGTCCACTCCTACTGAATTCAGCGCTGATACCACGGGTCGACCAAGAGTGCTTAGGCCACAGATATGGATCGCGACCACAAAGCTGGTTAAGAGTAGCCCCGTGTTTGGAGTTGGTTTTGCGGCGTACTCGATTGCAATTTCTCAATATCTGAACTCAAGCGGCGATTGGACTCCGCAGCAGGCCCATAACGACTATCTGGAATTAGCAGCAAGCGGCGGCGTTGTCGGCGTCCTGATCTGCGTTTGGTTCTTCGTCATCTTCTTAAAGCTGGCGCTTGAGCGACTGCGAAATATTTCTCAATTCCATCGCGCCATGAGATACGGCGCGCTTGCCGGTCTTTTTGCCGTCGCCGTACACAGCTTTTTCGATTTTGGGCTACACATCACAGTAAATGGATTGATCTGCATCCTGTTGGTAGTCATCGCGACTAAGACTGTTTCCAACGTGGGTCATTCGGCGCTTTCAACAAGCTGACGAGAATCAAGTTGTGAGTAAACCGTCAGATTCGACTCGAATGGGATTGAGCTTCGTGGGCAGTGTTGCAGCTGTTCTGCTGGCTTACGCCACAGTTGAGAGCGGATACGCGCGCAGTCTCAGTGAACGCGCTCTCAAATCATCTTCTATGTCGCTAGCCGACGCAGCAATACAACGTAGATCCGCTGACCCCGACGCTTACCGAATCAAAAGCGCCATACAGCTACATCGAAGCGAACCAGGCGAGGCGCTTAAGACTTTGCGGCAAGCGATCAGTCTCCGTCCGGCGGATTACAGTCTTTGGATGGAATTTGCTCGAGCACTCGACACTGCAGGTGAAACAGCTGCTGCTCTGGATGCGTTTCGCGAGGCGCGACGACTAGCGCCTGCTTACGCAACTACAAACTATGATTTGGGTTTGCAGCTCGTAAAGCTTGGAAGATTTGAAGAGGGCTTGAGTTACCTCAGGGTTGCGACCACTCTAAAGCCGGCACTGCGTAACGAAGTGATCGGGTTGGTCGAGAAACAATTTCCCGACGACGCCGTGACTGTCTTTCGAGTTATGGAGCCACGAACAAGAGACGAGCAACTCGAACTTATCGATTTCATTATTCGAAACGCAAAGAAAGACGAGCCCCTCCCGATTGAGCCGCTAACTGAACGTCTCACGACGGAAGACCGGCGCCGGCTTATTTTCAGACTGATAGAGGTGAAGCGTTTCGAGGAAGCGTCGCTGCTTTCGCAGCATGTTCTGGAGGGCTACACGCCCGGAGTAATTCAGAATGGCAGCTTCGAGGACCGCCAGCTCGCGGACACACCGTTCGCGTGGAATATAAACCGCGCCGCGGCAAAAACAAGCATATTGATCGAAGAGAATGACAACGCGCGCCATTGCCTGCGTATAGATTGGAACGGCAATGCTCAGCCCGAAGCTGAAATCCTATCGCAGCTGGTATTGGTTGAGCCCGAAACGCAATATGAACTGCGCTTCACTGCGCGTGCTCAGAATTTGATAACCGGCGATGGTCCGTTCGTCCAAGTAACGGATGTCTCCGATACAGATCGGTCCATTGCGAAGTCGCAGCCGCTTCCGCTCGGCAACAGCGATTGGCAGGGAGTAACGGTGAACATTATTACCGGCAGAAGTACGCGTGCTATTCGTATAGGTCTGCGTCGGGATTCCTGTGATCCTCAACCTTGTCCGATTTTTGGCACCCTCTGGCTGGACGACTTCTCCCTGAACGTGAAGGAACGTCCAAACGTGGCACGGGCGTCCTCGCCCGTGATGTCCGCGCGCGATAACCGATGACTAACGGACATCACGGGCGAGGACGCCCGTGCCACGGTACTAACCATCGTTCTTCATAACATGGATTTCAAACAGCTTCTTCAGGCCGAAGGGGATGGAGGCCGGAGTCCGCGTTGCCTGATCGTCGGGGAGGTGGCCCAGGCCCACGATGGAAGTCTCGGGCTGGCCCATGCGTTTATCGACGCGATTGCCGCCGCCGGAGCCGATGCCGTCAAGTTTCAAACCCACATCGCAGCCGCTGAGAGCACGCCTGACGAACCTTGGCGCGTCAAATTTAGCCCGCAGGATGCATCTCGGTACGAGTACTGGAAGCGCATGGAATTTACCGAAGAGCAGTGGTGCGGCTTGAAGCGGCACGCCGATGAAAAGGGATTGTTGTTCCTCAGCTCGCCTTTTTCTCTGGAAGCGGTGGACTTGCTCGAACGCGTGGGCGTGGCGGCCTGGAAAATTGCTTCAGGAGAAGTTGGAAACGCTCCGATGATGGACCGCATTGTCGGAACGAAGTTGCCGGTCCTGCTTTCGTCCGGTATGAGCCCGCTTAGCGAACTCGATGAAGCAGTGTTCAGCCTTCGGTCAAAAGCCGTTTCCTTTGCCGTCATGCAGTGCACGTCATCATATCCGTGCCCACCTGAAAAGATCGGGTTGAACCTGATTCCATTCTTCAGAGAAAGATATAACCGTCCGGCTGGTCTCTCAGATCATTCCGGCACGATTTATCCAGGATTGGCTGCAGTAACTTTGGGCGCTTCAGTGTTGGAAGTTCACATTACCCTGAGTCGCGAAATGTTTGGACCCGATGTGCCAGTGTCGTTGACCACAACTGAGCTGCGTCAACTTGTCGAGGGCACACGGTTCATCGAACGGTCTCTCAATAATCCAGTCGATAAAGACGTAATGGCGGCAGAGCTCTCGCCTCTGCGCAATCTCTTCACGAAAAGTCTCGTAATGCGAACTGAGTTAGCTGCGGGCGCTATCTTGTCCGCGCAAGATATCGTTGCAAAAAAACCTGGGACAGGTCTTCCCGTCAGCTCGTTGCAGGAATTACTGGGACAGCGATTAAGGCGCAGTCTAAAGCGGGATGAACTAATTCGGCGCGAGGATCTTGAGGTCGTCCAGCAATGAAGCGAAAGGTTTGCGTTGTAGTCACCGCGCGTCCGAGCTATAGCCGCATCAAGACTGCGCTCAAAGCCATCCAGGAACATCCGGATCTTGAGTTGCAGCTTGTTGTCGCCGCTTCAGCTCTGCTCGAGCGTTATGGTAGCGCCGTGCGTTATATCGAAGATGACGGCTTCACCATCTCAGCCCGTGTCTACATGGTGCTTGAGGGTGAGAACCTGGCGTCGATGGCAAAGACCACAGGCCTGGGTCTGCTTGAACTGGCAACAGTTTTCGACAACTTAAGACCCGATGTGGTGGTCACCGTGGCGGACCGTTATGAAACTCTCGCAACGGCTGTAGCGGCGTCCTACATGAATATTCCGGTAGCGCACGTGCAGGGCGGGGAAGTAACCGGCTCGATCGATGAGAAGGTTCGGCATTCGGTAACCAAGCTCGCGGACCTGCACCTGGTTTCCTCAGAAAAGGCAGCTGAGCGAGTTATCCGGATGGGCGAAATGCCAAGCTCTGTTCATGTGACCGGTTGTCCTTCAATCGACTTAGCTGCTCGTGTTCGCGAATCGCCAAAGCTGAATTTTGATCCATTCAAACGCTATGGTGGTGTTGGCGCCAATATGGATATTTCAAGCGGTTACCTCGTGGTTATGCAGCACCCGGTGACAACTGAATACGAACAGGCGCGCAAACATGTCCTGGAGACGCTTCACGCTGTGGGCGAAATGGCGATGCCGACGCTGTGGTTTTGGCCTAACGTCGATGCTGGTTCCGACGGTACTTCAGGCGGGATTCGTACCTATCGTGAGACTCTTCAACCCAGAAACATTCACTTCTTTAAGAACATGGAAGGAATGGATTTCCTCAGGCTGCTTTGTAACAGCCGTTGTTTGATCGGTAACTCCAGTGTCGGAGTCCGCGAGTGTTCTTTTCTCGGAGTGCCGGTAGTAAACATTGGCTCGCGACAAGTGGGCAGGGACCGCGGCATTAATCTGCTGGACGTGCAATACGAGAGAGCTGAAATCGTTAACGCGATTCGACATCACCTGGGCAATGGCACCTACCCGAAGGATACGACATACGGTGACGGGCATGCGGGCCGCCGCATTGCCAAAGTGCTGGCAGAGGCTCCTCTGCGCATCGAGAAGCGACTCACTTACTGATGAAGGTTCTTGGAATCATTCCTGCTCGTGCCGGCTCAAAGGGCGTACCGGGAAAGAATACTCGTTCGCTCGCCGGCAAGCCTTTGCTGCAATACACAGCTGAAGCTGCGCTCGCTGCTCGCCTGCTCACACGAGTGATTCTCAGCACGGAAGACGAAAGGATTGCGCAGATCGGAATGCACTGTGGCCTGGAAGTTCCATTTATGAGACCAAAGGAGCTGGCTGAAGATCAGACGCCCATGCTTCCTGTTATCCAACATGCGGTCCACCAGATGGAACGGGCAGGTGAGAGATTTGACGCGGTGTGTCTCCTCCAGCCCACCAGCCCCATGCGTCGACCTGAAGACATTGATGGCTGCATCGAGTTATTGGAACAAACCAGAGCTGATGCTGTCGTTGCGATTGTCCGGGTTCCGGCGGAGCACAATCCACATTGGGTCTATTTCCAAAACGAAAGAGGTTTACTGCAGTTAAGCACCGGGGAGGCCGAACCAATTCCACGAAGGCAGGAGTTGCCGCTTGCTTATCATCGAGAAGGTTCAGTCTATGTCACTCATCGAGATGTCCTCATGGAACAAAACAGCCTTTACGGAAAGCGACTGGCCGGCTATGAAGTTGATCCGCGACGGTCTGTGAACATTGATGTACCAGCGGACTGGGATCGCGCGGAAATGTTGGTAGCCAGGATCGGTAATGGTTCTTACCACGCACCTACATTCATAACATGTGTGGAATAGCGGGAATACTTGGACCAGCAGCGGACAAAGCCAGGCTGCGCTCGATGGTTGACAGCCAGCGCCATCGCGGGCCGGATGGCGAGGGAATCTATGCTGAGCCCACCGGCATTGCGACTCTGGGCCACAACCGCCTCAAGATTATCGATCTCTCAGAAGCCGGCCGGCAGCCGATGACAGATGCCTCTGGCCGATATCACATCGTCTACAACGGCGAGATTTATAACTACTGCGAGCTGCGACGAGAGTTGAATATTAATTTCCGCAGCCAGACAGATACCGAAGTGCTTCTCGCCGCCTACCTGAAGTGGGGTGTGGGATGTCTCGATCGCCTGATTGGAATGTTTGCGTTCGCCATTTGGGATGAAAGAAAGAAGGAGCTCTTTGCCGCACGCGATCGCTTTGGCGTGAAGCCTGTTTACTATCATCAGCAAGCAGACGGATCATTACTGTTTGCCAGTGAGATTAAGGCGCTTCATGCAGCTGGCCTACCACGATCGCCCAACCCTGCAACCTGGGCAACGTATTTAGCTCACGGACTGTCGGACACCAACCAGGACACATTTTGGAAAGGTGTCTGCGCTTTGCCACCGGGCCACAGTCTGCGTTGGAGTGATGGAAAGCTCGCGATCGCGCGTTGGTACGACATTGCTGAACGCGCGGGCGATCAACTTGATGAAAGAGCAACGGAAGAGATCGAAGAGGAATATCTGGGAATACTGAAAGAAAGTGTTCGCTTGCGATTTCGTTCGGACGTACCGGTGGGAATCAATTTGAGTGGCGGATTGGATTCTTCCACTTTGCTTGGCCTGGTCCACACTGCTCAGGGTACAGACAGCGATGTTAAGGCCTTCACGTTTTGGACGGGCGACGCGGAATATGACGAACTGCCGTGGGTAAGGCAAATGCTGGACAAGACCAATCATGAGTTGATTGCATGCCGGCTTGAAGCGCAAGAGGTACCGAGCCTGGCGCAATCTGTTCAGGATGCGCAGGACGAACCTTTCGGTGGAATTCCAACGCTTGCTTACGCGCGCTTGTTCGAGCGGGCGCGGACCGAACGCGTTACAGTGCTGCTAGACGGAAACGGAATGGACGAGCAGTGGGCCGGATACGACTACTACAGGAATGGCAATGGAAACGGCTCGAGTCTCGTGCAAGGGACGACGGAAAAATCCACGCGAGCCGAATGCTTACTTCCCGAATTTCGGGCGCTCGCCACCAACGGCGGAACACCAAAACCTTTTCCAGACAGACTTCGGAATCTTCAATATCGCGACGTTCGCTATACAAAACTTCCGCGAGCTTTGCGCTTCAATGATCGCAGTTCCATGCGTTCGTCAACAGAGTTGAGGGAACCGTTCCTGGATCACAGACTCGTGGAACTGGCCCTCCGTCAACCGAGCGAACGCAAGATCTCAAATGGCACCGGCAAGTATTTGTTGAGAAAGATTGCCAGCGGACTCGTACCTTCAGGTGTTGTTCATTCGCCGAAGCGTCCGTTGCAAACACCGCAGCGAGAATGGTTGCGCGGACCCTTACGCGAATGGTCGGGCATGCTGATCGAGAAGGCGCTGGCTGGTTATGGTGGCAGCTGGTTTGATCGAAAAGAAGTTCGACAACACTGGCGTGATTACTGTAACGGAACAGGGGATAACAGCTTCTTTATTTGGCAATGGGTGAGCATTGGATTGATGTTCAGTAACACAGAGGCGTAGTCCGCAATACGCCGTCACCGCGTGCTCTTACCGGATCATCTGACAAAGACTTCCGCCTCTTGAGAAGCAAGCACCGTCTTTCCTCCGCGCCGAGGTTTACAGGAGAAGCAAAATGATTAAGTGGTCGCTAGTCCCCGCGGCTATTTTTACGCTGTCGGTTTCTTTGCTGCTTGCGCATAAAGGCGGGAGAGTGAAGTTGGATGTAGGTGACACGAGAGCCGTCACGAAATCGACTCAGACAGTCGCGCGTCCAGCTACGGTAGCGGTTGCACCGGTCTATCCACTTAAAATGTCCGCCAACCATCGCTACTTTGTCGATCAGAATAATCTACCCGTTTTGTTAATCGGTGATTCTCCTCAATCACTGCTCGTCAAATTAACACCAACACAGCAGGATACGTACTTCAATAACCGGCACTCAAAAGGCTTCAACGCGGTTTGGGTCAATCTGCTTTGCGACAACAATACGGGTGGTAATGCGAATGGAAAGACGGATGGAGGCGTCGCTCCCTTTACCTCTGGCAGCTCGCCGGCAACTTACGATCTCGCTACGCCTAATACGCCTTATTTTTCTGCTGCAGATACCATGATCAATCTGGCGTCGACATATGGATTGAATGTAGTCCTGGATCCGATTGAAACGATCGGATGGCTTCCGACGTTGCGTAACAATGGGCCGACCAAGGCCTTTAACTACGGCGTCTACCTGGGCAATCGTTACAAGAACTTGCCGAATCTTCTATGGTTTCACGGCAATGATTTCGGCACGTATACCGACCCCACAGACAACAATCTCGTAGGCCAGGTCATGGCGGGGATAGCCAGCGTCGATCCTAATCACTTGCAAACCATCCTGCTTTTCGCCGAGTTCAATTTCTCCCCCTACATGGTGTACAGCAACCTCGACAGCTCTTTGAGTTCCTTCTACGGTGCGAACGCGGCCTACACTTATGCGCCGGTATACGATGCTGTTTTGAATGCCTATGCCAGCACTCCCACGACTCCGGTGATGATGGCCGAGTCTTATTACGAGTTCGAAGATAATCTTAACTCGATCACGGCGCCGCCCGGGGTTGCTGACGCTTATGTGTTGCGAACGATATCGTGGTTTACGCTGACGTCGGGTGGTATTGGGGGCTACATATATGGAAATCACAATACCTGGCTTTCGACGTGGCCCGCAGATCCGGCGAACCTCCTCGATACTCCGGGAGCTGCTCAGATCGCTCACATCAACACGTTGATGAACCAGATAAACTGGTGGACACTGGCGCCCGATACTTCGCATGTAATCGTCACCAGCGGATACGGAACCTACACTAACGTCACGAGTGATCCTCGAAACACGAATTACTGTACCACCGGCTTTTCTCCGAATCTCTCCCTTACGTATTGTCCGAAGGCGGCAACGCTGACTGTTGCAATGTCACAGTTCTCAGGGTCTGTCACTGCGCGCTGGTATGATCCCAGCAACGGAACGTTCACTTCGATTAGCGGCAGCCCATTTGACAACACCGGCACACATAACTTCACGACGCCTGGAAACAATGCCGACGGAAATCCGGATTGGGTGTTACTGCTGCAAGGCCCTACTACCTCGGTACCTGTTTCTCTGCCGAATCTTTCACCGGTACCGGGAATTAGCGTTGCAATTCCGGTATCCGTTGGCAATCTGTCGGGCCTGGGAGTGCGAGCTTATGACCTGCAGATAACTTTCAATCCGGCGGTAGTTCAACCTCAGGCGATTCCATTCGACATTGCCGGCACACTGAGCAGCGGGATGGCAATCACCCCGAATGCTACGAATCCGGGACATTTGATCATTTCAGGCCTACAGGCTACGGATTTAATCGGCTCAGGCACCCTGCTGAAAATCAAGTTCACGGTTGTGGGAACGCCTGGGCAGAATACTCAGTTGGCTTTTCAGGATTACACGGATCCCGCTCAGCTGCTACATCCTGGCTTCCGGTTCAACGCCGGCAATCCTCAAAACACCACCACCAATGGCAGCCTGACCATCAATACACCGACGGCCGCTCCGGCAAGCTTGTTTGGTCGAGTCACCAGATCGGACGGCACGCCGATGGCCGGTGTGGGGATCGATCTTTCAGATGGCGCGGTACACCGCACGATAACGGACTTAAACGGCAACTATCACTTCGAAAACCTCGAGCCAGGCAGTTTCTATACGGTGATTCCACTTTTATCGAATTACCACTTCAGTCCTGAAAGCCGTTCCTTCTCCACTTTGGGCAATCAATCTGAGGCCGGTTTTGTAGCCACTCCTGATGTGACGGTAACGGGCAATGCGATTAACACGACCGAGTTCTTTGTCAGGCAGCAGTATTTGGACTTTCTAGGTAGAGAACCGGATCGCGGAGGGCTCGAGTTCTGGAGCGCTCAGATAAACCAGTGCGGTTCTAATGACACTTGTATCAGCAAGAAAAGAATTGATGTCTCGGCGGCGTTCTTCCAATCAGAAGAGTTTCAGGTTTCTGGCGGTTACGTTTATGACCTCTATACAAGTCTGCTTGGTCGCAGGCCAGCTTATGTGGAGTTCAACGCTGACAGGAGTCAGGTCATTGGCGGATCCGGGCTTGATCAATCGAAGACAGTAGTTGCTGAAGGATTCATGCAACGGCCCGAGCTATTGGCGAGATATCCGCAATCAATGACTGGAGAGCAGTTCGTGGATGCGGTGCTCTTGACGATGCAACAGCGTTCCGGCCTTGACCTGTCGTCGATCAGGGCCGGACTGCTAAGTGATTACAACGGTGGCGGGCGCGCGCTGGTGGCAAGGCACGCGGCCGAAACCCCATCGTTTGCGTCAACCGAATATAACCAAGCCTTCGTGCTGATGGAGTACTTCGGATACTTGCGCCGCGAAGTCGATCAGAATGGCTATCTTTTCTGGTTGGGAGTGCTCAACAACACGTCGCCGAACAACTATCGAGGCATGGTCTGTGCCTTCATCACCTCAACCGAGTATCAGCATCGATTCAGTCCCGTGGTTACCCGCAGCAACGCGGAGTGTCATTGAACTAAAGCAAAGAACAATGGTTTCGCAGTTGCGCGGACAATAAGAAAACCGTGAACCAGAACGCCTCGATGCTGACAGCGGCAAACGAGTATGCCCCTCGTACCATGTCTTCGACTAAAGAGGAACATTGGTCGCTGGTCATCCGGCCCAAGTCTCGCTGGTTTGATCTTCATTTGGAAGACCTTTGGCGCTGCCGCGACCTGGTGTTTCTTTTTGTAAGACGCGATTTCATCTCGACATACAAACAGACAATACTCGGCCCGCTGTGGTTCATTATCCAGCCGTTGTTGACGACGCTGACGTTCACCTTACTTTTTGGAAACATCGCCAAGCTTTCTACAGACGGTTTACCCAAAATTCTTTTTTACCTGTCCGGGATCACTGCCTGGAATTACTTTTCTGAGTGTTTGATGAAGACTTCCGAAACCTTCAACGCGAATTCCAATCTGTTCGGTAAGGTTTACTTTCCTCGGCTGGCTGTACCTTTGTCCATCGTGATTTCAAATCTGATTAAGTTTGGTATCCAGCTTCTGTTGTTCCTCGGGTTCTACTTTTACTTCCTTGGCAGAGGGGCCGCGATTCATCCCACGAGGGTCTTATTCCTGTTGCCGTTCTTGGTGCTGTTGATGGCCGGGTTGGGATTGGGTTGCGGGATCATCGTGTCTTCGTTGACTACCAGGTATCGAGATCTTCGCTTCCTGGTCCAGTTCGGTACCCAGTTGTTGATGTATTCAACGCCCGTTATCTTCCCGCTTTCCAGACTTCCGGAACAGTATCGTTGGGTCTTGTTGGCTAATCCTATGACTCCGGTGATCGAGAGTTTTCGCGTCGCCTTTCTGGGTACGGGAGTTTTTAGTTGGCGCATGCTGAGTGCTTCGGCTATTGCGACCTTGATGATTCTCTCCCTGGGAGTCTTCCTCTTTAACAAGGTCGAGAGGACGTTCATGGACACTGTCTGAGATTGCCTGAAATCTTAGGTGCCGTTCTCTCCAAAAGGGTCACATGTCTCTAACCGTTATAAGGATCGAAAATCTCTGCAAGCAATACCGGCTGGGCGTCATTAGCGGAAAGCGATTGGTCGATGACGTCAATCGCTGGTGGGCTGGTATTCGCGGCAAAGAGGATCCGCTTGCGAAGATTGGGAAGATTACAAAGGGTGGTTCGCTCAGCAACGGTAATGCAAAGGATCGCTTCTTTGCTCTCAAGGATATCTCGCTTGAGATTAAAGAAGGCGAAGTGGTGGGAATCATTGGGCGCAACGGTGCAGGGAAGAGCACGCTGCTCAAAATTCTCTCGCGCGTCACCGCGCCGACTCGAGGCGAAGTGCGAGTACGGGGACGAATTGCCAGCCTATTGGAAGTAGGCACAGGGTTCCATCCGGAGCTCACCGGTCGGGAAAATGTGTTTCTTAACGGCGCCATTCTGGGAATGACGAAGGCTGAAATAAAGAAAAAGTTTGACGAGATCGTGGCCTTCTCTGGAATCGAGAAGTTCATTGATACACCGGTGAAGCGCTACAGCAGTGGGATGCACGTGCGACTGGGATTCGCCGTGGCTGCACACCTGGATCCGGAAATTCTGATCGTTGATGAGGTGTTGTCAGTCGGCGATGCCGCATTTCGCGAAAAGTGTCTGGGCAAAATGCAGCAGGTGAATTCTTCAGAAGGCAGAACAGTGTTGTTTGTCAGTCACGACATGGCCACTGTCGACACCCTCTGCAAAAGGGGAATTGTTCTGGATTCGGGAACTGTAGCTTTTGACGGCAAAACCTCCGAAGCCATCTTGCATTACTCGAAGCCTCTTTCGGTGAAAGCGGCGGTAGACGAACTTGAGGATCGTCCACGCCAGGGCGTGGGCGGCGCGCGTGTTCTTGGACTTCGCTTTGAAGATGATGACGGTAATTTGCAGACTCAATTCCGAATGGGTGAGCCGGTCAACATAATTGTACGCGCCGATTTCTTCGATGCCATTGAAAACCCAACCTTTGCGATAAACATTCTGACGGACAGGGGCACACTGGCGACTGCATGTTTGTCTTCTCACTACGGTCTAAAACTCGGAGTGGTGAACGGTATCGTCGAATACCGTATGCGCATCGAGTCTCTTGCGCTGTACCCGCGAACCTACATAGTCGAGCCATATGTCGCTGATTCCAGCGGCACTACAAATCTGGACTGGGTTCGTGACGCCGCGAGCTTTGTCGTCACATTGGGACCGGACTACATGCGTCCGCCAATTGTCAACGCACACCATGGCATTTCGTTCGTGAGAACGGAGTGGGATGCTCGGCGAGTGCTGGAATTGCCCGCAACTCCAAAGCCGATGGCCGAGCTGCAAGTTCAAGCCTAAGTAAAGATTCCTTCTGGATTCATCTGAAATGGTTGATGTCAGTTCTCAATCGAATCTTCGCCTGAAAGCCGGCGAGTTTGTCGAAGTGAAGAGCAAGGAAGAAGTGCTCGCCACGCTGGACCAGAATGGTTGTCTTGAGGGCTTGCCGTTTATGCCAGAGATGTTTCGGCATTGCGGGCAACGTTTCAAGGTCTATAAACGGGCACACAAGACTTGTGACACGGTGTTTCCAGTTCGATCGAGACGAATGAGCAACGCTGTGCATCTGGAGACCCGATGCGATGGATCTGCACATGGAGGATGTCAGGCCGGCTGCCTGATCTTTTGGAAGGAAGCTTGGCTAAGACGAGTTGATGCGAAATCTGTGGCTCCGATTGCGATTGGAAAGGCAGCTGAATCGCTCCCACACGACAATCAGACTTCATGCCGCGAGGCTGATGTTTGGAACGCAACCTCATCCGGCGCTGACAAGCCGAGATATGTTTGTCAGGCGACTCAATTGCCTTACGCAACTACAGATCTCAAGTGGTCGCAGATCGATCAATACGTCGAGGACCTCCGTTCTCGCAACGTGACAGGTGTAGCGATTCTAAAGGGATTCACCTTTCAGGCATTGAACCACCTCAAAAACAAACGATTCGGAATCGGAAGAATTGCGCGTTGGCTCTACAACAACGTCAGTCCACTTTCCGATGGCATTCCCTGGCCGATAAGAACCGGATCAATTGCCGTTGATCAACCGACACCCAAACAGGTGCTGGGTTTGCAGCCAGGTGAACTCGTACGAATAAAGTCCTACGAGGAAATTTTACGGACTGTGAATACGAGGAACAGGAATCGAGGGATGGTTTTCGACCGCGAAATGGTGCCGTATTGCGGTGGTGTCTATCGAGTCCTGAAGCGAGTCGATAGGATCGTTGATGAAAAGACTGGCGAGATGCTGGAAATGAAGACTCCCTGCATCATTCTCGATTCAGTCGTTTGCGAAGCGAGATATAGCGAGTGTCGAATGTTTTGCCCGCGCAGCATTTACTCGTATTGGCGTGAAGTCTGGCTTGAGCGTGTTGCTGAGGCCGTTCCAGCCCGCGAGCTCTCCACAACTTAATCTCAAGAAGCCACTCAATGCGTGTTCTCGTTACAGGTAACAATGGTTATCTCGGCTCGCTGCTCGTACCTGAGCTGATGCGGCATGAGCATGATGTCGTTGGCCTCGACACCGACTTCTATGCTGATCAAGCCTTCTATCGCGCGGGTGTGAACACGCCTACAACGATCGTCAAAGATCTCCGTTCGGTGGACTCGACGGACCTGGACTGCATCGATGCGGTTGTTCACATGGCAGAGCTATCTAATGACCCAGCCGGTGAACTTGCACCTGCGATCACTTACGAAATCAATCACCAGGCTTCAGTGAGGTTGGCGGAGCTCGCAAAGCGTGCTGGAGTGAAAAGGTTTGTCTACATGTCCTCGTGCAGTGTCTATGGAATTGCGAGCGACGACTTTGTTGACGAAGAATCTCCGCTGAATCCACAGACCGCATATGGCGTGTGCAAGACGCTGGTTGAACGCGATGTGAGGACGATGGCGAGCGATGAGTTCGTTGTCACGTTTCTGAGAAATGCGACCGCTTACGGAGCCTCTCAGCGGATGCGTTTTGATGTCGTACTCAACAATCTTGCCGGCTTAGCGTGGACGACGAAGAAGATTGCTATGACCAGCGATGGAACTCCCTGGCGTCCGTTGGTACATGCGCTCGATATCGCGCAGGCGATTACGGCGGTCTTGAACGCGCCGATAGATGCCGTTGCCAATCAAATTTTTAATGTGGGCGACACTGAGCATAACTATCGGGTGCGAGAGATTGCTGGGATCGTGGCCGAGGTTTTTCCCGACTGCGAAGTTACGTTTGGTCCGACCGATCCGGACAATCGAAGTTACCGAGTTTCGTTCGACAAGATTCGGAAACATCTGCCCGGCTTTAAATGCCGCTGGGATGCCCGCCGGGGGGCGCAACAACTTTTCGAGTTGTTCAAACGGATCGATATGACTGAGGAAGTATTTCGATACCGAACCTTCACGCGACTAAAACAACTGCAGTACCTGATTCGGACCGGACAGATTGATGACAGTTTCTTTTGGACTGAGACCTCCAGCAGTTCATCCGTACTATGCGCTTCACAGAGCTCCCGCTGAAAGGCGCTTACCTGATCGAGCCGCAACCACACGAGGACAGTCGCGGGTTTTTTGCGAGAACGTTCTGCGCGCAGGAGTTTAGCGATCAGGCGTTGGTGGGAAGGATCGTTCAATGCAACACCTCATGGAACGCAGTTGCCGGCACCGTTCGGGGTTTGCACTACCAGGAGTTTCCGGCGTGTGAAGTGAAGCTGGTGCGCTGCACGTCGGGCTCGCTTTGGGACGTAATCGTCGACATACGACCAGGCTCGCCGACCTACCTCGAGCACGTAGCCATAGAACTTTCAGCCAAGAACCGCATCTCTTTGTACATTCCGGAAATGTTCGCACACGGATTTCAAACGCTCGAGGACGAAACGGAAGTCTTCTACCAGATGAGCGAATACTACGCTCCGGAGTTATCAGTCGGTCTTCGTTATGACGATCCAAAGCTTGGAATCAATTGGCCGCGACCGGTTTCTGCAATCTCCGAACGAGATCTTAAGCACCCGTTGCTTTAAAGGTTTTTGAGATGTCATCCGCATCAACCGTTGACAGACTGAAATTCGGCGATCTGATTTCAGACTTTGTGGCGAGTCGGGAAGGATCGGAAGCGCACGCATTAATCGAACGACTGTATCCAATTTGTAGAAGCATCACTGGCAACGGTGTAAGGCGTAGTCTTGAGTTACTTAAATCGACTGTTCCGCTCCAGGTTCATGAGGTAGCCAGTGGCACGCCCGTATTTGACTGGACGGTTCCCAACGAATGGAACATTCGTGATGCTTATATAAAGAATTCGGCCGGCGAACGCGTGATCGATTTTAGGAAGAACAATCTACACGTTCTGAATTACAGCGTTCCCGTACGGCGATCGATGTCGCTCGCTGAGCTAAGACCACATCTTTTTACTCTTCCGGATAAGCCTGACTGGATTCCTTATCGGACTTCCTACTACAAGGAAGCGTGGGGATTTTGTTTGACTCAGCGCCAATTGGATCAACTTGAGGACGGAGAGTATGAGGTACTGATTGACTCGAGTCTCGAGGCCGGCTCGCTGACTTATGGCGAATATCGGATTCAAGGCGAGACCGATGATGAAGTGCTGCTCTCATCTCACATCTGTCATCCATCTCTGGCCAATGACAACTTGTCGGGAGTGGCTACGGCGGCGCGTCTGGCCCATTTGCTAAACAGTTTGGATCTTCGCTATTCGTACCGCTTTATTTGGATACCGGGGACCATCGGAGCGATTACCTGGCTGGCCTTAAACCAGGAGATTCTTTCTCGCATCAAGCATGGGCTTGTTCTTACCTGTCTCGGCGATTCCGGACGTTTCACTTACAAACGTAGCCGTCTGGGTATTGCGGAAATCGATCGCGCAGTAAAGCACGTTCTGCGGCATGGCGATTCCGAATTTGAAGTAATTGATTTCAGCCCCCTGGGCTACGATGAGCGCCAGTTTTGCTCTGCCGGAATCAACCTTCCCATGGGATGCCTCATGCGCACGCCAAATGGAAAGTATCCGGAGTATCACACGTCAGCAGATAACCTGGACTTTGTTACTCCGCAGGCACTCGGTCAGTCGCTCTTAAACCTTTTACGAATCGTCGAGACTTTGGAGAGTAATGTCACCTATCGGAATCAGCTTCCAAAATGTGAACCGCAGCTTGGGCGCAGAGGTTTGTATCGTCAGATCGGCGGAACGGATAGCAGCCATTTCGAGGAAGCCATGCTGTGGTTGCTGAACTTCTCCGACGGCGATCATTCATTGTTGGATATCGCAGAGACTTCCAAGCTGCAGATTGCGGAGCTGTCCAACGTTGCGGAGCTTCTGGTGCAACACGATCTATTGCGGCCAAGGTATTGGTTGAATGGAAAGGCGCGCTGGCAGAATCAACAAACCGTTGTCCGGTAAGGTAGCTCTTGTTACCGGCGCAAGCAGCGGCGTGGGCAAAAGCATCGCCCTCGCTTTAGCAGAACAGGGAGCAGACCTCGCACTTCTCGGCCGCCGGCTCGGACGGCTCAATGCGATTGCGAAAGATTGTGAAAGATCAGGTGCAACCGTGGCGTGCTTTGCATTCGACCTCGAGAACGAACAGCCCAACGGCTTGGTAAAAGAAGTCGCAAAAAAAGTCGGCAACATCGATATACTGGTTCACTCTGCCGGCGAAATTCAGCGAGCAAATGTAACCGACGCTTCAGTAAGCGAGTTTGATCGACAGTATCGAATCAACGTTCGTGCGCCTTTTGATCTTACACGAGTCTTCCTCCCCAGGCTGATCAAACGAAAAGGCCATGTGGTTTTCATTAATTCGACTATTGGATTGGTCGGCTCAGCAGGCGTGTCTCAATACGCAGCGACCAAACACGCGTTGAAGGGTTTCGCTGATAGTTTGCGAGAGGAAGTGAGTGCCCACGGCGTTCGTGTGTTGAGTGTTTACCTTGGGCGCACTGCAACGCCTATGCAGAAAAAAGTTCACCAATGGGAAAAGAAAAAATACGTGCCGGAGCGTCTTATCCAACCTCGTCAAGTGGCCAGCATTGTTATCAGCGCGCTCTCTTTGGGTTCGGAAGCAGAGGTTACAGACATCAGAATAAGGCCCACAATCAAACCAGCCTGAAACCTCGGACAAGGAATATAGACAGATGCAACCAATCGCTGTAATGGAAACTACAGAACTACCAAATTCACGAATTAAAGGCGCGTGTCGATTCTGCGGCTCATTTCTTCGCGAAACTTTCGTGGACCTGGGAATGTCGCCGCTTTGCGAGAGCTACGTCGACCCGGATCAGCTCAATGAACTGGAAGTTTTTTATCCACTTCATGTGAAGGTT
>Ga0126384_10000142_pt1 | contig 33454 bp, 35 predicted proteins | sample PanSoiMetPlot_36_FD_92543 | JGI IMG/M metagenome (GOLD analysis project Ga0126384, IMG submission 92543) | Tropical forest soil microbial communities from Panama - MetaG Plot_36 | ecosystem: Environmental > Terrestrial > Soil > Tropical forest > Bulk soil | place: Panama | collected 2016-02-17 | reverse complement strand
GCTGGATCTACTACGCGCTCAACACGGCCGCCCTTACCGATCTGTTCGACGCGATCACGCGAGCAATCGGAGCCGGACGGAACCATACCCCGGGTCCCGCTCGATGTTGCGACTGAACATCCTTTTTTTGGCGTGATGCATCAACGCATCTTGATGCCTTGATGCTGGCCGACACTCAGGACGAGCGAACGGAGGGTCAAGAATGAACGGGCGAGACACGGTGGAGCGCGGCGGCCGGACGTGGATGCGCACCATCCGGTTCATTGTCATCAGTGCGGTAGCGGTCCTGGGATGCCTGCTCCTTGATCGGACGCCAGGCATCGGTCAGATGGCTGCGGCGCGTCCCACCGTACAGCTTCAGGGGGCCGGCGCGACGTTTCCGGCGCCCCTGTACAAGAAGTGGATCGCAACGTTCATGGCTCAGAATCCCGACGTCGCCGTCGAGTACAAGGACGTCGGCAGCGGAGAGGGAGTCAAGCGCTTCCTAACCAGAACCGTGGACTTTGGCGCGAGCGATGGCGCTCTCACCGACGAACAGATGGCGTCAGTCTCGGATGGCGCTCGACTGGTCCCGGCCACAGCGGGGATTGTGGTCCTCGCCTACAATCTGCCAGGCCTTGGAGGGGGACTCAGATTGAGCCGCGACGTCTACGTGGACATCTTCCTTCGGAAGATCGAAATGTGGAACGATCCGCGCATCCACGCGATCAACCCTGCTATCAAGCTTCCGAATCGGAGCATCGTGATCGCGGCCCGGCAAGACGGCAGCGGCACGACGTTCGCCTTGGCCAATCACCTGAGCGCCGTTAGTCCGGCATGGAGGCAAGGTCCGGGCGTAGGCTACAGTATCGACTGGTCGGGCCGGGCGATGGTGGCGCGCGGCAACGAGGGAGTTGCCGGACTTATCAAGAACAGCGAGGGCGCCATTGGCTACGTGGAGTACGGGTTTGCGGAGCGTCTGGGGCTCCCGATGGCCCACCTGCAGAACAAGGCGGGGCGGTACGTGGCGCCCAGCCATGGGAGCGGTCAGGCGGCTCTTACGAACAATGTGAAGCAGATGCCCACCAATCTTCGACTCTACGTTCCTGACCCCGAGGGTGCAGAGTCCTACCCGATTGTGTCGCTGAGTTGGTTACTCATCTACGATCACTATCAGGACCCGCAAAAGGCCGCGGCCCTCAAGCGCTTTGTGACGTGGGGTCTCTCCCTGGGGCAACTGAACGCCGTTGAGCTCGGCTACATCGCCCTGCCGACGAAGGTGGCGTCGCTGTCCCGTGCCTCAGTGGAGCGGATTCAATAGCTTCTCGCAGGGAGGGCACATGAACCAGCTGACCCGGGCGCCCTTCAATGTTCTCTTTCTCTGCACCAGCAACTCGGCGCGCAGCATCATGGCAGAGTGTGTGCTCAACCGCCTGGGCGGTGGCCGCTTCCGAGCGTTCAGCGCCGGGAGCCATCCTCGCGGTGAACTGCACCCGATGACGGTTGAGACCTTGCAGAGATTGAACTTCAAGCTTGACGGCCTTCGATCTAAGAGTTGGAACGAGTTCACTCGCCCGGACAGCCCACCGCTCGATTTCGTCTTCACCGTCTGCGATCAAGCCGCGAAAGAGACATGTCCGGTGTGGCCCGGCCAGCCCCTGACGGCCCACTGGGGAATCACGGACCCAGCGGCGTTCGTCGGGGAGCGGGAGGACCAGCTTCGCGTGTTCACCAGAGCCTTCCTGGAACTGAGCAATCGCATTCGGATCTTCACAAGTCTCCGGATCGAAGATCTCGACGAATTCAGCCTGCAGCGTCGAATCGATGCCATTGGCCGCGTTCACTTGCCAAGAACTGAGGCTGGATAGAGCTGTATTTTCACCGGGAGGAGGTTGCCCTTGTCTTGAAGCCCCGACGGGCGGGGCGTCTGATGGCGACGGAATCCTTCCTCGTTTCTATCGGCGGTGGCTGATGGCAGTGCGGGTAGGTATTAACGGCTTCGGCCGTATGGCAGGTTCGGGCCTGCAATTCTCAGGTTTGATCTTCGTGCAAGTCGAGCTCGCCGGCCGCACCAACGGGATGACACGCCCACTCGGTACTTCGTCGTTTGCGTCTGAACAGCAGGAGTGTTCTGCCTGACTAGCCCGGATCAATGGCGTGTGGAGAGGGTGACCGCGCCGACGGACTTGGCGGCTGTCAACGCCCCGGGCTTCCACACCTCGATGCGTACCTGGTGAATCCTCGGAAACTCTGACAGGATAGCGCGGGACAGGTGGGTGGCGAGGGTCTCCACCAGCTGAAAGCTCGACTTCTCGCCAATCTCGACCACCCGTCGAGCCACTGAGCGGTAGTCGACCGTATCGGCGATCGAATCCGTGGTACCGACGTCGAAAAAGTCGACGCCCAGTTGGAGATTGACGATCACCCGCTGCTTGTTCTGCCGTTCCCGCTCGGTCACCCCGATCGTGCACACAAGCTCGAGGCCCTCGACGCACAACCAATCGCCCGGCTCAACCTTCATCAGGTCACGCGGGGGCACATACCTGGCGCCGACACGCCAGAACGGTGTTGCGCATGAGCATGGCCACGGTTGTCGGACCGACTCCTCCGGGAACCGGCGTGATCGCGGAACTCACTTGCGCGGCACCGGCAAAGTCGACGTCACCAGTCAGCGAGCCGTCGGGGAGCCGGTTCACACCAACGTCGATCACCACGGCCCCGGACTTGACGTGTTTGGCTCTGATCAACCCGGCTCGGCCGGTCGCCACGATCAGAACGTCAGCCTGCCGAGTGATCGCAACCAGATTGGCGGTCCGGCTGTGGGCCATCAGCACCGTCGCATCGCGCGCGAGCAGCAGCTGGGCGACAGGCTTGCCCACGATCCTCGAGCGGCCCACGACCGCCGCGATTCGCCCGGATAGGTCGACTTTGTAGTGATCGAGGATGGCGAGGATGCCCGCCGGTGTGCAGGGCACCATGGTGGGTTTCCCGATCATCAGCCGCCCAAGGTTCTCGGGATGAAACCCGTCTACGTCCTTCGCCGGATCGATGGACTCGAGGGTGCGCTCCTCGCTGACGCCCTTGGGCAGCGGCAGCTGCACGAGGATGCCGTGGACGCTCTTGTCATCGTTGAGCTCCCGGACGAGCGCGAGCGTCTCCTGCTCCGAAAGGCCGCCAGGAAAGATGTGATCCCGGGTCTCAATCCCGAGCGTTTTCGCCGCCTGTCGTTTCCGGCCGACGTAGGCTTGGGAGGCCGAATCCTCGCCATTCAAAACGACGGCCAGCCTGGGGGTAACATCGGCGGATTGTCGGAGAGAGGCAATGTCTTCCGCCACCTGCTGCTGAATCGCGGCGGCCACCTCCCGGCCGTCCAGCAAACTGGCCACGGTCAGGCCCGCCCTAAGCCCCGATCCAGGAACTCAGCGAACCGCTCCTCTAGTTCGGCGGCGACCGTTTCGGCGACCTCCCGGGCGCTGCCGTCGCGCGTCTCCTCGTCACCGTGCTCCCACTGCTCGAGATACGCGTCCGTTCCCGCCATTCCGAGCCGCATCGCGACGGCGTCGATGAGCGCCTGGAAGCGGTCGCTCAGTTGAATCTTCACGGTGCCGTTCGCGTCGGTGGCCTCCACGACAGAGGGGATGTCCTTCCAGGAGAGCACCTGATACGTCGCCACGAGCGAGACCTAAAAGAGGCCCACCACCTGGCCGGCCTCGTCGATGTCGATTGTCTCGGCTGCCGGCTTCTTGGGCAGGCCCGGCATCGTCATGATGTCTCCCGCATAAGCCACGACGAACCCCGCGCCGGCTGCCAACCGCGCGTCGCGAATCGTCACCGTGAATCCGCGGGGCCGGCCGAGCTTTTTCGCGTCATCCGACAGCGAATTCTGCGTCTTGGCCATGCATACCGGCAACGCGCCACATCCCGCCGCCTGGTACTTCGCGAGCTTCGCGGCAGCGGCGGCCAGCACGATGATGCCGTCGGCCCCGTACAGCGCCGTGGCGATCGTCTCGATCTTCTTCACAAGCGGCATGTCATCGGGATAGAGGGGGCAGAATTTCGGAGGCCCGGGCTTCTTTATGCTTTCAAGCACCGCCTCGGCCACCTCGATTCCTCCTTCACCGCCCTTTTCCCACACGCGGCACAGGTGGGCCGGGACACCAAGGTTCTCACACGCCTCGAGGACCAGCTCGATCTCGGCATCCGAATCCTTCGTGAAATGGTTCAGGGCGACGACGGCTGGAATGCCGAAGCGCCCGATGTTTTCGAGGTGCTTCTCGAGGTTTTCGAGACCCTTTGCGACCCCGGGGACGTTCTTTTCGCCGAGATCCTCCTTCTTGACTCCGCCGTGCATCTTGAGCGCCCTTACGGTGGCCACGATGACCGCCGCCGCGGGTACGAGCCCGCCCGCCCGGCACTTGATGTCGAAGAACTTCTCGGCCCCGAGCTCGGTGGCGAAGCCGGCCTCCGTCACCACCACCTCGCCCAGCTTGAGCGCCAGGCGGGTTGCTAACAGACTGTTGCACCCGTGGGCAATGTTACCGAACGGCCCACCGTGCACGAAGGCCGGCGTGCCCTCGAGGGTCTGCACCAGGTTGGGCTTGATGGCGTCCTTGAGCAGGACGGCCAAGGCCCCGGCGACGTTCAGGTCGCCGGCGGTAACGAAGGTGCCGTCGGCGCGCTCCCCCACTACAATCCGCGCCACCCTGGCCCGAAGGTCTCGGAGATCGCTGGCCAGGCAGAGGATCGCCATGATCTCCGAGGCCGCGGTGATATCGAGGCCGGACTCGCGCGGCACACCGTTCACCGGGCCCCCGAGCCCGAGGACGATATGCCGCAGCGCGCGGTCGTTCATGTCGAGGACTCGCTTCCAAGAAGCCCGGCGCGGGTCGATACCGAGCGCGTTGCCGTGAAAGAGATGGTTGTCGAGCACGGCTGCCAGCAAGTTGTGAGCTGCACTGATGGCATGGAAGTCGCCCGTGAAGTGGAGATTGATATCCTCCATCGGCACGACCTGGGCACGTCCTCCTCCGGCGGCACCCCCCTTGATCCCGAAGCAAGGGCCGAGCGATGGCTCCCGGATCGCGACGATGGCCCGCTTCCCAAGGCGCCGGAAGGCGTCTCCGAGACCGACAGTGGTCGTCGACTTCCCCTCGCCCGCCGGTGTAGGCGTCATGGCCGTGACCAGCACCAGCGCGCCGTCCGGCCCCTCCCGGAGCCGCTCAATGGCCTCCATCCGCACCTTCGCCTTGTAGGCGCCGTAGAGCTCAACGTCCGCTGCGCTCAGCTCGAGACTCTCGGCGATGGCGCGGATGGGCTGTAGCGTCGCCGCTCGGGCAATCTCCAGGTCGCTCTCCATCGGGCGTGGTCTCCTTGGCGGATTACGTGGCAGCTGCGCGCTTCTCTTCGATCCACTGCCGGCAGATCCTGACCGCCTCGGGCGCATTGGCGCCGTAGGCATCCGTGCCGCATTCCTGGGCGAACTTCGGCGTCACCGGCGCGCCGCCACAGATGATCTTGTACTTGTTCCGCACGCCCATCTTCTCGAAGTGCTCGACCGTCTTGCCGATGTTCGGCATCGTCACCGACAGGAGCGCCGACAGGCCCACGATGTCGGCCTGGTGCTGCTCCGCCAACTCCAGGATCTTCTCTGGGGTGTTATTGACGCCGATGTTGTGCACCTTAAACTGGGCCGCCTCCAGCAGCATGCAGACCAAATTCTTGCCGATATCGTGGATGTCTCCCTTCACGGTTCCGACCACCGCGACGCCGATGGTTTCCGTGATCGTGCCCACGATCAGGGGTCGCAGCAGGGCCATGGAGCCGTTCATCGTCCTCGCCGATAGCAGCACCTCCGGGATGAAATACTGATTGTTGCGGAACAACTCCCCCACTACGTCCATGCCGGGCACGAGCCCTTCGTTGATTACCAGATGGGGATTGATCCCGGCGTCGATCCCCTGCTGCGTCAGCGCCGCGCCATCCTTGACCTGGCCTTTGATTACGGTAAAGGCGAGCTTTTCGAGCAGCGTTCTCTCGTCCATGGGCGCGCTCACAGGTTGAGGGGGTAGTAGCCGAATTCGTCGCCAGCGTCGTACATCGCCTTGATATTCCGGAACGAGATGTCGGGCAGCATGCGATGGGCGGGAGAAAGGATGTAGCCCCCGCCCGGAGCCATCTCCTTGATCCGCTGCCGCACTTCCGCGCGCACGTCCTCGGGCGTGCCCCGCGGCAGCGTTGACTGCACGTTGATCCCCCCGAGGAACGCGATCTTGCTACCGAAATCCTTCTTGAGCCGCCAGGGCTCGGAGATCACTTCGACCGGCTGCAACGGATCGAAGATCTCCATGCCGTCCTCTATCAGCCCCGGCATCATCGGATAGGCGGCGCCGCACGAGTGATACATGATCTTGCACTCGCGGTTGCCGACGTCGTCCAGCATGCGGCGGACTTCGTGGAACCGGCGCTTGTAGTAGGGGCGTACGAGATCTTCGTGGATCTGGGGTGAGACGAGGGTGCTTGTTTGAGTCCCGAGATCCTCAGGAGAGAGTCGCAGGATGTCGAGATGCTTGCCGACGGCTTGGATGCCGATGCGATTCATCTCCAGTTCGATATCGAGGAGCTTCGCAAACAGCGCGTGGACGAACTCCTGGTCGATCGCCATGTCGATGAAGATCTGTTCGAATCCCCGCAGATACTTCGCCTGCTCGTAGATGCCGCCCCGTCCGAACTGCGACAGGACGGCGTAGGGTGTCTCCCTCTTGATTCGCGGAATCAGCTCCGGCAGGTCGCCGAGGAAGGACGGATCCTTGGGGTCGGGCCAGGGATAGTCGTCGAGGTCCTTGATCGTCGCCTCCGCCAGCGGATAGATGCGGATCTCGAAGTGGGCGCCGCCGTATCCCGTCTCGAACTCCGCGCGATGATGCGGCACGCCCCATTCGTCGATGTACAGGTCGTCCTCGGGGCGGTGCACGAATCCGCGTCCCCCGTTGGGCGGGTAGCTCGGGACCCGGATGATGTCGAGATCCAGCTTCTCGATCACATCGAGGTCCACCGGCGCGTCGGTCGACCACGTCGTGGACCCGGTTCGGATCGCGTTGGGGGTATTCTGCCAGTCCCAAGGCTTCGACACCTTCGGCGAGAGGCCTAGCTCTCTCCGCAGCGCCACGTAAGAGTCCTGCGTGATCCAGATGTCGCGCGGGACCCGATCGGGCTCCTGAAGATGGATGGCCTTCTTCACCCGCTCCCGGCTCGTCATCGTCTTCTTTCCCATCGCTCGCTCCCCGACCACGCTCTAGGTGACGTCTCTGATCTGACGCGCCAGGCGCATGACGTACGCGCGCATGGCCAGCTCGGCTTCGTCGGCGTTGCGCCGCACGAGCGCCTGGATCACTTCCTGGTGCTGGTGCACCGTTTCGCTCAGACCACCCTGCTTCTTGAACAGGAAGTACCAGAGACGGAGATGGAGGTTGTAGATACGGAGCAGGACCCGCTCGACGTATCGGTTTCGGGCGCTGTGCGCCAGGAGCTCGTGGAAGCGGCGGTCCTGCGCCAGGAAGGTCTCCGGATCCATGTCGGTCATAGAGCGGTCCATCTCGGCGTGGATCCGCTGGATCTCTTCGATCTCGGTCGCCGTCATGCGCGTTGCCGCGAGCCGCGCGGCAAAGCCCTCGACCTGCGCTCGAAATTCGTAGATCTCCTGCACATCGGCGGCGCCGATGTCCGCGACCAGCATGCCGCGATGGTGGAGGTGTGTCACCAGCCCTTCGGCGATCAGGCGCTGCACCGCCTCCCGGATCGGAGTCCGTCCGATCTGAAGCTCCTGTATGAGGCTGCTCTCCGTGAGAATGGATCCTGGAGGCAGATCGAGCGTCACGATTCTCTGAACCAGCACGCGATAGGCCTTCTCCGTCAGCGACGCATGCGCCTTTGTCTTCATGACCCGGCCGTCCTCTTGAGCGCGGCTTCGATGCCGGCTCGATCCGGTTCGACGCTACTGATGAAGACCACACTCAGGCTCCGGACCTTCTCTGCGCTCTCGACTTCCAGGCGCCCCCCGGCGAATTGCACAAGGCACGTCTGCCCATCGATGATCATGAAGCCTTTGGCCCGCATCACGGTCTCCGGCAGGGCGGCGAAGAATTCCTCGACCTTCCCGCGGCGCGCATTGAATGGGGCCGGGACGACGAACGACACGAACGACGCGGCGGGTGCGGGGGACGCCAGCCCCTGATCGAGCGCGCTGGGCTCGACGGGTCTTCTCTCGCTCGTCTCCATGATCTCCTTCAGTTCCACATGGCAGCGTTCGGTAGCCACGATCAGGGCCCGCGGATTCAGGTCGGCGAGGTCCTGTCGTATCCGGTCCAGATCGTCGGAGCCCGCGAGATCCGTCTTGTTCAGGAGCAAAACGTCCGCGCGGCGCACCTGATCCAGATAGAACGGGCCGAGCACTTTTCGGTAGCCGTGAAACTTGCCGGCATCCACCACGGTCACCACGGGTCCGAGCGTGACCGCGTCGGCGATGGCAGGATCCCGCAGCACCTCGACGAGCTCGGCCGGCTGGCTGAGACCACTCGCTTCGATCACCACCCGGTCGGCCTTCGTCCTGTCCCGCAGCTCTTCGATGGCATTCACCAGGGACCCCTTCAGCGTGCAGCAGAAACACCCGGCGCTGACCTCGATCAGGTCGATGTTGCCGCCCTGAAGGATCTGCCCGTCGATACCGACCTGGCCGAACTCGTTGACGATCACCGCCAGCCGCTCGCTCTCCTTCTTCTCTCCGAGAATCCTCCGCGCCAGCGTTGTCTTCCCCGAGCCCAGAAAGCCGCAGAGGACGTGCACGTCCATCGCGCTACCCTTGTTCCGAGAGCAGGACGTTGGCCGATTCGTCTCCCGGAAAACAAATGGCCTCGATGAAGATGTCCTGGAAATCCGGCCGGGCGGCCAGCGACACGTGCTCAACCGTCCGGGCGAGCGTCATCGCCCGCTTCCGCTCGGTCTCGGACAAGAGGGCCATCTGTGCGCCGAGTGCTGCCGCATTCCCGACATATCGGATTCGCTCGATGGGGAGATCAGGCAGGAGGTGGATTCGAACGGCGCTTTCGATGTTGATGTAGTTGCCGAATCCCCCTGCGAGCATCAGTTCCTTGATCTGCAGATCCTCGATGCCCATGACCTTCTTCAGCATGAGGATGCCGGAGTAAATCGCTCCTTTGGCAAGCTGGAGCTGGCGGACGTCCTGCTGAGTGATCGTGATGTCTTGACCGCTGCCGGACTCGCGCGCCCAGCTGAGCACGAACTGCCGTTCCCCCTCCCGCTCGATGAGCCGGTCGCGAAGCCTGGCAGGCAGCGTGTCACGGTCCTCGATTCGCAAAAGCCCGGACGGCTCCAGTACCTTCGCGTCCAGCATCTTGGCCACGGCATCGATGAGCCCCGATCCGCAGATACCTATGGGAGGAACGCCGCCGATGACGCTGCAGGCCACGTCCTCACCGATCTCCACTTTCTCGATTGCGCCGATCGCGCCGCGCATTCCGTGCTTGATCTGGGCGCCCTCGAGGGCCGGACCGGCCGGCGCGGAACAGGCCATCAGCCGTCGTCCCGATCCCATCACCACTTCGCCGTTCGTGCCGATGTCGACGGCCACTCGAATGTCGTGACCGTCGTAGATCTGCGTGGCCAAGATCACGCCCATCGTGTCCGCGCCGACGAAGCCGGCGACGAGCGGCAGGAAGCAGACCGCCGCATGCGGATTGATCCGGAGCAGGAGATCTTTCCCAGACGACACGATGGGCGCCCGCACCGACGGGGCGTACGGCGCCAGCCCAACGTGGGTTGGATCGATTCCGAGAAAGATATGGTGCATGCAGGTGTTGCCAACGATCACGACCTTGTAGACGTGCGCGGGCGCGACTCGAGCCTTCTCGCAGGCCTCCTTGACGAACCCGTTGACGGCCGCGATGACCCTGGTCTGCAGCTTCTTCAGCGCCGCGGCGTTGAACTGCGCGAAGGCGATGCGCGACATAAGATCGCCGCCGTACACCGCCTGCGGATTCATGCTCCCGACTGCCGCCAGCTGTTCGCCCGTCGACAGGTCCAGCAGGAAGCCGACGATGCTCGTGGTGCCGATGTCGAAGGCCATGCCGTACTTGTGCCCCGTGAAGTCGCCTGCCTCCACGTCGATGATTCGTCCGTTGAAGGTGGTGACGGTCACGGCGCCGTCGGAGTCGCGCAGCACCGCCGGAATCTTGCGGAGGACATCGAGGGGAATATCTTCACCCGCGCCCTCGTCCCCGAGCGCGCTCAGGATCCCTTCCAGGTCGGAGGTCTGATGATGCTCCTCGGCCGGCAGGTCGGCCTTGACGAGCCGCTTCTCCACGCCGGAATCGAGGGTAACCGCTCCGCCACGGAAATCGTGGGCGCACGAGAGAATCTGGTGTCCCGCCTCCGAGATCGGGGGCATGACCATGACCATGCAGTCACTGGAGACCGCGGTCTGGCAGGACAGCCGGAATCCTTCGCGCACCTCCTCATGCCCGAGTTGCACCGTGTCCATGATGGTCGGCGGCGGCACGCTCCCCTTCACGATCTTGATCCGGCAGCTGTGGCACCGACCGCGGCCACCGCAGGTTGCCATCACCTCGATGCCGGCCTGCTGAGCTGCGCGCAGGAATGTCTCCCCGGGCGGCACGGAGACGGTGCGTCCGTCGGGCTCGAAGGTGACGGCAACGTGTTCGCTCATCGCGTGTCCTTAGACAATGACCTTGAGAAAGGGCCGCGGCGTGGTCGCCACCGTCAGCTCCTCTCCGACGATCCGGACGTCGAAAAGCTGCGCGTGTCCCTCGGGAAAATGTCGATAGTGATACGCGGCGGTGGACTGGTTGACGTGGCAGGCCGTCGTCAGAGGATTGAGCCCCGTCCGTGCCGAGTAGCGGAACCGGCACTTGGGACATGACAGGACTTCCCCATCGAGCTTCGCGCCGTCCCAGTCGCAGCCACGATGCGGGCAGGTGGGCTGCAGCGCGAACACTTCACCTTCGAACCGGGCCAGGAGGACGCGAAACCCGTCCATGGCGAAGACCCGACCGAGGCCTCCGGGCACGTCCTCGACTCGAGCGACTCGAACGAACGTCATGGCTATTCCCATCCCTCCCGGGGCTCGAGAACAAGCCGCTTGGCCAGCTGTACCGCCAGCATGGCGTCCTTGCCCCACCCGTCCGCGCCGATCTCGTCGGCCCACTGTTGACTGGTCGGCGCGCCTCCCACGAGGATCTTGACCTTGTTCCGCAAGCCGGCCTTGGCGAATTCCTCGATCGTGACCTTCTGGTAGTAGATGGTTGTCGAGAGGAGCGCGGAGAACCCCACGAGGTCTGCCTTCTCGGTACGGGCGGCATTGATGAACTTGTCGGGATGCGTGTCGGTGCCGAGGTTGATGACACGGAAGCCCGCATTCTCGAGCATGATGGTCACAATGGTCTGGCCGATGTCGTGCATATCGCCCAGCACCGTCCCGATCACGAACGTCCCGATGGGCTTTTCCGCCGCCGCCGCCAGGAGCGGGCGAATGAGCGCCAGCCCTGCCTTCATGGCGCGCGCGGTGATCAGCATCTCGGGGATGAAGATGATCTGTTCGCTGAAGCGGTCGCCCTGGAGATTGAACCCGGGGAAGAGGCCGTCGTCGAGAATCACCTTGGGGCCGATCCCGGTATCGATGGCCTTCTGCACCAGCTCGTGCGCCACCTTGTGCTTGCCCTTCTCGATGGCAACCCACAGCTCACTCCAGTCCCAGCCAGGTGGCACGCGAGACTGCCATCCCTCGGGAATCTGGAGCGTCGGCACGTTTCCCATGCTCAGGATCTCCTAGTTCAGCGGGTACTTTCCGTACACGCCGAAATCTTTCACGGCTTCGATCATGGCGAAGATGTTTTGCACCGGCACGTCGGCGAGGATGTAGTGGGCGGGAGAGAAGATGTACCCGCCGCCCACGGCGAGATTCTTCATGACGTTCAGCACTCCCTCGCGAACCTCCTCGACCTGTCCCCGCGGTAGCAGCCGCTGGACGTCGAGCCCGCCGATCATGGCGATCTTGTCGCCGAACTTGCTCTTCATGGTCGCCTGGTCCCTGTTGCCCCCGACGGGCTGCATCAGCCCGGAGAGGTTCACGCCCATGTCGATCTCGTCCTGCATGATCGGCGAGTAATCGCCGCAGGAGTGGAACTTGATGTACACGTCCGCGTTGACCTTCCTGAACTGCTCGAACATGTAGGTGAATCGGGGCTTCGCCAGTTCCCGCCAGACGTCCGGATCGAACATCATCCCCTGCTGCGCGCCGATATCGTCGCCGACCCGGATCAGATCGACGCCGAGGGCCGCCACGTTCTTGCCCAGCGCCGTGTAGTACTCCGTGAGACCGTCGAGCACCCCTTTGACGAGCTCGGGTTCATCGTAGAGGAACAGGAAGAAGTTCTGCGTCCCGACCAGGTGAGCGTACGCAGCCTCGATCAGGGTCGAGGACAGATCGACCATGGTGAAGTAGTCCTGCTGCCACTTCTTGCACGTCTCCCGGATCGGGTCGAGCAGCCGCGGGTTCGCCGGATCCGGCCACTTGTAGTTCTTGAGGTCCTCCATCGACGTGATCGGGTGATGCTTGGGGAAATTCTCAGGCACGACTTTGGCCGGCCCCCAGAATTCCTGGGTCTTCGAGAACTCGCGGTGCTGCTCCTCCGTCATTCCCTGGAGCCCGCTCTTGCCGTAGCCGACTCCGAAGTCGCTGTACCAGGTCTCGCCGATCGCGATGGGGTGATGGGAAAACTCGGCATTGATCCCGATCTGATACAAGATGGCGTCGTTGCCGAGTCGCAGCTCGAGCGTCGGATCATGCTTGAGCCCGGTGCCGGTATTGTTGATGCCGAAGATCCGCGCCACCTTTTCTTTGGATTCCTTCTTGAAGCGGTACAGTGTCGGCACCCGGTCGACCGGCTCCCGCCGGATGGCGCGCTCAAAACGCTCCCGAGGCTTGAGCTCCTTCATACGGATCCTCCCTTCATCTTCTGTTCATCTCTGACCCTAGAATCCACACAACTCTTTCCGGCGACGAGCGGCTGCAGCGATATGATCTGGCGTGGAGCCGCAGCAGAAGCCGATAAGCTGGGCGCCGGCTTCAACCAGTCCCCCGAAGCGCTCGGCCGCAAACTCCGGGTCCTCATACGTCATGGTGGCCATCACCTGCGAGTTTGGCTTCGCCGACATAAAGACGTTCCCGTCCAGCTCATGCTCGCGGAAGTACCGAGTGAACTCCCAGGCTACCGCGATCGCGTCTTCGATCCCGATCGTGCAGTTGGCGCCCACGATGTCTACGCCGAGGGCTCGGGCTCCGGCGAATCGCCGCTCGGCGAGTAGATCCTCGTTGCCTTCCATGATCTGGCGAACGCTGTCGCCGAAGAACGTGCGGAACTCTGCCGTGCTCTCGGGCGGTCGATTCATGAAGGCGAACGTCGTGTAGAGGGGCACGCTGATGCCTTCCTCCGCGAACACTTCGCGGGCTGCCTCGACGGCCACCTGCCCCTCCAGCGCCTGGAGCATGGTCTCGATGCACAGCACATCGATCCCGGCCCGCAGGAGCGCCCGAATCTGGCCGAGCATAGAATCCATCACTTCATCGTAGGTGGCCGACTGCCCGATGATCTTGCCCGTCGGGCCCACATTGCCCGCGACGAAGACCTCTCGCTCAGCCTGAGCGACGACGTCTCGGAGCAAGCGGACACCGGCTTCGTTGAAGCGGTCGGCCTCGGCGCGGTCCAAGTGGAACTCAGCCAGGCGCAGTGGGGTGCTGTTGAAGGTGTTAGTGAGAACGAGATCGGATCCGGCCGCAATTTTTGCCCGGTAGAGCTCCTGGACGACGTCGGGAGCCGTGACGTTGTACTGGTCGCAGCATTCGCCGCCGACGCGCTCGACGCCCAGTCGCTGCTGGAACCAGGTGCCGGTCGCACTATCGGTGAGCAGAGGACTCCGCCGCGACAAGCGCTCGATCAACCCAGGCATCGGCGGCGAGGGCAGCATGCGCGCGACGCTCTACGCCGTCTTGGCCCGGTGGTACGCGAGGTAGTTCAGCGAGTACTCATCTTTCCCCATGAGGGCCTCCGCCGCGAGCTTGAACTCGAGATAGTCTCTGGGAGCATTCATGAGCGGATCGATCATCAGCGTGTCGCAGCCGGCGAGCACCGAGAGAATCAGGAACGCGTTGTTCAGCACCTTGCGATCCGGCAGCCCGAACGACACGTTCGAATGCCCGCCGAAGATGTGCGCGTCCGGAAACATCTCGCGCAACTGCTTGACCGCGTCCAGATAGTGCATCCCGAATTCCGGCCCGGCGCCAACCGGGAAGACGAGCGCGTCGAGGAACCGGTCCTCGACGGGGATGCCGTGCTCGTCCATCTGCTTCGAGAGCGTGGTGAGGTTGTCGACGCGCTCCTGCGCGCTGTACGGCATGCCGGAGCGGCCCGAGGCATTCCCGGCGAGGTAGGCGTTGTACTCCTTCGCCATGGCGTGGAGAACGTGCCTCCCCTCCTCCAGGTTCACCGAGTTGATCAGCGGGCGGCTCTTCTTTGGATCGTGAACCTTGAGCCCGGCTTCGACGGTCAAGGGGTCGGACGAGTCGATGCTGATGATCGCGTCAGTGAGCCCCTGAACGGTTTGGACCATCCACCGCATCCATTCCATCCGCTGCTCGGGATACGGGGACATCTCGTCCACGCACACGTCGATGATGTGAGCTCCGGCGCGCAGCTGGGCATGCACCGCCGTCTCGAGGTAGTGCAGATCCTTATTCCGGAGGCACTGCGCGACGTACGGGATCATCGCGTTCGCGTGCTCCTTCGGGTCCTTAGGAAACGCCTCGGTGAGGTCCAGCACGCGTTTGACGCCCGAGAGATCCGTGTACGGCAGGCCGCGCTGGTCGCCTTCTTTCAGAATCCGGGGGCTCGATCCCTTGATCTTCCGCGTCGCGTTCAGGTTCTCGCCGATGATGATCAACCCCTGGTGCTCGATCATGACCCGCTCCGTTTCGCCCCGATCTGCGTGAGATGCACGACAGGCGGGTCCTCTCCCCTGAAGTGATTGGTCCACGAGCACGTGCCCCGCTTTGTCCTGTCGACGACGGGGATGAGGACCTCCTCCAGTTCCTCAAGTCGCCCCGTATCCCTCGCGATGCGGTATTTCTTGTTGTGGATGCACTCGCGGTCGCCGAACTCGCACACGTTGTCGCTCGTTCCCCCGCAGGGACCGTTCGCTAGGCCTTTCGGGCAGGTGTCCGGGCACACGTACGACGTGTACGGCAGGCGGCAAAAGCCGCAGGACTGGCAGCCCACGAGAGGCTCCTTGACGTGCCGCTCGACCCAGTGGACGCCACGCTCCACGGCCGAGCCCGGGCGCACGACGCGCGCCACCGGCTTCAGCAGCGCGGCACCGGGCGCGTCATTCTTGAATACCAGCCGGTCCAGCCGGTCAAGACGACGGTACGTCTTGAGTTCGGCGCTGGACGGGGAGGCGGATGCCAACCGCCGGGGTGTCAGGCTCTCAATCGGCACGTGCCACCCGTTGGGCTCTCCCAACTCCTCGAAGAGGTAGAAGGGCTCCGACGGCGCTGTGGGCACGTGGGTCCCCCCGGCGCCGCGGAAGGCGCGCCACCAGGTGTCCCACCACGCTCCCTCGGTCGGTAGGCCCTCGTCGAGGGCCTCGACTCGCTGGATGAGCTTGTCGAGCTTTTCGTACAGTTGAATGCCTGTCAGCTGGAAGCCCGCATAGCCGAACCGCTTGAGCCCGACGATCTGCAGCGCCAGGCGCCGATACGCCGCACCGATGCCCTTGTCTGGCTGCCGGGCCTCCTCCTCGAGCTGGGCCTGCAGCTGGTCCGTCACGACGATGCCGGCCAGCTTGTTGGCCCGGATGTAGCGGGCCCTGACCGCGGTCAAGAGCATCACTCCCGCCATGACAGGAGCGTCGAGCCCGCGCCGGCGGCGGTAGGCGATCAGCTCCTTGAGCTTGAGCATGTCCCAGCCGACCTGGGTGATGAAGGAGTCCGCGCCGGCACGCTCCTTCTTGACCATCTTCAAGTACTGATTCATGAGCTCTTCTTCTCGATACTTGAAGGGCGACACGACGGCGCCGATGTGGAACCCAGCTCTCGCCGCGCGGGCCTGAGCGACCATGTTCACCGAGTCGTAGTACGGGACGCGACGACCCTGAGGCTGCTTTCTCACCTTGTCCCCGGTGACCAGCAGAAGATTCTCGAGGCCGGCATCCTCCATGCGCTGGAGTGCATCGGCCATCCATGCGGGCCCGCGGTCTTTGCCCGACAGATGGACCGTCGGCGCCTTCCGGCAGACCTCGGCGACTCGCGCAGCGAGCCGCACCGGGTCGTGGTCGTCGTCCGACTTGACCCGGTCCGTCAATGCAATCGTGTGGAAGCGCGGATCCGCTTTGATGTGCTCGGCCAGGTCTATGACCGGTGCGATGGCAACTTCGAACTCATTCGAGGATTCCGGTGTCACGAATTCGACGGATGCGACGAACTGGCCCTGCGTTAGACGCTGGCGAAGCACGTTGTCGTATAGAGGACGCTCCACGCTTCGCCTCCTAGGCGCCGGGCACGAACCCAAAGAGACCGGACACCGACTTCTTGGGCGTCATCACCGAATGCTCGCTGAGGACGACCGGCAGCGACATGCCAGCGAAGAGGGAAAAGAAATCTTGCTGCTCGGTGAGCGGCCAGTCCATGTACCCCGGACCCAGCCTGGGGCTCAGGCGAAGCCCGCGCGGACGGATCCTAGTTCCCAGGTGCTTCCGGAAGGCCCTCAGGGCGTTCTCGATCGCCAGCCAGCCCGCAGTGTCGAGGAAGAGAGCCTCGAGGAGCTCATCACCCTCCGCCAGTTCTGACACCCGCTCATCGAGCGCCGGTCCGATGGTAGCGACGAAGCACACGACCTCACTGGTCTCAGGCAGATGCGTCTCGAAACATCCACCGTGGAAAGTCGGTCCTTCTTTGATCGCGAGTGTCTCGGGTCCCAGGTGGCCTACCTGCCGAGCCAGGAAGGCGACGCTAGGGGCGGAGAGCTTTTCCGCCGTCTGAACCATCTCTTCCGCGATCTCGCGGATGGCCGGGGCTACTTTGCTGAGATCGCGATAGCGCTGGAAGCGGAGAATCGGCTCGACGCGAAGTCGAGACGGCGGGGCCGTGAATTCCTCAAGCATGGCAGAAATATACACAAAATATATTTCTGGCGCAAAACTATATTAACCTTATTATTCAGGTATTTGGAGTGGCTAAAACCAGTACCAGCGCTGTGGCGCGCTCGCCGCTTCGCCGAGCTTCGGGACCGGTGTGCGACGCACGGCGATTACATAGGCGACCGAAGCCGCGACGGCCGCCGTGACGACGAGCCAAAAGTCACGCGTGCCGAGCCCCACGTAGGCCGAGGCAGCCGCGACGAGTAGAGCCTCGGTCACAAAGAAGCTCCACCAGGTGAACCGTCGCAGCGCAGGCGGCACGTCAGCTCTTCCCCGCCCGCGGCTTCAAGAGCCCTTCCATAACCGCGCGGACCTTCGCCTCTCGAAGGGCCGGCTGTGAATAGAAAATGCGCCCAAGTGGCGCAGCGAAGACGTGAATCATCCGGCTCCAGCCGAGATAGGCAAGAAATGCCGAGGCAAGGAGAGCGTGCGCCATCCAGAAGAACGAGTACGACCCGAGGTACGGAGCCCAGGGCCGAAGCGCCTCGCCCAGCCAATGGCCGAGCAGCGCCCAGCCCCGCGAGGGCTCCGGTGGCAGGTTTGCAAAGTGCATGGCCTGCGCCACGAAACCGCTCAACACAACCAGGAGAAGGAAAATGGCTCCCGGACGGTCTGTGAATCGTGCCTCGTCCGTAGCGGCCGCACCGCGCAGGAGCGCGATCAGCAGCCCAACCAGGAGGACCATGCCGGACAGATTCAAGCCGAACTTGAGAAACAGCCAGCCCGCATGCCCGTGATTGAAGGCCTCCAGCGGGACGTACTTGGTGAAGAGAGCGGTCAGGATGTCGAATGCGAAGAGGACGGTAAACCCCCATGAGATGAGCATGTGACGGGCCCACGGAAGCCGCCCGCGCAGGCGGATGCGTTTCTGCAGGAGCACTTCCTCCGTGTAGGCCTGCCCAAGCGCTGCCGCATCCACCTCCTGGAGTGGGATGAAGCGGCCTGAGGCCCCGAAAATCACCGCGAGCTTGACTAGCAGATTCCGATAGAGGCCCATGAACAGGATGCCGATGAAGAGCGGAATGAGGACCCAGAAGAGGCTCATGAGACTCATCCCGGCCTCCTAGCGGATGATGAAGAGCGCCGGCCCGGCCGGGCCGCCGACGCGCTCCCCACCCTGGAGGGCCGCCAGGCTCTCGAGCTCTTCCATGTCACCAGAGACGATCGCCTTGGTCGGACACACTTCCTCGCACGCCCGGGGCAGGTCCGCCGGCCGGTCGCCACAGTACGTGCACTTGGACATCTTCCCCTCGGCACCGAAGGTGGGGACGCCGAACGGGCAGGCCCAGAAGCACAGCATGCAGCCCACACACGTCGCCTGGTTCACTGACACCACCCCGTCCGCGGCCTTGCTGATCGCGGCCACGGGGCAGGACTGCATGCAGGGGGCATTGTCGCAGTGCAGGCACGGCATAGAGAGATTCCGCGTCGTCACATTCGGATACGAACCTGCCTCGATCTTCGCGATGGTGCGCCACGAGACCGCGCCCGTTTGGTTCCACGTGGCGCAGGCCACCTCGCAAGCATGGCAGCCAGTGCACTTGTTGACGTCGAAGAGCCAACCTTTCTTGCCCATGGCGCTCCCCATCACACGCGGCGGATCCGAACCTTGCACTCGTTGTAGCCGATGCCGCCGGAGATCGGGTTCACGTTGGTGTCGAGGATCGGATTGATATGGGTGCCTCGCCCTTTCGCGATGCCCTGCCAGTGGCCGAAGCCGTGCCCATGGCGCACGCAGACGACGCCCGGCCGGATACCTGGTCTCACCTTGGCCTTGATCACCACCCGGCCGGTCGGAGAGACGATCTCCATTTGATCGCCGTCCTTGATGCCGAGGCGAGTGGCGTCGGCCGTGTTCAGCTCCGCCCAGTTCTCCCCGCGGATTCTCAGCAGGATGGGGTTGCTCTGGGTCGTCAGATTGCAGTGCATCTCGAACTTCGTGTTGATGAGCTGAAACGGATAGTCGGTGTCCGGGACCACCTTCCGATTCCGGTACTCTGGTAGCGGATTGTACCCGTGCTTGGCGAACGATTCGGATTTCAGCTCGATCTTGCCCGATGGCGTGGCGAACCCGGTCTGCTCGAACTTGTTGTATTTGAGCTCGCCGGACCAGAACCCCGTCTGCTTCATCGTATCCAAGTCCGTGGGGAGGTCGCGCACGATGCGGCGCGCCCACTCTTCCCAGGAGTCCCATCGGAAGAGATCCCCGTAGCCCATACGCTCCGCCAGGCCGCGAACGATCTCATACACGGGCCGGGCTTCGTGGTACGGGTCGAGCGCCGGCACGCAGAGAATGGCCTCGGGCGGCATCGCCAGGCTCTGGCGGACTTCGGCGCGTTCGTAGAACGAGGCTTCCGGAAGCACGAACTGACACTCGGCCGCCGTCTCGCTGAAGTAGGTGTCGATGGCGACGGAGAGCTCGAGCTCTCCGAGGGCCTGTCGATACAGGCGCGTGTTCGGCTCGCTCATCACGGGGTTCGTGCACTGGAAGAACAAGCCCTTGACCGGATATGGGGTCCCTTTGAGGATGGCCTCGGGCAGCAGCTGGGTCGGTAGGTCCGGCGCCAGCGGATAGCCCATCGCGACGTGAAGGGGAGGTCGCGTGGGCTTGCTCTTCCGCTCCTCGGGCACCGAAAGGGGCGGCTGCAGCGGCGCCCAGTCTTTCAGGATGAGATTACCCGGCCCATCGATCTGGCCGGTCAGGGCATTCAACACGTACACCATCCGTGATGCGTCAAGGCCGTTCGAGTAGTTGCCGAGTCCCTTGAACGTCTCGATCATCGCCGGCCGTGCCGCGGCGAACTCGCGCGCCAGGCGACGGATGGTCCCGGCCTTCACGTCCGTGATGCCCTCGGCCCATTCCGGCGTGTAGCCGCGCTCGACGAGATGCGCACACAGCTCGTCGAAGCCGTGGGTCCACCGCCGGCAGAATGCCTCGTCGTAGAGCTTCTCCTGGACGATCACATGAGCCATGGCGAGGAGGAGGGCGCCATCCGTCCCTGGCGCGATGGGGATCCATTCGTGCGCCTTCTCAGCCGTCGCGGTGAACGCGGGATCCACCACGACAAGCCGAGCTCCCTGGGCAAGCGCCGCGAGGAGACCCCGGCTCTCGTAGAGGTTCTGGTTCGCGCCCAACATGTTGATACCGAGCAGCATGATGAACTTCGACCGCTCGTAGTCGTGCACCGGGAAGACGTGACCCAGCACGGTCAGCGCGGCCAGCCGCCGGTCCTGCTCGCAGGCCGAGGTATGCCCGTAGTAGTTCGGGGTCCCGTAGCATTCCGTAAGGAAGATTTGGGCAAACACGCTGTTGGGATCAACGTGCCAGAGATACGCGACCGCTTCGGGTCCCCACTTGGCCTTGATGGCGGTCAATTTCTCGGCGATCAGCCCGAGCGCCTCGTCCCAACCGATCCGCTCGAACTCATTCGGGCCGACGCGCCGCATCGGATGCTTGAGGCGGTTGTCGTCCTTGGCCAGGACGTGACTCGCTTCTCCCTTAACGCACCGGGACCCCTTGGTCGAAGCTTGGGTGTTGCCGCGTACGTAGACGACCTCGCCGTTCCTGGTGAAGACCTCGGTCGGACACGTCCACGGGCAGACGTAACAGATGCCTGGGGTCATGCGGGCATCCCGCAGACGCTCGAGGGTTGCCGTCGTCCCCGCCGTCTCCTTCATTGGCACTCTCCTTCAGCCGGATCAGCCCCTGCCGACTGGTGGACCAGTCGGCAGGGTCGGGCCAGAGCGCGCGCCTACTTCGCCCACTTCGGCGTGAACACCTCGAAGTTCCCATCCTTCACGACGAGCCACGACATCTCACGGATCAGAAAGTGCTCGGGCGCATTGCCCTTTCCGATGTTGACGACCGGGATGAGTCCGCCCTTCCAGTCGCGAATTGATTCGAGGCTCTCGACGAATCCGTCCCGCGTGATCTTCGACGTCTCCTTGGGCATCCGACCCAGCGCCTCGGTCACCACCTGGGCGCCGGCGTAGCCCCACATGTGGATCGCGTCCGGTTCCTCGTTGGGGTAGTACTTCTTGAGGAGGGTCACGAACTGCCGCATCTGCGGATCTAGCGAATTGGGGCGCCGGAAGATGGTGCTGAAGTACACGCCTTCCACAGCCTCCTTGCCCGCCAGCTCGATCACCTTCGGGCTCTGGCCGAAGAACACCACGACTACGGGCACCTTCCACCCAAGCTTCTGACGCTCCGTCAGGAACCGGGCCGCGTGCTCGGGCGCGCACGAGCAGAGGACCACGTCGGGATTCGCCCCTTTCATCTTGATGGTCTGTGAGCTCACGTCGAGCTCGTTCTTCTCGTACGGTTCCTTGGCCACCAGCTTCACCCCGTACTTGTCGAGGACGCTCTCGACGCCGGCCAGATGGGTCTTCCCGGACGGATCATTCTGATAGAGGAGCGCCACCGTCTGGCCCCCGAGCTGCTCCTTGGCGAAGCGCACCAAATCCTGGCCTTCCGTGTTGTAGCTCGGATAGAGCGGGAAGACATATCGCGACGGATACTCGAGGTTCTTGGCCGCCCCCGTGCCCGCGCCGACCAGCGGCACCTTGTTTTCGGCGATGTAGTCGATGACGGCGGCGGTAGGGGCCGAGCCCAGCGGGTTGGCGATGGCGAAACACTTGTCCCGCTCGATGAACTCCTTCACCACGACGGTCGTGCGCGATGGATTGTACTGATCGTCCACCATCTTGAAGTTGATCTTCCGTCCGTTGACGCCGCCCTTCTCGTTCACGTTGCGATACCACACGTCGGCGCCCTTTCCCATGCGGAAGTACGTAGACTCGTTGCCGGTCATGGGCTGATACGAGCACAGGAGGATCTCTTTCTCCGTGACGCCGGGCGCCTGAGCTGCCGCCGGAGGAGCCGTCACCGACAGATCCAAGAACAGGAGCGCCACGGCAAAAACGGCAAGGCGTGTCAGCATTGACGGGTCCTCCTTTTAGTGTGAGCGGCCCTGCTCTTCCTCCGTCGTCTGACGGCCGAGATACGATCGCACGACGTCGTTGCGCTCCTTCAATTCTTCTGCGCTTCCCTCCAGCACGACCCGGCCGACGCGCAGCACGTACGAGTAGTGGGCGATCGACAATGCCTGATACGCGTTCTGCTCGACGAGCAGGACGGTGACGCCATCGGCGTTGATGCTGCGAATGATGCCGAAGATCTCAGCCACGAGCTTCGGCGCGAGGCCGAGCGACGGCTCGTCGAGGAGGAGGATCTTCGGGCGCGCCATGAGGGCCCGCCCGATGGCGAGCATCTGCTGCTCGCCGCCCGACAACGAGCCTGCCGCCTGCCGTGGGCGGTTGCCGAGCACCGGGAAGTAGCGGTAGACGCGATGGAGGTCGTCGCTCAGATTTCCGTCGCGGCAATAAGCGCCCATCCGGAGGTTCTCCAGCACCGTCAGCCCGGCGAAGATGCGGCGCCCCTCCGGCACCTGGACAACTCCGCGGCGCACAATCGCCTCGGGTGTCAGGCGATCCATGCGGGCGCCGTCGACGGTGATCGCGCCGCCCGAGGGCCGGAGCAGCCCCGAGATGGCGCGAAGCGAGGTCGTCTTTCCCGCGCCATTGGCTCCCAGGAGCGCCACGATCTGGCCCTCCGGAATCTTCATGGTCACGCCTTTGAGGGCTTTGATCTGACCGTATCCGACCTCGACAGATTCCAGGCTAAGCATGGACCGCGGCCTCGCCGAGATACGCCTCGATCACTGCGGGATGATTGAGGATCTCTGCGGGGCTCCCGCGTGCGATATTCCGACCGAAATCGAGTACCGTGATCTCGTCGCAGACCGCCCGGACGAGCGACATGTCGTGCTCGACGACGACAACCGTCACGCCGATTTTGCGGTTGATGAGCCGGATGATCTCCGCGAGCTCGCTTGTCTCTTCCTCATTGCATCCGGCGACGGGCTCATCGAGCAGGAGCAGCTTTGGCTCCGAGGCCAGGGCCCGGGCCAGTTCGACGCGCTTCTGGTGACCGAAGGGCAGATGCATCACCCGTTCATGCAGGACATCGGCAATTCCGAACATCTCCGCCATGCTTCCCGCCCGCGCTCGCATGGCCCGCTCTCGCCGGCGCCCCGCCGGGAGGGAGAGCATCGCCGCCACCGGATTACCCTTGTGGCAGTGCATACCGATCAGAATATTGTCGAGGGTGGATCGCGTTCGGAAGAGGTTGATGTTCTGGAACGTCCGGGCGATGCCGAGCGAGACGACGTCGTGCGGGCCGAGGGGGCCGAGATCTGTCCCCTGGAAACTGACCGCGCCGGCGCTGTAGCGCTGAAACCGGCTCACGCAGTTGAACAGCGTGGTCTTCCCCGCTCCGTTCGGCCCGATGAGGCCATAGATCGACCCCTCGGGGACGTGCACATCCACTGCTGCCAGGGCTTTCAAGCCCCCGAAGTTGACCTCCACGCCTCGGATGCTCAGCGATTCCATTGGCTTCCCCGGCCGGCCGTGACCGGCGCGATGGCCGCCGGTGTTCGCCCCTGCACCGCGCCGAGCGCAGACCGAAAGAGGCGGACCAGCACACCGGCCACGCCGTCGGGCGCGAAGCGCAGCACGACAATGAGGGCGACGCCGTTGAGGATGTAGGCGAAGTCCTGAAGCGTGCCGAGGTAGTAAGGCACAAGGACGACGAACGCTGCGCCGATCGCGGAGCCGAGCAGCGATGCTTGGCCTCCGACGACGACCGCAGTGAGGAAGTCGACCGAGAGCCACGCGTTGCCGAACGTCTCCGCAGACACGTACCGGTTGTGGTGCGCGAAAAGGGCACCTCCCACGCCGACAATGGCGGCACTGATGGCAAAGGAGACGGTCTTGTAGAGCCGGAGGTTGATCCCCATCGCCTCCGCGGCGCGCTCGGAATCGCGCATCGCAATGAAGGCCCGGCCGACGGCCGAACGGACGATGCTCCACGAGGCCAGCATGACCAGCCCCATCGCCAGGAGCCCGATGTAGTAGAAACCGACGTCCCCGATCGGCGTGCCGAAGAGCGTGTTCTTCCCGAGGGTGATGCCTTCGCGTCCCTCGAAAACCGGCCAGTTGTTGAGGATGGCGCCGATGGCGAGCGCAAACCCCAGTGTCGCGATCGCGAGGAAGGCCCCACCCAGGCGGAGACAGACGATGCCCAGGCCGAACCCAATGATCCCGCTCAGCAGGGCGCCGGCGACGACGCCGGGAACCACCGAGGTCCCGAGATACTTCGCCATCAGCGCGGTCGTGTACGCACCCACCGCAAAGAATCCGCCGTGTCCAACCGTGACGAGGCCCGTGTACCCCGTCAAAAGATTGACGCCAACTGCGGCGATCACATAGGTGAAGGTGAAGGAGAGCAGGCTTGCATAGAAGCTTGGGATGATGCCGGGAAGCAGCGCGAGGCCCGCGAACGCTAGCAGGGTGAGAAGAATCTGCCAGGCGCGCTCGGACATGTCAGATCTCGCGGCGCGCCCGGCCGCCGAAGAGGCCGCGGGGCTTGAACGCCAGCACGAGCACGATCAGCACGAAGGCGATGGTGACCTTGTACTGCGCACCTAAATAGCCGCCCGCTAGATTCTCGGCAACGCCGATGATCAGGGAGCCGATAACCGCTCCCGGTAGGGAATAGAGACCTCCGAACACGGCCCCGACGTAGCCCTTCACCAACACCGTGTCCATCATCTGTGTGCTGACATAGACGAGCGGGGCGAGCAGGATCCCGCTAATGGCGGCGAGGATGCCGCCCACCGCCCAGGTGAGGAGAACGACCCGGCGGACAGGAATACCCATGAGTTGCGCGGCTACCGGGTCCTCTGTGATGGCGCGCATTGCGATCCCGCGCTTCGTGAAGCGGAAGAAGAGGTACAGCAGTGCCCCGACGATCGCGGCAACCAGCATGTTGAAGAGATGCGCCTGGCTGATCATCGTTCCGGCCACGGAGACGGGCGCGGTCGGGAATAGCGCCGGGAACGACTTCGTGTCGCGGCCCCAGATCCAGCCCGCCACGCCGTGCAGGATGTAGAAGACACCGAGCGTAGCCGTGAAGAGGGTGAGCCAGTCGGCTTGGGCAATTGGTCTCATGATGAGCCGCTCGACCGCCGCCGCCAGTAGCACGACCGCGACGATGGTGACGGCCGTCGCACTCAGCAGGCTGACGCGGAACGTACCGAGCACCGTCAGCGCCACGAAGGCGCCGATCATGCTGAAGTCGCCCTGGGCGAGATTGATGGTGCGCGTGTTACGGAAGATGAGCACGATGCCGATGGCCGTCAGGGCGTAAAGGCTCCCCGTGGCGAGCCCGCTGACGATCTGCTGGGCCAGCATCGCGACGCCCTCTAGCCGGCGCGGGCGGGCCGCAGAATTGAACGACCGCGGAGAACGCGCAAGCCGCGTCCCTCCGCGGAGCACGCGGCCACGCGCTGGGCGCGCTCGAGCTTGACCAGACGCCGCATCCGACCGAAGTCGCCGGAGACCGCCTGCGGGCTCGCGAGCTTCGGCACGGCGCGAAGAATTAGCCGATGGACTGTATGCCGCCGGGCGCCGTCAGCGATCGAATAGAAAACGAAAGGGCCCTCACGACGTGTGGCCAGGAGACCACTGCGCCTGAGCTGCCCCAGGTGGCGCGAGATCTGATACTGCGGAAGGCGGAGGATCGCCACGAATTCGCACACGCACAGATCCGGCGTCTTGGCCAGCAGGGCCAGGATTCGGAGCCGTGTCTCGTCCGCCAGGAGCCGGAGGAATCGCGCTCCACTCGCCACCGACGAACCATATGCGGCGTCGAGCATACCCATTTGCGGGTGGGAGCATATGAGCGCGGGCAGCCCCTGTCAACGCCCCCTTCGGCCACTACTGACGCGCCGCGCTAGTCTGCGTGAGCCTCGGGGAGGAGTTGCGCGCGGGCGCACGGCCGTAGTATATGTCCCTCGCACATTCAATCGGGAGGCGACGAATGCCGATATCGATGCCGGAGTTCGAAGCGCTTGTGACCAGCAAGCCCGAGGGCACGTCGCTCGCAGACGTCCTCGGCGTGGCGACTGTCTTTTGGAGCGGGAGCCTCACCGAGTGGATCTATCTCGTGCCCGACGTCATCGGCAAGCCCTCCGCCATCGTCCCCGCTGCCCTCAAGAACCGCTTCGCGAGCTGAGCTCCGGCCCTTGGAAGCGCGGCGCTTCTCTCTCGCTCGGCGGCTGACCGCCGAAGGCGCAGGCACGTGCCTGCTGCTCGCAACGGTGGTTGGCTCGGGCATCATGGGCGAGCGACTCGCGGGTGGCAATGTCGCCATTGCCCTCCTCGCGAATACGATCGCGACGGGCGCGGCGCTCGTGGCGCTCATCCTGACCTTCGGGCCGATCTCTGGGGCGCACTTCAATCCGGCAGTCACGCTTGCGGATGCCTCTCAACGTGGCCTGCCGTGGGCTGATGTCCCCTTGTATATCGTGGCCCAGGTCATCGGGGCCTTCGCGGGCGTCGCCGCCGCCCATCTGATGTTCGAGGAGCCTGTGTTCTTCGCCTCCCGCCATGCCCGCTCGGGTCCCGCCCAGGCCTTCAGCGAGTTCGTGGCGACCTTCGGTCTGCTCGCGGTGATCTGGGGATGTGCCCGGCTGCGCTCGGCGGCCGTACCCTTCGCCGTCGCCTCATACATCACGGCAGCGTACTGGTTCACCGCCTCGACCTCGTTCGCGAATCCCGCCGTGACGCTCGCACGCTCGGCGAGCGACACCTTCGCCGGCATCCGGCCTGCCGACGCACCGGCCTTCATCTTGGCCCAGTTGCTCGGTGCGGCCGCAGCCACGGGCCTCTTCCGCTGGCTGATTCCCACTCTGCCCGAGGTCGCCCCGACGGTGGTGGTACCTCACGTGGCCTCGGCGGAAGACCTCGGACCCGGTTCCTAGATCTCGACAACCATCCCGTCGTACGCGGTTTCTTCTGGAACGTCGTCTGCGTGCGCGAGCATCTCGCCGCTCATGTGCGTCAGGATGACCCGCTTCGCGCCGAAATCCTTGAGGTGCGCCGTAACCTCAGGATAGTTGAGATGCCACTTGATGGGCTTCGCGTAGTAGTAACACTCAGCGATGACGAGGTCCGCTCCCCGCCCCATCTCCATCATCTCGGCTGTCCATTCGCTGTCGCCAGTGTAGGCGATCACCTTGTCCCCGACCTCTACCCGTAGGGAGGTCGGATTCGTCTGCCAGGTGTGCTTGGCCGCGTATGGCGTCACACTGAGGCGACCCACCGCATTCCGCCTCCCTGCCTCCAATTCAACGTAGTCGAGTGGAAATTTCGGGACCATCGCCTCCGAACCGGGGAAGAGGGCATCCATGATCGCGCCCATCCTGGCCCGAAGATCCCGAGGCCCGGCGATGATGAGCGGCCGATTCCGCTTCGCCGCGAGCATGGCATCCACGAGCATGAACGGCACACCGGCGCAGTGATCGCCGTGCAGGTGCGTGAGGAGGACCGCGTCGATGCTGTTGTGCTCGATCCCCTGCTGCTGAAGCGCGATGAGCGACGAAGTCCCGAAGTCGATGGCGAAGCGCATCCCGGCGCCGTCGACGAGAATGCACGTCTGGAAACGGCCGCCGCTACCGAACGAGTCGCCCGACCCCACGAACCGCACGCTGACGGTCACTGGAGATCGTTCCTTCTCAGCGGCCCGGCCGATCCACGATCAGATGACGCCGTTTCGCCGCAGGGCGGCCAGAGCCTCGGCGTCCAGTCCCAGGCGCTCGCGGAGCACGTCGTCGGTGTCCGCTCCCAACTGCGGCGGGGGGCGCCGGTAGCTGACAGGCGTACGAGAGAGCTTGAGGGGGCTGCCGATCAGCGGTACGCACCCGCCTTGGGCGCCCGGATACTCCATGCTGATCTTCATCCCTCGATGCGCCACCTGAGGGTCGGCAAAGACCTGATCGACCGTGTTGACGGGACCGCCGGGCACACCGTGCTTCTCCATGGCCTCGATCCAGTGGGCTGTCGGCTGCCGGCTCGTGACCTCAGAGATCAGGGACACGAGCTCGTCGCGATTCTTCACGCGCGCAGCATTGGTGGCGAAACGTGCATCATCCGCCAGCGGCTCGAGCCCGGCAAGCCTGCAGAAACGCCGGAAGTGCTGGTCATTTCCAGCCCCGAGAATGAGGAAGCCGTCTTTGGATGGGAACACCTGGTACGGCACCGTGTTGGGATGCGCCGTCCCCAGCCGCTGCGGCACGGCGCCCGAGAGCAGGTAGTTGAGCCCGACGTTGTAGAGCCAGCCCACGCCCACGTCGAGCAAGCCCAGGTCGATGTGCTGCCCTTCGCCGTGCAACTGTCGGTGGCGGAGCGCCGAAAGGATGCCGACGGCCGCGTAAAGCCCAGTCAGGACATCCGTCACGGCAATCGGCACCTTCACGGGTGGCCGATCAGGCTCGCCCGTCACGCTCATGAGCCCGCCAGCACCCTGGACCAGGAGGTCGTAGCCCGGGCGGGAGGCGTACGGGCCCGTTTGCCCGAAGCCTGTGATCGAGCAGTACACGAGCTGCGGAAAGTCGTCCCGAAGCTGGTCGTAGCCCAACCCGTATTCGGCCAAGTTCCCAAGCTTGAAGTTCTCGATCAGCACGTCCGAGTCCGCCAGCAAGCGTCGGATCAGCGCGGCGCCCTCGGGCTTCGTGAGATCAACCGTCACCGACCGCTTGTTTCGGTTGGTGCTCAGGTAATAGCCGCTCTCGCTGGTCTCGCACCCCTCGGTGTTCCGCACGAAAGGAGGGCCCCACGTTCGTGTCTCATCTCCGACGCCAGGTCGCTCGATCTTGACGACGTCGGCGCCAAGGTCCCCCAGCACCTGGGTGCACGATGGCCCCGCGAGCACACGGCTTACATCGAGCACGCGGATGCCGTCGAGCGGGCCAGGGATCGTCACCGAGTATCTCCCGATGCCGCGGTCATAGGCCGAGTAGGCGCTGCGCGTTGGTCAGCAGCACCTTTTGCCGAACTTCAGGCTTGAAGTCTACGCTCTCGAAGTCCCGAAGCCAGCGTTCGGGTCCGAAGAATGGATAGTCGGAACCGAACAACACCCGGTCCTGAAGCGCCGAATTGGCGAACCGGACGAGGCTCGGAGGAAAGTGGCGCGGCGACCAGCCCGAGAGGTCGAGATAAACGTTGGTCTTGTGCAATGCGATCGCCAGCATTTCCTCCTGCCACGGCCACGCCGGATGCGCTGCGATGATCGTAAAGCCGGGAAAGTCTGCAGCTACGTCGTCAAGATGCAGGGGCTGCGCATACTTCAAGTGAAAGCCGTCGCCACCGCGGACGCCGGCTCCCAGGGCTGTCGTGCCAACGTGAAAGACCGCAGGAATGCCGAGGGCGGCGCAGGTCTCCCACAATGGGTAAAACTGCCGGTCATTCGGGTAGAAGCGCTGGGCGATCGGCTGGAACTTGACGCCTCGGAGCCCGAGCGTACGCACGGCTCGCTCGAGCTCGGCGATCGCGAGCCGGCCCTTCCACGGGTCCACGCTGGCGAACCCGAGGAAGGTGTCCGGATGATCGCGGACGAGCTTCGCCACGAAGTCGTTCGACACGCCGGGGAGGCCCGTGGCCGTCTCCGCGTCCCATGCGAACACCACGGCGAGGACGTCCAACTTCCGATAGAGATCCGCCATCGCCGCAGCGGAAACCGGCTCGACCTCGCTTCGCAGGTACGTGAAGGCATGGCGGTGGAACTCCGCGCCCGCGTCTACGACGTATTCGCGGGTGCCAGGATGCACATGCATATCGATGGCTCTGGGCATCGGCCTGGTGATTCTGGTCCAGCAGTGGGACGCGCGTCAAGCACCGCCTCGGATGCCATGGCCAACCTGCGCGGCGCAGACGGGAAACGTAGTGATGCGCGCCAAGCCCAGATCCTAATCAATGGGGCATGCAGAGGTCACAGCTTACTCACTGATGGATTCACATCGGGGTGACCCGTGCGACGACGGCAGACGACCTTAGCGGGAGAGCAGGCGGACCCTAGCGTGCCCTCAACCACTCGGTGAGCCGAGCTTCAATCTGGTCGCGCACCTTGCGGAATGTGCCAACCCGTTCCTCTTCGCTGCCGGTCGCCCGCGAGGGATCTTCGAAGGACCAGTGGAGGCGCTTCTGCACACCCGACACGAACGGGCACCGCTCGTTGGCGTCATCGCAGACCGTGATCAGACAGTCCCACGGCTGCCTTTGCATGAGTTCGGTGTAGAGCTTGGAGGTATGTTCGCTGATGTCGATCCCGCGCTCGGCCATGACGCGGATCGCGAGTGGGTTGACGACCGTCCGTTCCGTCCCGGCGCTCTGGACTTCGAAGCAGTCCCCGGCCATGGCGCGCAGAAAACCCTCGGCCATCTGGCTACGGGCAGAATTGTGCGTGCAGATGAACAGCACGCGCTCCTTGTTCACGCGGCCCTCCCCAAACAGTGTCGCTTCGGGGTCGAGGAGAAGCATAAGCCTACGGGCGACATCATGCACGACCGCAATCGAAATGTGATATTTCAAACGGGCGCGGCGTCTGCGCTCCTATCGCCGAGTCCGTGAACCCCCTCGGTCCCCTAGCGCCTCCCGTCCCCGTCAGATGGTATCGGAACCGCGTTCGGGTTTGGACGGCTTGACGTAGAGTACATGGCACTGCGACAACTTGGCGACTTCGGCAATGGAACTCCCGATCAGGCGGTTGAAGACACCAGGTGGTCGCATGCCGAGCACGATCAGGTTTGCGAGTTCTGCTCGTGCGGTACTCGCGATGCAATCTGCCGACGGACCTACTCGAACGATTGGCCTGGCACAGATGCCTCGCTTCGAGCATCCTTCGACATACCGCTTCATTGCTTCATCGGCGGCGCGGCATGCGTCGTCGTAAAGTCGCAGGGCAACACGGGGCGCTTCGACCTGAGCGTACTCAGCTTCACGACTTGCCACATATAGGACAGGAAACTCGGCACGTCCGGCCCGTTGTACGAGCTCGATCGCCACTTCCCACGCCGCGGCACTGTCTGCCGAGAGGTCCGTCACAAGCAAGACTCGATCGAGCATGCATCACCTCAGGGCGAGAGAGAGGCAGTCTCAGTGGAGCCAGCCCCTCTCCGGCTCGCCGTCACTCGTTCTCGCCGAACTTCGCGATGTCCTCCGGCAATGCCTCCTGGGTCGTGACGACGTCCTTGCCCTGGACCATCGTCCGAATGTGCTCGACTACCTCAGGATTGGCCAGCGTCATCACGTCGCCGATGTCTCGGCGGTTCGAAATGGCCGCGAGCACGCGGCGCATGATCTTGCCCGAGCGGGTCTTGGGCATGTCCGGCACGATGTACACGTGCTGAGGGCGCGCGATCTTGCCGATGAGCTCCTCGTTCGCCCTGATCACGCGATCGACGATACCTTGGCTCTGCGACACGCCCGGCTTCAGCGCAACGTACACCTGTGGCACGCGCCCCTTCACCTCGTCCTGCACCGGGACAACGGCCGCTTCCGCGACCTCGGCCACCGTCAGGCACGCCGACTCGATCTCCTTCGTGCCGAGCCGGTGGCCCGCGACATTGATCACGTCGTCGATACGTCCGAGAATGCGATAGTAGCCATCAGCCGCCTGCACGGCACCGTCACCGCAGAGGAAGGGCCACTCGCGCCAATCCTTGCTCTTCGGCTTCTTGTTGTACTTGGCGTAGTACGTCTGGACGTAGCGGTCAGGATCTCCCCAAATCGTCTGCATCAGGCCCGGCCATGGGTTGCGGACGCAGATGTTACCGGCCTTGCCGGAGCCCTTACGGACTTCCTCGCCGTTCTCATCGTAGACGACCAGATGGATGCCCGGCGCGCCGGGTCCGCAGCTCCCCGGCTTCATCGCATGAATCGCCGGCACCGTCGTTCCAAGAAATCCCCCCGTCTCCGTGAGCCACCACGTGTCCGTGATCACCGCCTCACGCTTGCCGACCTCGTCGTAGTACCAGCGCCACGCCTCAGGCTCGATCGGCTCGCCCACGGTCGTCATGGACTTGAAGTGATAGTGGTACTTGCGTGGCTCCTGCGGGCCGAGCTTGCGCAGCATACGAATTGCCGTCGGCGCCGTGTGGAAGATGTTGACGCCGAGGCGCTCGGCGATCCGCCAGGGCCTCCCGGCGTCCGGAAACGTCGGCACGCCCTCGTAGAGCACGCTCGTTGCTCCAGTCGAGAGCGGCCCATAGACGATATACGAGTGCCCCGTGATCCACCCGATGTCTGCCATGCACCAGTAGGTGTCCTCGGGATGGATGTCGAGGATCCACCGCGACGTCCCGGTCACGTAAGCGAGATACCCACCGATGCTGTGTTGCGCGCCCTTGGGCTTGCCCGTCGTGCCGCTCGAATACATCAAGAACAGCGCCCCCTCGGCGGGCAGGGCCAGCGGCTCGACGCGCTGGCGCTTATGCTCGGTGAGGAGCTCATTGATGAAAAAGTCCCGCCCCTCGACCATCGGGGTCTTGGCCGAATACCGCCCGGGGTATCGCTGCCAGACAAGCACCTTGTCGACCGGCTGGCCGAGCGCCTGTGCCGCGGTGACGGCAACGTCGGCATTCGTCTTGTGATCGATAAGCGAGCCGTTCCGCCAGTACGCATCCATGGTGATCAGAATGCGGCTGCCCGAATCGTGAATGCGCGAGGCGCAAGACTGGCCGCTGAACCCACCAAACACCTGCGAGTGAATGATGCCGAGGCGCGCGCATGCCAGCATCGTGATCGGCAGCTCAGCGACCATCGGCATGTGAAGCGTGACCCGATCGCCCGTCTTGAGCCCCAGGCTCCGGAACAACGACGCGAGCTCGTTCACCCGAGTATAGAGTTCCTGATAGGTGATCGTGTTATCCGGCTCGTCCTCGGGTTCCGGGACGAAGATCAGCGCGGCTTTGTTCCGGTGCTTGTCGAGATGGCGATCCACACAGTTGTACGAGGCATTGAGCTTACCGCCGACGAACCACTTCCAGAATGGTGGCTTGCTGGTATCGAGGATGGTGCGGTAGGGCTTGGCCCACGTCAGCATGTCAGCATAGGCCTTGAAACATCCTAGGAAGTTCTTGAGCGAGAACTTCTCCAGAACGCGCGGGTCTTTCATGTTCGCCTGTGCCTTGAAGCTCGCTGGCGGGTAGTAGCACTTCTCCTCCTTCCAGTGGACGGCGATCTGGGCTTCGCTCACCTCGGTGAGTTCGCTCGCCTTGGTCGCCTTAGTCGCCTT
>Ga0126384_10000141_pt1 | contig 33467 bp, 26 predicted proteins | sample PanSoiMetPlot_36_FD_92543 | JGI IMG/M metagenome (GOLD analysis project Ga0126384, IMG submission 92543) | Tropical forest soil microbial communities from Panama - MetaG Plot_36 | ecosystem: Environmental > Terrestrial > Soil > Tropical forest > Bulk soil | place: Panama | collected 2016-02-17 | reverse complement strand
CTTCGCCAGAAAGTTGTCGCAGGCCGCGATGCCCGTGCTCTGCGCGTGCGCCGCCGCCGTCATGCTCACCAGCAAAGCAGCGCCCATGGCGCGCGCGAGCGCTAACGGCGATCCCGTGTTCAAGTTCGAACCTGCCACGACCTTCGATGTCGCATGACGCATTATCACTACTCCTATGGGGCCCGAGAGGGGATTGAATCATCGACAATGGAGTAGACGGACAAATCAGCTCTTTTTGGTGCATCGACCAGCGGAAATGCCAATTCGTGGCTCGAGCATGATCCCGAAACGTTGCAGACTTTTCGGGATCGTGCTCTAAGCCATTCGCTCATCGGCCGAATTCCAACATCCTGTTCAGACGGCCGCGTCGAAATTCTTTTCCAGTTGCACCACCATTTCTTTCAACCACCGCAGGGTCCGCTGCTTCAAACGATAGACCTGTTCGACCGGGGATCCCATGAGCTTCGCGATGTCGCGCGCCGGCAGCGGCTCGCTGGCCGAGAATACGATTTGCAAGTAGAGCCGCTCGTCGGCAGGAAGACTGTCCGCGGCGGCCTTGACCGCGGCCACGAGCGACGCGCGACTGCGCTCTTCCTCCGCAAGCAGCAGATAGTCCTCCGGTGTGGGCGCCGAGTCCGCGAACGAAAGCCCTCCGGAGTCGCCGACAATTCCGTCGAGCGGGACGGCATCGGCCGCCGGTGGGAGCGCACGCTCGAGCCGCGCCATGCCGGCCACGCGCGCAAGCGATTCGGCGATCGCTTCGACTGCGGGAACTCGCTCCAGGCGGCCGCGCAGCGAAGCCGCAAGCCGCCCGGCGTCGCGTGGACAACCGTCCCACGCGACCGCCGCATAGACCGCCTGATCGAGTGGTGTCGAGCGCGCAATCGCCGCCGGCAGCCGCCGCCGCGGAGCCTCGCGTCGAATGAGATCGATCAGGATGCGGTCGACCACGGTCAACACGTAACCGGTGAAGCTGCCGCGGCCCCCGTAGCAGCGGATGCGGCGGAAATCGTTCTCGATCAGCTTGAGGCACACGTCCTGATAAGCGTCCTCGCGCGCGGCCTTGCCGATGTTGCGCGGCAGTTGCTGCGCCACCCGGCTGCGGATGTCGGCTTCGAAGAATCGCACGAACCGTTTCCACGCCTCGTGCGGCGACCCGCGGAATCCGCTGGCCAGCCGCTCGGCGAGAATGTCCCGCGCGACCAGCGAAAGATAGGTCGGCAGCCGCGCACGCCCATCGAACTCCTTCAAGCGCGCATAGCCGTCCGCCTTGAGTGATGCGATGACGCTAAGGAACGCCGCTTCTCCCTCGGGTCCGTTGCCCTCCAGTTTTGCGACGACCGACCACAGTGTCGCCCACATGCATTCGACGAGATTGCCAGCCGCCGCGGCCTCGCCCGAGAGCAGGGCATTCACGAGGGCCCGCTCGGATTGACTGCTTGAAGATGCCGCCGGCTGCGCCTCGGACGAGGCCGATCCTCCGGCGAGGGGATCGTCGCGGTTGGCTCCGCAGGCGCCCGGCATCGTCCCTTTCGCTCCCGACCGACCGTGCAACCGCATAGTTCCCGCCCCCGACCAGCAGTCGAGAATACGAACGAGACGTTGAGCGGTTTCAGCGCTGGAGAGCTTGGAGCGGTTTGGGCGTACGGCAGATCGAGAACGGAATGCCGGTTCCCGCCCGCAGCCGGCAACTTTTATGTCAATCCGGCGAAATTGGGAATCGTGACAAACTCAATGACCTGTAACAGCCCGAACGGCTGGCGCGATAGGCAGCGTCCGGCGGTGAACTGCGTTCGCCAAGCTGACGGGAATGTCCGTGACGGGAGGAGCTCGGCACCATTTGCCGTGGTCGTCAAGCGAAAGACGTCCATGTGGGAGTCAGCCTCGATCGTGGTCCAACAATCGTGGGCCTGAGCCCCTCCGTCCAAGCGTGTCATCCGGATTCCGCAGCGGACAGGCTGTGACCGACAGGCATCCGCATCCGATGCAGTCGTCGAGCCGATCGCGCAACTGAATCAACTGCTGGATACGGATCTCGAGTTCCGTTCTCCATCGCGTCGACAGCTTGCGCCAATCATCGAGGGTGGGTGTGCGCTCCTTTGGAAGCGAGGCGAGCGCCTTTTGGACCGTCGCAAGGGGGATCCCGGCCTTTTGCGCCACCCGGATGACCGCGATCCGGCGCAATACGCTGCGCGCATAGCGGCGTTGATTGCCTCGCGTCCGCGCGCTGCGGATCAGTCCTTTGGACTCGTAGAAATGGAGCGTGGAGACGGCGACACCGCTTCGTTTCGCGGTCTCTCCGACGCTGAGCCCCGGATCGAGTTTTCCGCCGGCCACCGTAAACAGATCCTCTTGACCTCAAGTAAGGTTGAGGTTGTACGCCTGTTACGAGGGGCCGCGCAAGAGATCGCGCCGGCGAGGGTCTGTTTCGATGCCCTGAGCTGTCCCGGCCCGCCAGCCGTGCGGAGGAGCGATGATCTACGTCGTCAACGAGAACTGCATCAAATGCAAATACACGGACTGCGTCGAAGTTTGCCCGGTCGACTGTTTCTATGAAGGCGAGAACATGCTCGTCATCCACCCGGAGGAGTGCATCGGTTGCGGGGTCTGCGAACCGGAATGCCCGCTGGACGCCATCAAACCCACCACAGACCCGGGGATGGAACGGTGGCTCGCCGTCAATGGTCTGTACGCGAACAAATGGCCGAATATCACGGCGAAGAAGGAGCCTCCCGCGGATGCCAAGGCGTGGGAGAACGTCCCCGACAAGTTCGAGAAGTATTTCTCGCCAAATCCTGGAAAAGGCGACTGACGAGGGCCCGCCGTATCGCTAAGCCGTCGCCTGCCCGATGTGCTGCGAGCGCCGCGCCCGCAGCTGAGCTCGATAGAGCGTTCATCCGCAGGCCCGTGGGCGCGCGTTAGGCGTTTCCATGGAATGTCGTCAAGGCGATCCAACATGCGGCTCACCGACGCCTTCAACGCGCAACGAAAGCCCATCAGGGGGCTGCCATACGTGACGATAGAACTAGCGCCAGAACTGGAACAGTCGCAGACCATCCAGTGCACTTACAACGTCGAGGCCGATCACCCGACAGAGCCCGAAGACGAGGCGCCAAAACATCGTGGTCACAGGGGGAATAAACAGAAACGACAACAACAACAATGCCGGCCCGATTCTGGCGACGCGTGCGCCCTTTTTCCGGAGTGCGCTGGGGAGCCATGGCTCGACGATGCCCCATCCATCGATGCCGGGGACCGGCAACAAGGTGAGGACCAGGGCGCTGAGCTGCAAAAAGGCCAGAAATGCCAGCGCCTCATAAAGTGGTGTTGCAGCGAGAACGTCCTGTGCGGCGCGCAGGACGACAAGCAACAGGACCAGGACCAGGAGCGTTGCGAAAGGGCCGGCTGCGGAAACCAAGGCGCGGTGCGCGGGACTGCGCAGCATCCGCATGTTCACGTAGACCGCGCCTCCAGGCAGTCCAATACCCCCTACGGCCAAAAGTACGAGCGGCCAAATAATGCTGAACTGGACATCCGTGTAGCGCAGCGGATCGAGCGTCAAATATCCCTTGTCACGCACGCTCCGGTCGCCGCTGCCATAGGCCACGATGGCATGACCGAACTCATGCAGACACAGCGAGATCAGCCACCCCGCCACCACGAAAGGAAAGACCGCAAAACGTCCGACTTCCGGCAGCATCACCATGATCGCCGCCAGGCTCAGCAACGCCCCCACCAGCGCCAGGAAGGATCCGCTGATCGTCAGTTTGGTACTGGGCTGACGTGACCGAGGCCGCGGTCCCGGCGCAACGGGGACATCCGTGCACTCCGCGACGAACTTCATCACGCGCGATGGCTCATCGAGCGACGCTATCGACAGATGACGTGCATAATAGCTGGCCACATCGTGGCCGAGTCCGATCCCAATCAGCCATATATCCCCTGCCGCATTGATGGAAGCGATGACTTTTCTGAGATGACGATCGAGGTAGTCGGGCGCGTTCGCCGCAAGCGTAGAGTCGTCGACCGGCCCGCCGTCTGAAACAACGATGAGAATTTTTCGAGCTTGGTGCCGATTTCGCAGGCGACCTGCCGCCCAAGCGACGGCTTCGCCGTCCACGTTCTCTTTGGTCAATTCCTCTCGCATCAGGTTGCGGATCGACCGCGGCGCTCCGGCATACCGATCGTCGGCAGTGCGATAGACGATGTGCAGGAGATCACAAAGGCGGCCAGGGTTGGGGGGCCGGCCCGATTCCATCCACTTTTCGCGTGATCGACCGCCTTTCCAGGATGAGGTCGTGAATCCCAGGATTTCATACCTGATGCCGATGCGGCTCCAATAGTCGGCAACAATCTCCGCGATCGCGGTTGCCACAACGGCGCCTTGCCCCCGCAGCGAACCGGAATGGTCGAGCAACAAGCAGGCTACGGTGTCATTCGAATCATCAACGCCGTGCTTCGACGCATAAGCGTTCGCCGCTTCGACGGCAGCAGGTGCCGCCGCAGCCCGCCACTGCGCCAAGACCGGACCGGCCTCAGACGCCTTCTCCTGGAATGTGGCCTCGTGTTCGGGGCCAAACAGCGCCGAGATCTCGTCGCCACGGATCATACGATCGAATTCGGTGGTGTAGACGCGATAGTCCTGCGGTGCTGGATTCCCAATTCGACTCGACCAATCAGCGAACATGTTTCGTATCCTGCGATTTAGCGCCGAAGACGCTGTTACAAGAACCGCTGTGGCGTTTGTTGGCAGCAGGGTGTTGCGAGAAGGCGTAGCGGGAAATCATGATTTGTCGAGGTGTCGCCCGTCGGAACGCTTGACGCCGCCGTCCACGTTCGTTCTCTTCAGGGCCGGACGATCGACGTCAGGCTTCGCCTGGTTCGAACTCGACAAGCCTGGCAGTGGTCGAAGCATTCCGCCGCAGTGCGCTCCGCAAGTTCTCTACCGTTGCTGCCACTCCGGAAAGTCCCACCCTGACGCTTCGCAGCAGCACTGGTTCATCGACACCGTCCGCGTCGAAGACTTCGATCTCGGGTGAAAGCGATACCCGGCCAGAATAGGGGCCCTCACCCGATCGGAAGACAACCCGAAAAGACGACGACGAGAGCTCCAACCGCTCGACCTCTTCTCCCGACCTCTGGTTGCCTTGATCGTTCAGTTCGACAGTTACGTCATCCCCGAAGAGCTGGAAAATCAAACTGTGAACCGGAGTACCCTGGTTTAAAGGGACGCCATCCTGACGAACAAGATCGCCGAGGGCGACGATCGTTCCCCCATCCATGTCTTCAATGGACAGGATGTTGGCGTCAAAACGTTGCTCGGGGCCGAGGTTTGTGTTGACGATCCGCGGCTGATAGGTGGCCATGTTGCGTGCTCCGCTCTCCCGAGCGCCCGCTCCTCCGCTCCTGCCCGCCCCCGAGCCGCGACCGGCCGGACCGGAAGGGGGAAGGAACAGAGGAACCTGACCCGGTCGCCGTCGCCATCCTTGGCGACAGCGGACATCCTAATTGCTGCCTCAAAGCGGCAAGCCATCCGGGACGACGAAATCGCACAGCGAAATCGATGGGTCACCGCGGTGGCAAGTTTTTTCATACCGCTTGGCAGCGCAGCACCTGTCCCTTCTCGCGGCTTCTTCCGTGCCCGTTGCCATCGTTACGACCCAGTCGCGCGAATTAATGATCTGAGCTTGTCGCTCAAGCGGCCGCCGATTACCGGCGTCGGCTTGGGAATCTGTTGAAACCCATTGGTCGAAAGTGCCGTGTGGGCCAATGTCAGTACGCGTTGAGAACATCGACAACGACATTTCCTCGATACTTGGCCGGTCGAGTCGACCTCCCACGTGGCGTTGGTGGGAGTCGCGTCGCGCGCGGCAGGAACTGGCGGCGCGCGAGGCGACCGAACTGCTGAACCAGTTCGGCAAGGATGCATATTGGCTCGCGTGCATCTGCGCACGCCGATCACCCGGTGCGCTCGGGCGCCACTGGAACGCGGTCGCCGCCGAGATCGAGCGGCGCACGGGCAGGAAATCGCCCGGGAAGACGGGCGGCAGGCTCCGCGCGGCGCTCGGTCGGCTTTTTGTACCGCCTGACGCCGAGAGGCTCGATGCCTATCATGCAGGCGCGCCCGAAGAGTCCGCGAGCGCTGAGTCGGCCGCGCACGACGACCCACGCGGTGCGTTCGAGCGTCACTTTCAGGCGGTCGCCGTCGAGCTCGCGCAGCGCAAGGGCGGGAAATCGCCCGGGAAGACCGCCGGCAGTCTCCGCGCGGCGCTTGATCAGCTTTTTGTACCGCCTAACGCGGACGTTGCGAGGCTGGATGCCTACCGTGCAGGCGCGGCGGACGAGTCCGCGAGTGCTGCGCGGGCCGCGCACGACCGCGGTGGCAATTCTGACCGGGGCGCCGCCATGGATCCGCACAATGACGAGATGGACGACAACCCGCCGCGCCAGGACCGGCGCCGCCGCGTTGTCATCGCGCTCGCTCTGGTCGGTTGCGCCACGGTCGGGACCGCAGGTGCGTATGCCTATTGGACGCACCATGCGGGTGCCAATGCCTATTGGACCTTCGCGCCGAGTTCCACGCAGACTTCGGCAGCGCTATCTCAGGCCGAACCCGCACAGGCTGTGCGTGGCTACGTCGTGCAGGTTTCTGCGCGTCGGAGCCAAGCCGACGCGGAGGCGTCGTTTCGTTCGCTGCAATCGAAGTTCCCTCGCCAACTCGGCGGCCGGACCGCCATCGTTCAACGCGCCGATCTTGGCCCTAAAGGGATTTATTATCGTGCCATGGTCGGGCCGTTCCCTTCGCCTGGCGAAGCCGACCAGTTCTGCGGCAGCCTCAAGGCCGCGGGCGGTCATTGCATCATCCAGCGCAACTGACCACCGCGTTCGTCACTCGAGGAGGCGGCGCAGCCGTCCTTGCGGCGTGCTGGTCGCCGCGGTGGTGCGCGCCGATTGGGATTGATCCGGCGCTGCCGCGCCGATGACGACGACCTCGAGGTGGGCGGCCCCGGTCTTAAAGACGAAATCGTAGCCGTCGAGCAGGCGGCGAACCACGCGCGGCAGGTCGCCCTGGTAGCTCCCCGTGATCGGCCGGTCGAGCGCGATCGTGCTGCGATGCCGTAATCCGAACCGCATGCCGAGCGCCGTCAAGACCTCCTCGAGGGAGGCATCGCGTGCGTCAACCGTCATGGCCGCCGAGGTCCCGGTTGCGCGCACCTCGCCGCGCGCTGCTCCGGCCTGGAGGATCACCGCCAGCAGCACCGTCGTCAGATGTGACCACGGGTTCCGCATGTTTCCCTCAGTCCAGCCCGACTCCGCCCTCGTCCATCGGCACGAATTCGGCCGGCGGCACCGCTGCGGTCGGCCCGACGCGCGGCCTGCCCGGGCGCACGTCCCGAGCAGGCCTTCGCAGTCGCCAGATTCAAACGATCAGTCGCGATCTTGGTCGCGGCCGAAATCGAACATGTCGAACAGGTCGCCGATCGCCGGCAGGTTCGCGGGCACGTAGGGATTGGCCGCCGTCATGACCGGGTTCGGCAAGTTGTCGCGGCTGCGCGCCGTCAACGGAGCAAGACCCCAGTTGCGCTCGATGAATTTCACGATCGAGGCATGGTCCGCGTAAGTGTGGGTGATCCGCCCGCCTCGCGAGAACCGCGAAATCGCGAGGAAGGGGATGCGCGGCCCGTCGCCGAAGAAGTCGAGCGGCGCGAAGAACCCCGAGTCCCAGTAGCCGCCGCCTTCGTCGAACACGATGAAGAAGGCGGTGTCTTTGAACTGGTCGGAGCGCTGCAGCTTGTCCATGATGTTCTCGATCATGCCCTCGAGCAGGTCGTTCTTCGAGCTCGCGGGGTGGCCATCCAGGATGCTGTCGGGCTTTACGAATGCGACCGAGGGAAGCTGGCCGCTATCGAGGTCAGCAAAAAAGTCGATCGCGTCCTTGATGTGCGTCGCGCGCTGCGTGGCGTCGCCCATGATGGATTTGGCGTAGCTGAACGGATTGCAGATGTCGCAGTAGTTGTTGGCGATGAACCGGTCGAACGGATCGGTCGAGCCGTTTGCGACGCGGACGGCGGCGTTGAAGCCCCCGCCGAAATAGGCCCAGCTGATCTTCTTCTCGTTGAGCGCGTCGCCGATCGTGCGCAGGGACGACGGCGGGACCGATGTGCCGGCGGTGATGCCGGCGGTGTCGACGGCCCCGTTTGCCCGGAAGCCGGGGCTGGTATTGTTGATCATGTAGAAGCGGCCGGCGGCGCAGTTCGTTGGCGTCAGGTCGGGACGCCAGGGCAGCGAGCGCAGGTAGTCCTTGATCGGCTTGATGCCCGGCTGGGTCTCGTCGCCGCACATCGTGAAGGTGCTGTCGACCTGGTATTGGTCGTTGGTGGGGCTCTTGGGATTCGGGTTGGCGATCCGGTTGGGGGGCGGCGCTGCCGGCAGCGTGCCGAACTGCTCCCAGAAGATGGCGTCGGCCGTCCCCAGCATGATGTGCTGGACCGCGGTTCCGCCCATGACCGACTGATGGAAATTGTCGCTCATGGTGAACTCATCGGCGAGCCGCTTGAACAGCCGGGCGTCTCCCTTCTGCACATTATAGAAGCCCATCGCGTTGGCGCCCGAATCGTCCAGCCGGGCGATCCCGACGAACGGGTAGAGGTCGTTCAAGCAGCCGCTCGGGTTGCCGGGCGTCGCATTCGCCACGTCGCAGTCCGATTGCTGCCACATGTGGAAGAAGCGGTGCACCATGTCTCCGGTATAGCTGTCGTAGGGCAGCGTCCGTCCGGTGATCTGGAAGACGGTGTTGGGCAGGGTGTTGAAATTCTGCACCCGCGTGTCGGGACAGGGACTCGGCACCGCGACGGTCGGCGGCGGGCAGGCGGGCAAGCCGGTTGCGCCGGTGCGCAGCAGGCCGAGATCCTCGGGCTCGAGGCTGGGCTCGAGCGCGCGCAACTGCGCATCGGTGACGGTATTGTCGAACGGAGCCTGCACGCCGGTCGGATTGAGATCCAGTTCGGCGAGGCTGGTCTGGCGATTCGGCGCGCCGCCCGCTTCGGGCGTCGGCAGGAACGGGGAGTAGGCGGTCTTGTTGGGCGGGGTCAGCTTGTTCGTGCTGACGAAGTAGAGAGGCGGATTGATCGTATCGACGCGGAACTGTGTGGCGGCATCGCGATGCACACCGGGCGTGCCGTCGGCGTTGACGATTCCGAGCGATAGAAGATTGCCCACTTTCTGCCCGCGCTTGCCGACGTAGGTGCCGTAGATATTGTCGAACGTGCGATTCTCGCCGATCAGGACGATAACATGTTTGATCGGCGTTGCCGTCTTGACGCCATCGGCGCGGTCCTTGTCGTCATCCGCTGCCGCGAGTCCGCAGCATGCAAATGTGACGATGGCCGTGCTGGCGCTTAGCAGCCGCAGACGAAAATGAAAATTGCACGATATCATAGCTTCCTCCGCTGTTTTCGGCGTGCGGCTGCACGCTTAACAGCGGCGAATGACAACCACGTCGCAGATTTATTTCAGTGCACAAAACTTTCGCGCGGCGCGGCGCGCACATACCTAAGCTCGCGAACGTTGAAATACCTTTCGTTGACCGAATCGTCGAAGGCTTGCACACGCTGCATTCTTGCACCGTCTCATCGCCACTATCGCACCGCTGTACAGTCAAGCCGCTAACATGCACGGTCGGCTGGAGCCGTATAACGCCGTCACGATTGAGCTGCTCGCGCGGCGCGCCACGTCGCTACAAAACAGAAAAACCGCTCGTCACCGCGCCACTCGCCAGAACGGCTGGTTCGCGCACCCTGTTGGCTCCACGGTCCGACTCCGCCGGTCGGGCTCGGTCCAGTCGTTCGTCGCGCGATCCGGCACGACGGAGTTGCTCCGCCTTGTAGTCTTCGATCGTCAAGTTCCGCACCATCGAGCGGCTGCCGCCTTCGTTGTGCACGAATCCAACTGACGTGATGAACGGCTCGATCACGTGAATTTTCTGCAAGGGCGTCACGATCAGCAACTGCAAGCTCAGGCGCTGAAAGAGCTCCAGTCCATACCTGGTCGATTCGTCGGAGCCGCGCCCGAACGCCTCGTCGATCAGAACGAAGCGAAACGAACGCGAGCGTGTCTCACCCCATTCCAATCCGAACTGATACGCCAGGCTGGCCGCGAGAACCGTGTAGGCGAGCTTCTCCTTCTGCCCTCCGGATTTGCCGCCGGAATCGGTGTAATGCTCGTGCTCGCGTCCATCGTCGCGCCAGCGTTCCGATGCCGAAAAGGCGAACCAGTTGCGGACGTCGGTGACCTTTCGTGTCCATCGCTTGTCGAGGTCGGTCATGCCCTCGCGTCCGCGAAAGCGCTCGATGATGCTCCGGACTTGCAGGAATTTCGCTTCGGAGTACTCGGCATCCTCGGAACCGGTCATCGCGCCATCGGTACAGGCACGCAAATCCTGCTGGAAATCGCGGATCTCCGGATCGGCGTTCTGACCCGGCTCGAGGATAATGAATCGATTTGGGTTGTAGTCGATTTCGTGCAGCGATTGATTGATCTTCTCGATGCGCTCGCGAATCGATTGCCGCTCGAGATGCAGTTGCGACTGGAAATTGGCGATTTCGCGAATCGTATTCTCGTTCAAGAGTTCCTTGAAGCGCGTCTCGAACCGAGGAACGCCGTCCTCGACCAGCTCGGACAGCATCTTGCGGTATTCGGGGCCGGACTCGAGCGAGACGTCGATCTCCTTGGTTTGCGAGGGGTACTTGTCATTGTATCCCTTCATCGCCTCGACCACCTTGTCCCGCAGGCCGTTGAGACGACCATTGCGTTTTTCGATCTCCGCCTGAAGGCGTTCACGCACGTCGCGCTCGCGTGCGTCGCACGTCTCGACGGCGAGCCTTCGATCGCTCTCGGCCAGCATGTCCTGGAGCCTCGGCACATGCCGTGCCCTGCCTGGCTCCTCCAGGGCTTTGGCCTGTTGGGCGCAGTCGGCCAGCATCCGCTGAGCGTCGTCAATGCGCACCTTGAGTCCGCCCTGCTGATCGAGCACTTCCTTCACGTCGTTCTCGGTTCTGCCGATCGCCTCTTCGAGCTTCGCCAGCTGATCATGAAGCGTCCGCAGAATGTCCGAGCCTTCCTCGAGCAGCCGCTTTTCCGATTCAAGAGCCGCGATCTCGATCGCCACAGGCTTCCAGTCGAGATCGCGGAAATCCTCGAAGACCGAGAGTCGCTGCAGGCTCGCCTGCCTCCGTTCCGCCCTCGCAAAACTGCTCTGGATTGCGGCTAGATCGGTGCCCACGGCCTGCATGCGCTCTTGGAGCAGCTTCTGGTCGCGCTCAAAGGCGGCGATCTTCGCCTCGTTCGACCATCCAAGCACGTACCGTGTGCGGTCATCCAGACGATAGCGATCGTCCTTTTCATGCCGCTCGCCGCCGCTCTTGATTTGGCCCGTGCGGGTGACCGCCCGCGCCTCGCGGCGGAAGGCTTCCAACGTGTCGCAGCACGCAAAATCGAACCGCTGCACCAGCTCTGCCTCGATCCAGTCGTAAAATGCAGAGTCTGGACGGATCGAGAGCTTCCGCACGAGCGATTGTGGATGGAGTCCAGACACCGAGGCCGGTTTGCGGTCGCGCACGCGGTAGTAGACGAGCCGCTCACCCAGATGGGTCCGCTCGACCCAACCGGCTACCGCGCTGTAGTGATGCTCCGGCACCAGAATGGAAAGGGCGTAGTTGTGCAAGATCCGTTCCGCCGCCCCCTCCCAAGCGAGCTCTTCCTGGCGGACTTCCACCAGTTCGCCGACGAACGGGAGCGCCGTCTCGTCAAGGTTCAGCGCCTGACAAACGTTGTCGCGAATTCCCAGCACCCTGGCCGGAATATTCGACTTGCGCTTCTTGAGTGACTCGATCTCGCTGCCGATGGCGTCGTGCTGCTTCCTCAGCTCATTGAATGCGACGCTCTTCTCCGTGCGCTCATTCTGCAGTTCGGCCCTTCGTTGCTCCATCGCGCTCTGCTCGGTGACGATCGAGCTGCGGTTCACAAGAAACGCCTCCGCATCCACGGCATTCGGGATATCCGCCTCCTGTGCGAGGCGCGCATAATGATCAGCGCGCTTGAAGCGTTCATCCTTCATGGCCTGTCTGACCGCAATCGCATTCGTGAGGGTCTCGATGCGATCGCCTCCGTTCTCGGCAATGGCGCGCTTGATGTCGTCGCGCTGACGCCGCTGGCTCTGCTCCGTCTCGCGCAGCGCGCCAATGCGCTGCGCGACGCGGCCAGCATCAAGCTCCAGGACTTGCAGGTGCTCGCCAAGCAACCCGGCCTTCACGCTGGCGAAAAACGCGCGGAGCGCCTCGCGGCATCCGCGCAGGTCTTCGATTTCATCGGCGAGGCCGGCGTAGAGATCGCAATCCGCGACCAGCGGCTGGAGCCGCTCGATCTGGGTCTTGGCGGTCAAGACGGTTTCGTGCGCGTGATTCAGGTTCTCGAAGTGCGACAGCAACGCGTCGATGCGGCTCTCGACGGCAAATGACTCGAGCATGTGCTGGCGCACAAAGTCGGTCAGGTTGCCGACCGATTTCATCGAGACGGTCTGATGAAAAAGGTCCAGCGCCTGCTCGGTCTCGATTCCGAAGCGCCGGCGGAAGGCCGCGCTGTACGGCGGGAACGTGTCATAGACCTCGACCTGCGGCATCGCCCGCAGCCGTTTCCTCAAGTCGTTGAGATCCGACCCGAACTTTCCAAAATGCTCGGTGATGGACAGCGGGATATCCGCAACGACGAAGAAACGCGCGGGTTGCGCCTGCGTCTCCTTCAGCCAGAATACCTGGGCCAACGTGACGTCCTGAGCAAAGCCCGCATTCCGAAAGCGGCCGAGAATGACGGAGTAGGAATTATGATCGCGCAGGGCGACCGGACGTGCGGCGTAGCCGGCCTCGCCGCGTTCCGATTTGTAATGCCCCAGCACGTAGGACTTGAGATCGCGTTCGCGCGCTTCGGCGCCCGCCGCCTTGTTGTAGGACACCTTTTGCGAGGGTACCAGGAGCGTCGTGATGGCATCGACCAGCGTCGACTTCCCGGATCCTATGTCGCCGGTGAGCAGCGTATTGCTGCCGTCCAGATCCAAGCTCCACACGCGGCCATGAAACGTTCCCCAATTGTAGATTTCGCAGCGATGCAGGCGCATGCCGGCCTGTTGTGCCAATTCGCCCGGTCCGGGCGCCAGATCGGAGGGTTCAGCCAGCGTCATTGGCAACGGTCTCCACGCTGTCGGCTTCGGCATGCGCCCGGTACAGCTTCAGTCGCTCGTCCAGGTCCGCGAGCCACTGGCCGTCCACGAACGCCTTGAGAATGCGGCGCACCTCGAAACGGTCATTGGTCCCACGCAGCCGCCGCAGGAAGCCCAGCTCCACGATGCGGCTGATGCTGGCATCGACCCGCTCGAAAAGCCGGACCTGATTGGCGGTCTCGGGCAAGAACAGCCGCATCGTCTCCACGACATCTTCGCGACTGAGAATGAGGCGGCTGTCCCCGCTGCTGGCGTCGAATTCCACGAGCTTCTTGCGCAGCAGTGCAAGCAAAAGGCTTACGTGATAGCCGAGTTGCCGTCGGGCGATGAGACGCGGCAGCCCCGCCTCGCCCTCCTGAAGGGGGCGTTGCCGAAGATACGCGTACCCTTCCGCCTCATCCACCACCAGATCCAGGCCAAGAACGGACACATGATCGCGAACGCGGGTCTGCAGGCCCAGCAAGGCTTGCCACAGCGACGGATCCGCTTCGCGCTCGGTCACCCCTTTCATCAAGGCGATCAGGACGAGCGACAGGGAATTGGGCGCGGTCGTCACCATGGCCGATCACCTTGTCGCTGCCGCGGCGAATGTCGGGCGGCAGAAAATGATCGCGGGAAACGTGGCTTGTCGGGTGACGCCGGCTTCGTCCGTCCACACGATGATTTGATGCTGGTTATCGTCGATGATTGAACCATTGTCCTCGGCGGCGAGGCTGAAATAAGCGACGACCTCCGCAAGCCCCTGCTCGATCGGATGACGGGCGACCAGGTCCGACAGGGCGATGTGCGGGCGTGTCTGCAGTGCCTGTCGGATGCGCCGGGCCAGCCGGTCCTTGTCGACGTACATTTGGCCGAACAGCGCATCGGTCGGCACATCCGAACTGCCCTCGGCCGGTTCCTCCTTGATCTCGGGCTTGAGCGGAGGACTGAAGAGCGGCCGATCCATCGTCAGGTCGATGTCGGGCCGCGGCTCGTCCACCGCACTGATGGGGCCTGCCGGCGGCTGATCGCGCAACGCCAAGGCGCTCTGCTCGATCTCGCGCACGAGCTGCATGATCCTGCGATTTTCCAGCCACGCCTTGTCGTCGAGGTAACGACGCAGTTGCTCCGACAGCCGCGCCACCGTCCGCTGTGTGACCTCGCCCGCCTGCAGCAGATCGTAGTGTACCCGCAACATGCGTCGATCGGGCTCAAGCTCCTGAACAGGCCGCAGATCAAAAACCTTGGCCAGGAGCGCGCCCAACTCTTCCTGGCGGGCGGGCGACATCAAGAAATCCCAGAACGCGCCGAAGCTCTTGCCCTGGTCCGACGCCGAAATGGCGTCCCGCTCGCCGAAAATCTCCTCCAACAGGACCGCCTTGCCGCCTTCCCATGTTGCGATGCGCTCGCGAACCGCGCGATCCAGGTCGCGAAAGTTCTGTTCGACTTCGCGAAAGTCCGACAGCAGCTCGTGCGCCATCGCGCTGATCTGCAAAAACCGCTCCTTCACGCGTGTCGCGTCGAGCAAATAAAGATGCCCCTCGCGAATTCGCCGTATCTCCGACTCGATTTCGGTCCTGCGCCGTTCCAATTCGCTGATCCGCGCCCACGGATCGGCTTCGGTCCCTTCCGCCAATTGGCGCAGCAATTCGAAAGTCGTCACCAGCCGCGATTCCGTGCCGACGAACTGACGGCGCGTCAGGCTTGCCAGCCAGTCGACGGCCTTTTCCGTCGCCGGCGTGATATCAAAGTGAGGCTCGTCGCTGTCCGGCGGGTAATATTTGCGCAGCCAACCATGCTCGTCGGAAGCCCACATGTCGAGGTAGTGAGCCGCGGCGCGCGGGAAGGCGTCGTTGTCCGCCTCGGATCGAATGGAATAAAGGTGATCGTCCAGCCGCGAAATGATTTCCGGCTGCGCCATCGTTCGAATGTTCGGCTGAATGAACGTCTTGAAGAGAAAGCTGATGATCAGCGGCGCATGGTCGGCGACGACCAGCCGCCAGGCAGGATGCTTTTGCCGCAGCGTAAGGAGGGTGTTGTACTCCATCGCATGTCGTCCTCAGCGCACCACGTGAATGCCCCGCGTGCCGTGCACCCGGACGGTGTCCATGTCGCCGATCGGGCCCATGGAATCGACCGAGTTGGCGCGACTCAGTTGCGTCCACCGTGATAGTCGCATGCCTCGTGCTCGTTAAACAGTCTGATGGCTATCTTGCGCGCCTTGTAGGCGGGCCGTGTGAATAACCGCCGGCGCCTGATTGACCCGATAATTCAAAGAAATAATCGCGAAGGTTTCCTACCGTTCCGCGCACGCGGTCCGGACTGGATCGATTTCGCGCCGACCGGCACGGCGCAGGCGACGCGCTCTTGCGTGCTCCGGAGCTTCCGAGCTGGGGCGACGATCCCTGCCGAGGTCGGCGTAGCCAGGCTGGACCGATTCCCCGTCCGGCGGTTCGGCGGTTGACACACATGGTAGCGGACCATACGGTTTTTTCCTTCAGCATCGGCTGATCGAGATTCGCCGCAAGAAAATCCGGACCTGGGAGGATCGATGGCTCGTCTCGTCGCCGCATTCGGCTCCTCGCACAGCACCATGCTGTTTTCGTCGGTCGAAAACTGGCTCGCGCTGTTCGACCATGTCGACTGTCGCGCTCCGATCAACGATCTCGACGGGACCCCGCGCTCGTTCGACGAACTGCTGAAGAAGACGCCGCCCGGCGCTGCGGCGCGGATCTCGCGCGAGGCCATCGTCGGGCGTCACGCCGAGACCTGGGCCGGAATGGACCGCCTGCGGGCCGATCTCGAGGCCGCTAGGCTCGACGCGCTGATCGTGATCGGCGACGACCAGCGCGAAATCTTTCAGGACGCCTGCCGCCCCGCCATCGCGGTCTACTACGGCGAGACCATTCGCAATGCGGCAGCGCCGGTGACGCCGGTCGACGATTGGTACCTGCGGGACCAGCGCCGCCGGATGGAGGACGGCAGCGACCGCTTCTATCCGTGCCATTCCGCGCTCGCGGCTCACATCATCGCGGGCCTGATGGAGCGCAACTTCGACATCACCGCCATCAAGACGCTGGTGGGCGAGCAGTTCGAGGGGCACGCCTATTCGTTCATTCACCGCCGCTACATGAACGGCACGCCCATTCCGATGGTGCCAGTGTTCCTGAACACCTACTATCCGCCGAACCAGCCCAGCGCACAGCGATGCCTCGATCTCGGCCTCGCGATCCGCGACCTGGTCGCGAGCTTTCCCGACGACCTGCGGATCGGGCTGTTCGCCTCCGGCGGCCTCAGCCACTTCCTCGTCAACGAGGATCTCGACCACACGGTGATCGACGCGATCAAGCGCAAGGACAACGCGGCGCTGACCGCGCTGCCGCCGGTGCTGCTGCTGTCGGGCTCGTCCGAGATCCGCAACTGGATCTGCGTCGCGGCCGCCGCGCAGGACCTCGCGCTCGACTGGATCGCCTACGTTCCCGGCTATCGTTCGCGCGCCATGACGGGCGTCGGACTCTGCTTCGCGCACTGGAGCTAGAGCACGATGCGATTAGGTAGAATCGTATCGTGCTCTCATCTTACTGATTCTGGAGCATGACCTTGTCCGACACGTCCGCAACTTTTCGGAATCTGCTCTAGCAACGGGACGGAGGCGACATGCCGATCAGCAACATCCGCGGCGTCAACATCAACTGGCGGGCGATCGGGACGAGCGGTCCGTGGATCGCGATGACGACCGGCGGCCGGCGCGGGCACGAGGAGTTCATCCCGCTGGCGCAGAAGGTCGCCGATCATGGCTACCGGGTGATGCTGCATGATCGACGCAACACGGGAGCCTCCGACGTCGTGATCGACGGCGACGAGGGCGAGGAGGTCATCTGGACGCGTGATCTCCACGAGCTGATGTCGCAGCAGAACGCCCTGCCCGCTTTTTTCAGCGGCTCGTCGTCGGGCGCCAGAACATCGATCCTGTTCTGCCTGCGCTATCCCGATGCGGTGCGGGGTCTGCTGCTGATGCGCGTCACCGGCGGCGCCTTCGCGGCGGGCCGGCTTCCGGAAAATTACTACGGCCAGTTCATCCGCGCCGCGCAGCAGGGCGGCATGGCGGCGGTCTGCGCCACCGAGCAGTGGAGGGAGCGCATCGCCGCCAACCCGTCGACGCGCGATCGCCTGATGAACATGCCGGTGCAGAGATTCATTGACGTCCTGACGCGCTGGAACGCCGTCTTTGCCGCCGGCGGACAGCATCCCGTCATGGGCGTGACCGACGACGAGCTTCGCGCGATCCGTGCACCCACCATCGTCATTCCGGGCAACGACAAGACACATGCAAGCGCGAGCGGTCTTGCGGCGCACCGGTTGATCCCCGGCAGCGTGCTGCATCAGTTGCCGATCACGGATCAGGACGTGCCGCTCATTCCGTTCCCGGAATGGACGCCCTACGAGGACGAAATCGCCCGTGTGTTCGCCGAATTCATGGCCCGCACGGTTGCCGCCGAACGCGCCGGCCTGTCGCGTGCCGATACCGTCAGTTCTGCAGGTTGATCATCACCCGCGCCAGCAGGGCGCGCAGTTGGCGGACCTCCGCGTCGGACAAGCGCCGCGTCGCGCGCTTATTGATCTTCTCGGCCAGCGGCAGGATCCTGCTCTTGAGACGCCGGCCCGCGGCGGTGAGGTAGATATTGACCTTGCGGCGATCCGCGCCGTTGCGCGTGCGCGTGATCAACCCCTCCGCCTCCATGGCCCTGAGCACCGTGGTCAGCGAGGCTTTTTCCACCATCAGGCGTTGCGCCAATTCGACCTGGCTGAGGCCTTCCTCTCGCCACAGCACCCGCAATGCCGTCCACTGGCCGGTCGTCACCCGATACGGACCGAGCTCGTTCGCCAGCGTCCTCACGAAGGTTCGATGCGCGTGCCGGATATGATAGCCGAGACTGGCCTCGCGGCCGTCGACGGAGGAATTGGCCGAGACGTTGGTCTCCTCGTTCTCCGCGACACTGCGGGCAAGCGAGCGTCGTGCCGACATCTGATCATTTCCCGATTGAAAGACAACTATGGCCGGAAGACGGTAACAACGTCTAGGGGGAAAACGACGGTATAACGTTGATGATATTGGGCTCGATTTGATTTCGCTGTTGTCGCGCTCATACCAGACGGCTGCGGGCGCGCCACCGCCGCTCGGCCGCAGAAAGAGGCACGGCCGCTCCAGCCTGCGGGCCTTCCGCGATCAGCTGCTCAGGCGTCATGATGCGTGCGGGTTGGCAGCTAGAGATTCTGGAGCATGATCTTGTCCGAAAAGTCTGCAACTCTTCGGGATCATGCTCTATTGCGGCGGCGCGCCGACCGTGACCGGAATCGCGGCGTAATAGGCGGCGAGGTCGGCGATGTCCGCGTCCGTCAGATTGCGCACCACCAGCGACATCATATCGTTCTTGCGCGCGCCGCCGCGGTAATCCTTGAGCGCCTTGGCGAGGTAGACGTCGGTTTGCCCCGCGAGATTGGGCGCATCCGGCAGCTTCGCCTGTCCGTCGAGACCGTGGCACGTCTGGCATTGCAGCGCCTTCTGCCGGCCGGCTTTCACGTCGCCGGCCGCGGCAGGTGGCGCGCCGGTCGCCACCATGGCGCACGCGCAGACGATCACAGCAGCTATCCGAGAGTCCGGCATCGCTCGTGTTCCGCGTGACGGCACCGCGCCCGCAAGAGCGCGACGCCGATCTTCCGCAATCTCGACCGCGCGCTACTTGCCGTCGTACCAGATGCGATAGAGCGCGCCGGACAGATCGTCCGACACCAGCAGCGAGCCGTCCCTGAGCTGGGCGACGTCGACCGGACGCCCGAGATATTCGCCGTTGTCGTTGAGCCAGCCCTCGGCGAACGGCTCGGTCTTGTCCGCGGTGCCGTCCTCCTTGAGGTAGGTCACCATCACGCGCGCGCCCATCGGCACGGTCCGATTCCAGGAGCCGTGCTGCGCCGAGAAGACTGCGCTGCGGTATTTCGCCGGGAACATCCGTCCCGTGTAGAACGTCATGCCGAGATCGGCCGCGTGCGCCACCATCTCGACCTGCGGAAACACCACGTCGGCCGGCGGCGTGTCGTTCTTGTACTCGTCGGTGCGCGTGTGACCGCCGCCATAGTACGGGAAGCCGAAATTCTGCCCGAGCTTGGTCGCGCGATTGAGCTCGCCCGGCGGAATGTCGTCGCCCATGCCGTCGACCTGGTTGTCGGTGAACCACAAGGTCTTGTCCTTCGGATTGAAATCCAAGCCGACCGAGTTGCGGACACCGGTCGCATAGACCTCGCGGTTCTTGCCGTCGCGATCCATCCTGACGATGCCGCCGACGCCCCATTTCTTGTAGAGGTCGGCCTTCTCGGGCGCCGGCACGTTGAAGGGCTGGCCGAGCGAGATGTAGAGCTTGTTGTCGGGGCCGACGCGGCAGACCCGCGCCGTATGATTATAGCTTTCCTCGTCCTTCGGAATGAGCTCGCCCTGCGGCACCACCGGAACCGCGACCACGTCCGGGCTCTCGTAGAAGAACTCGGCCGCCGGATACATCAGCACGCGGTTCTGCTCGACCACGAACAAGAATCCGTCCTTGGAGAAGCACGGGCCGTTGGGAAGGACGAGGCTGATGGTGGACGCGAACGGCTTGACCTCCTCGGCGACGCCGGTCTTGCCGCGGTCGGTGACCGCATAGACCTGACTCTTGCGCGTGCCGACGAAGGTCACGATTCCTTGCGGTCCGACCGCCATGTGGCGCGCATCCGGCACCAGCGCATAGAGCGAAATGTGGAATCCGTGCGGCAGCTTGATCGACTGGAGATGCTTCTTGATCGCGTCGGCCTTAGGGCCGGTCTGCGGGATCGTCGGAATATTGGGCGATGCGCCGGTCGTCTTGAAGGCGCCGAGCTTCTCGAGGTTGTCCATGTTGGGCACCTGCGGCGCCTGGGCGAAGGCGGCCGTGGTGGCGAGCAGCGCTGCCGACGACAGCGCCAACATCATACGCTTGTGCATGTCGAGTCCTCCCGTTGCCTCGGAGCTCGCGTACGCCCCGCTGGCGTCGGTTAGCTTCGCACATGCACGCTAGGGTTCAAGTCATGTTTGCGGCGGGCGCCAATGCCGTCGCCGCAGATCAGCCACGATCGTCGCTCTCGCGCGATCGGCCGCGGTAGACGGTCCGCTGTTGCGCCCGGGTCCCAGCGCAAGAATCCGATCTCGGCACGGTACATGCATACGACGTCGTCTTGGCCCATCGGGCGGCGCCCGCTGGCACAGCCCCTTCGGCTCACAGCCACAGGATCTTTTTGCGGTACGCGAGATCGTCGAGCAGCGGCGTGGCTGGCCCCTGGTGATAGACAGCGCCGCGCTCGAGCGCGAACACGCGGTCGGCGAGCGCCAGCACGAGATCGAGATTATGTTCGACGATCACGATCGCGGTCTCGCGGCGCAGCCGGTCGAACGCCTTGAACAGCTCCAGCACCACCGCGGGCGCGAGTCCCTCGAACGGCTCGTCGAGCAGCAGGAGCTTGACGTTGCCCGACAGGGCGCGCGCGACCGCGACCATCTGCTGCTCGCCGCCCGACAGGTAGTCGGCGGCGACGCGCATCCGCGCCTTCAGCCGGGGAAAGTATTCGAAGATCTTCTCCTCACTCCACACGGTCCCGCTGCGACCGTCGGTCGGCCGCGCCAGACGTCCGAGTGCGAGATTGTCGGCGACTGTCATGCCAGCGAACAGGCCGCGTCCCTGCGGCACGTAGCCGATGCCGAGCCGCGCGATGTCGGACGCCGGCAAGCCCGCAATGTCGCGCCCGGCGAACGCGACCGTCCCCGCCGCAGGGGTCACGAGTCCGGCGAGCGTCTTCAGGAGCGTCGACTTGCCGGCGCCATTGCGGCCAAGCAGCGCCACGATCTCGCCTTCACGCACGTCGAGCGCCACTCCCGAGAGGATATGGCTCTTGCCATAATAGGCCTCGATGCCCTGGGCGCGCAGCACCTCGCCCTCGCGCGCCGTCGCGGCAACGCGGCCGATGACCGGCGGCGTGCCGGTCCCGGTATAGACCTCCTGCACGCGCGGATCGTTGCGCACCGCCTCGGGCGTGCCCGCCATCAGCACCTCGCCCTGATTCATCACGGTCACCCGATGCGAGATCCCGAGCACGCGGTCGATGTCGTGCTCGATGATCAGCACCGGGATGTCGGCGGCGACGGTCTTGACCAGGCGCGAGACACGCTCGCGTTCCGCCGCCGCCAGGCCCGCGAGCGGCTCGTCGAGCAGCAGGACTTGCGGCTTCGAGCCGAGCGCGATGCCGAGATCGACCAGCCGCTGCCCGCCGTAGGAGAGCGCCCCGCCCTCGATCGCATCGATGCCGGTAAGGCCGAGAAAACCGATGAGCGCCTCGGTCTCCGCATGGATCTCCGGATAGGCGTCGATGTCGCTCCAGGGATCGAACCGCGCGCGATGGCGCGCCTGCAGGGACAGGCGCAGATTCTCGTAGATCGTGAGGTTGCGAAAGAGATTCGTGATCTGGAAAGAGCGCGCGACGCCCTGCTCACAGATGCGCTCGGGCGCGAGCGCGCGGATGTCGCGGCCGCGCAGCCGGATGGTGCCTGCATCCGGCGCATAGAGGCCGGACACCAGGTTGAACAAGGTGGTCTTGCCGGCGCCGTTCGGGCCGATCAGTGCGTGGATTTCGCCCGTGCCGATCGCGAGACCCGCATTGAGCACCGCGCGAATGCCGCCGAAGCGCTTCGACACCGCGTCGACCTCGAGCACGGTGCCCGACCGCGCCGGCGGGCGCAGAAACTCGGGCAGCGCCACCCCCTCGTGGATCTTGCGCCGACTCATCGCGGCCGCCTCCTTGGGCGGCGGACGCCAGCGCTTTTGCAGCTCGGCCCAGATGCCGACGAGGCCGCCCGGCGAATAGAGCACGAAGCCGACGAAGACGAGGCCGAACCACAGGAGCCAGTTCGGCGTCCAGATCGAAAAGAGCTCGCGGAACAGGATGAAGAACAGCGCGCCGAGCGCCGGTCCGAGGATGTGATGCATGCCGCCGATCACGACCATCGCGAGCAGCTCACCCGAGAAGGCGACCGAGGTCGCGTCGGCGGATGCGAGGTAGTTCTGGAACGCCAGGAGCGCGCCGGCGAGCGCGGTGACCACCGCCGACAACACGAATGCCACGAGCTTGTAGTGCTCGACCGGATAGCCCTGGAAGCTCGCGCGCAGCTGGTTCTCGCGGATCGCGACCAGCACGTGCCCGAACGGCGAGCGGGTGACGCGCAGCAATGCGTACAGCACGCCGAACCCGATCGCCGCGACCAGGACGTAATACGCAAGCGCATCATCGAGATCGATCGGCCCGATGCGGCCGCGCCGCAACCCGCCGAGCCCATCCTCGCCGCCCGTCACCTCGCTCCAGCGGAACGACACCGTGTAGATCAGGGCGGCGAGCGCAAGGGTCAGCAGCGAGAAGTAGACGCCGCGCCGGCGCAAAATGAGCTTTCCGGCCACCGCCGACTTGACGCCAACGACGGCCATCGCAACGAAGATCGGCATCGCGATCTCGCCGCCGAATTCGTTGCGCTGCGCCAGCGCCGCCGCATAGGCGCCGATGCCGAACCAGGCGCTGTGGCCGAACGAGGTGAGCCCCGTATAGCCGACCAGCAGGTTGAGCCCCATGGCGGCGATCGCGAAGATCACCACCACGGTCGCGGTGTTGATCGTGAGGCCGAGCAGCAGCATGGCCGGCGGCAGCGCGACGAGCGCCAGGGCGCCGACCCACAGGGCCCGCCAACTCGAGGACCGGCCGCGCCGCATCATTCGAATTTCTCGATGCGCTCGCCCAGCAGTCCGCGGGGGCGCAGCAGCAGCACCAGGAACATCAGCACGTAGATCGACGCCTCGCCGGCAGCCGGGACGTAGTAGATCGTGACGCCGCGCACCACGCCGACCAGCAGCGCCGCAAGGACGACGCCCCAGAAGCTGCCGAGCCCGCCGATCACCACCACCACGAAGGCGACGATGATGATTTCCGATCCCATCGCGGGCTGCACCAGCGTGATCGGTGCGAAGAACGCGCCGCCCATCGCGGCCATGCCGACGCCGAGCATGACGACGGCCGTCATGTAGGGCTGCAGGCGGATTCCCAGCGCCGCCACCATGTCGGGGCGCTGAACGCCCGCCCGCACGACGCGGCCGAACGACGTCTTGTGCAGAAGCAGCCAGACGCCGACGAGCACCGCCGCCACGATAGCGAGCAACAGCAGTCGATAGCGCGAGAACAGGAAGTCGCCGACCACGATGGAGCCCTTGAGTGCCGGCGGCAGGGTCGCCGACAGCGGCGCGGCGCCCCAGATCATGCGGATCAGCTGCTCCGCGATCATCGCGAGGCCGAAGGTGACGAGCAGGCTGAGGATCGGATCCGCCGCGTAGAAGCGGCGCAGCAGGAAGCGCTCGAACAGGATGCCGAGCAGCGCGACCAGGATCGGCGAGATGACGACCGCGGGTGCAAAGCCGAGATGCCGGGTGAGCGCGACCGCCAGATAGGCGCCGAGCGCGTAGAACGCGCCGTGCGCGAGGTTGACGATGCCGCCGATGCTGAAGATCAACGACAGGCCGAGCGCGATGAGCAGATAGTATCCGCCAAGCACGAGGCCATTCACGACCTGTTCCAGCAGGAACATGGGCTTCTCGATCCAGCGGCCGGCGGCGCGAGCCGAGCGGCTCGCGCTCACGGATTTACACCAGCGCATATTCCGGCGAAGTGGACGCCCGTTCGCCGATAAGAATATGCGCCAAACAACGAATCTAGAGCACGGTCCAATTCCGTAGGAACGAAACGTGCGCTAGAGGCTGCACGGGTTCTGCGTCTTGGTCGGATAGATCGTCTCGAGCGGCTCGCCCGCCGCCGGGACCGCCGGTCCGAGCGCGAGCATGTCCCACTGGTCCTTCATCTGGTCCTTCGGCTTCACCGTGAAGGGATAGGCCTCCTGCGCCAGCTGATGATCCCACGCGCGGAAATAGGCCTTGCGCCCCTTCAGGATGCCGAACTCCGCCTGCTTCTCGAAGTATTCGATCAGCTTCTCATTGTCGGTCGACTTGGTCTCGTTCATCGCCTGTGCCATGGCCTTGAGCGAGATGTACTCGATCCAGGCGTGGTTCTCGGGCGGCTTGCCGTGCTGCTTGGTGAAGGCGGCGACGAACGCCTTGGAATCGGGAAGATCGAGCGTGTGATACCAGACGGTCGGCCAGGTTCCGCTGAGGTTGCCGGCGCCTGCCGCCCATGCGTCTGCCGTGTTGAGATTGAAGCCGACGATCGGATAGGGCAACCCGAACTCGGCATATTGCTTGATCAGGGTGGTGACCTGGTTGCCGGCGAGATTGGAGCAGACGACGTCGGGCTTGGCCTGGCGGACCTTCAGGAGATAGGGGCTGAAGTCGGTGACGTCGGTCGCGATCAGCTCGTCACCGATCAGGGTGGCGTCGTGCGCCGAGAAGAAAGTCTTGGCGGCGTTGAGCAGATCGTGGCCGAAGATGTAGTCGGCCGTGAGGGTGAAGAACTTCTTGCCCTTGACCATGCCGTCGCGCAGCAGCGCCTGGCCGACCGCGTTCACCATCACGGTGTTCGGGATGTCGACATGGAAGGTGTAGCGATTGCAGTTCTTGCCGCGCAGTGCGTCGGAGCGGGCGCCGATGCTCATGAACAGGCGCTTGTTGCGCGCTGCCACCTGCGAAATGGTGAGCGCCGATGCCGAGCTGATCTCGCCCATCAGCACGCTCACGCCGTCGCGCTCGAGCATCCGTTGCGCCTTGGTGGCGGCGGTCGCGGGATTGACGGAATCCTCCGAGATCAGCTCGAGCGGGCGACCCATCACGCCGCCGGCCTTGTTGATCTCCTCCGCGGCCATCTTGATGCCCATCACGGCATATTCGCCGAGCGCGCCGAGAAATCCCGTGAGCGGAGTGAGATGGCCGATCTTGATCTTGTCGGCCTGGCCCCAGGCGATCGCCGGGCATCCCAGCGCACAGGCGCCCGCCAGGGCGGCGCCGCGCTTCAGGATGGTCCTTCGGTTGCTGCTGCGCATGGCTGCGATTCCTCCGGTTGGGTGCATGGGCGCCCGTCGTGGTCCCATCCTCGCGCATGCGAGAATGTGAAAGGCTATTTTTTATTATGGAATGATATTCCGGGACGTACGGTTGGCTGTCAACGCCAAAAGCGCCGCGCCTACGCCAGCCGGGATCGGTCGGACGCCTCGCGCGCGCCGAACTCGGCCGACAGGCGGTCGGCGGCCGACTGAACCAGTCGGGCGCGGTTCTGCAGCGCCTGAATCGACAGCCGCCAGACCGGGCCCGAGATGCCGAGCGCCCCGATGGTCTGGCCGGTGAAGTCCCGCACCGGCACGGCGACGCAGCGCACCTCGGCGTTGAACTCGCAGTCGTCGAACGCGAGCCCGGCGCGCCGGACCTCCTCGATCTCGCGCAGCAGGGCCGGGACCTCGGTGATCGACCGCTCGGTCGACGGCTTGAGCTCGATCCGCGCCAGCAGCCGCTCGAGCTGATCGGGCCGCAGGGCGGCGAGGATGACCTTGCCGAGCGCGGTGCAGTGGGCCGGCCGCACGACGCCGACGCGGTCGGCGAGCTGGAACGCGCCCGGTCCGCTGGTGCGCGCGATCACGACGACCGCGTCGCCCATCCGCACCGCAAAATGGCTGCTTTCCCCGGTGTCGCGCGCCAGCTCCTCCAGGACCGGCGTCGCGAGATTCACCATCTCGATCTCGTCGAGCGCGCTTGCCGCAAGTGCGAACAGGGGACGCCCGACGCGGTAGCGCTTCGAATCCCTTTCCTGGCGGATGTAGCCGAGCGACACCAGCGTCTTGGCGAGATGGAATGTGGTCGAGTTGTGCAAGCCGACGCGTTTGCTCAGCTCGGCAAGGCCGATGCCTTCGCGCTGCCGCGCGACCTCCTCGAGGATCGCGAAGGCGCGGCCAAGCGACTGGACGCCGACACGCTGACGGCCCTCCGCATCGTCGTCGATATCCGGCGAGGACGCCACCAGCCGCGCGATCTCGGGCGCCGGCGTGGTCGTTGGCTTGACCGTCGGCTTGGTCGCCGGCTTGGCCTTGGACCGCGCCGGCTTGCCGGACGCCCTGATCCTCGTGCGCATTCCCACCGGATTCGCCTCCGCACCCATGACGCCGGCTCGCACCGGCGGCCGCATCAACGGCCGCCACCGGGCCATCGTACAACCCGGAGGATATCATTCCCCATTTCGGAATAACAAATCGAAACTCACCATGATGAAGCCGGGTTGACTCGGGCGGCGCCCCGCTTCCAGACTTGAGAGGCGCACGCAGCGAACGACGAGAGGGTGGGCCGCAGTGACCAGGGACACGAACACGCAGGCCTTCGGGTGCAACACCTATTCGTACATTCGTTCGCATGGCGCCGAGGCCTGCCTCGGGCACCTCGCCGCGATGGGCTTTCGCGAATTCGAGCTCATCGTCTACCCGGGTCATCTGTGGCCGGATGAGCTTGACCAGGGCGCGCGGCGCGCCCTGCGGCAGACGATGGAGGCGCAGGGCTTGCGGCTAGTCACGCTCAACATGCCCAACATCGACATCAACGTCGCGGGCGCCGCGCCGCAGATGCGCGCCTATTCGCTGGCGCTGCTCGGCGACGCCATCCGGCTGGCCGGCGATCTCGGCGCGAGCGGCATCATCATCGGTCCCGGCAAGGCGAACCCGCTGTTTCCGCCCAAGCCCGAGGAGCTGGTCGGCCATTTCTACGCGGCGCTCGACCGGCTGTACCCGATCGCCGAATCGGCCGGCACGGCGCTTTGGGCCGAGAACATGCCGTTCGCGTTCCTGCCGACGATCGACGGGCTGATGGGCGCGCTCGAGACCTATGGCAACGCGGCCATTCGGGTCGTCTATGACGCCGCCAATGCGCATTTCATCGCCGAGGACGTCGCCGCCGGGCTGCGTCGCTGCCGCGACCGGCTCGCACTGGTGCATCTCTCGGACACGGGACGGAAGGAATTCCGCCACGATGCCGTCGGAACCGGCACGGTCCCGTTCGCCGACGTCCGCCGCGTGCTCGCCGAGATCGGCCATACGGCACGGCCGATGATCGAGGTCATCTCGCACGATGCCGATCGCGACATCCTGGCAAGTGCGGAGCGGCTCGCCGCCATGGGATTCGGCATGGCGCACTGAGACCGCCTGTCAGGTCGGGTCATCCGTGACCGGCGACGTCACGACCAGGAAGACGAGATCGACGAGACCGGTGTTCGCGATCGAATGGTCGACGCCGGGCGGCAGGAAGATGAAATCGTGCTTGCGCACCACGCGGCTCTCGCCGTCGACCTCCATCAGGCCCTCGCCCTCGAGCACGTGATAGACCTGCTCCTGCGTCAGGTGCCGATGGACTTTCACATACGCCATCGGCTGATACATCGAGATGCGATAATCGATGTGGTGCGATCCGGCGGTCTCCGGCATCACCAGCGGTTTCGACAGCGCCCCGCCGAAATGGTCGGGGAACTGCCGCCACGGCACCTCGGCGACGTTGCGGATGAACCATTTGCGTTCGCTCGCCATCCCATCGGGCTCCCGGCGTCACTTGGCGGGGGCGAGATCGCCCGGCAGCCAGCGCTGGCCGAATGCCGGCTCGTTGTAGGGCGTCGGCGGAAGCTGCCACGCGCCAGTCGCGGGCGGGCGCACATTGGCGTCCACGTGCACGTCGAGCAGGAACGGCTTGTTCGATTTCACGGCGTGCTCGAGCGCGCCTTTGAGGTCCTGCGACCGCGTTACCGTCACGCCCTCGACGCCGCTCGCGCGCGCCCAGGCGGCGAAATCGGGATTGTAGGGCGTGCGATTGGCGCCCTCGTAGAACGCGGTGCCGAGCTCGCGCCCGCCGAACATGCCGTACTGGATGTCGCGGATCGAGGCCCAGGCGAAATTGTTCCAGACCACCCATACGACCGGGATGTCGTACTCGACCGCCGTGCACAGCACGTGCGGCACCATGGTGAAGCAGCCGTCGCCCGCGATCGCGACGACCGGCCGGTCGGGTGCCGCGAGCTTGGCGCCGAGCGCGCCGGCCGCCCCGAACCCCATGCCCGAGAAGCCCCACGAGTTCAGCATCGTCTGCGGACGGCGGGCCTTCCAGAACTGCATGTACCAATTGTGGTTGACGCCGACATCGCAGGCGAGGATCGCGTCATCGGGCAGCACCGCCTGGCAGTCCGCGACCACCCGCTCGGGCCGGATCGGCGTCGCATGGATGTCGAAGTTCGGCCTGGTGAACGCCTCCCACTCGTGCTGCCAGCCCTTGATCTCCGTATGCCACGCCTTGAGCGCGTCGTCGGCGCGCGGCTTGCTGCGGTCGAGCTCGGCGAGGAGCTGGCGCAGAAACGTGCGGGCGTCCGCGACGATGGCGAGGTCGGGCGGGTAATTGCGGCCGAGCTCCTCCGCATCGACGTCGACATGGATCAGCTTGGCGTGCGGAAAATTCCACGAATAGCCGGGCAGCCAGGACGATGCCGAGCGGTCATCGAAGCGGGCCCCGACGGCGATCACGACGTCGGCATGGCGCCCGGCCTGATTGGCCGGGAACGCCCCGTTGCGGCCGATGAAGCCGAGCGAGAGCGGATCCGCCATGTCGATGCAGCCGAAGCCGTTCGGCGAGGCGATCACCGGAATGCCGAGTTTGCGCGCAAGCGCGGTCAGCTCCGCGCTCGCCTCCGACAGCGTGACACCGTGACCGACGAACAGCGCGGGTCGCTTCGCCTTGAGGATCAGGTCGAGCGCCGCCGTGATCTCGTCGGGTGAGGCGCCGCCGCGCTGGGCGCCGAGCCGCGGCGAGGCCGATGGCACCTCGACCTCATCCTCCTCCTGAAAGACGTTGAACGGGACGTCGAGGTTCACGGGGCCGGGCCGCCCGGACAGCATGGTGGTGGTCGCCTGGCGCAACGCCAGCGGCAGCATGTCGACACGGGTCGGCTGAAAGCTGCGCTTGACCACGGGGCGCACCACGTTGACGAAGTCCGCCTGATAGTGGCGGTTGATCTCCTGGAACGGGCTGCGGTTGAACTGCTGGGTCGGCACGTTCGCGGTGATCGCCAGCATGGCGGAGGAATCGCTCAACGCCACCGCAAGCGCCATCACGATGTTGGCCGAACCGGGTCCGCACGAGGTCAGCGTTGCGACCGGCTCGTGACGCACGCGGAAATAGGCGTCTGCCATGTGGGCGGCGACCTGCTCGTGACGCGGCGAGACCAGCTTGATCCTGTCGCGCGCGGCGTAGAGCGCGTCGAGCATGCCGACATTGCCATGGCCGCAAATGCCGAACACATAGGGGATCCTGTTCCTGATCAGATGTTCGGTGATCAGGTCGGCGCCTTTCATCCGCGGCATGGCCTCGCGTCCCCTTGTCGAATGATCACGTCGTGCGTCACATCCGTACCGCTGGCCCCGTGGACCGGTGGCGCCGGTGTGCTCCGGCTCATACCACAATATTAGCTGCCGTACAGCATTGTGGGATAGGACCCGCTTCTCGGCCGGTTGCCGCCACGCTACAAACGCCCTGCCGGCAGGCGGAGGGTGTCGTCATGCGGATCGCGGATCAATGCCATTGCGGCCGGATCGCCGACGCGGCGAGCCGCAATCACGATCACGCCGGCATCGGCCATCGCATGAATTGCCGGCGACCGAGCGGCGCGCCCTGTCCGGCCACAACGCCACCCCCTACCGTCGGCGCTGTGCCGGCCGACCAACGGTGAGCATGCGCATGGCGGCGAACGCCGACAAGCCCGACTATCCGCCGATCCGGCGCGTCGTTACGGGCCACGACGCCCATGAGGTCGCGAAGGTCATCATCGACGGTGCAGCAGCCAACTGGAAATCGTCCTCGCCCGGCACCGTCTCGACGCTGATCTGGTCGACCGACACGACGCCGGCCGACATCGCGGTCGGCGAGGCGATCGAGGATCTCGGCGCCCGCGTCCTCGGCACCGCCCCACCGGCCCACGGAACGCGCTTTGCGGTGATCGATTTTCCTCCGGGCAACAGCGGCCGCATGCACCGCACCGAGACGATCGACTACGTGATCGTGATCGCGGGCGAGATCGACATGGACCTGGACGATTCGACCGTACACCTGCGCGCCGGCGACGTGATGGTCCAGCGCGGCACCAATCACGCCTGGGTCAATCGCGGCACTGAACGCGCGCGCCTCGCCTTCGTGCTGGTCGACGCCAAACCGCTCGGCATCGGTCGCCCGGTCACCGGCAGCGCGAGTCCGCGTTGACATGTCACCGCTCGCGCCGGCGACGCGGCCGTCGGATTTTCCCATACACGCCAATGTGATCCGATCGGTTCGGCGCGGATTCACCCGCAGTCTCGTGCCGTTCGCGCCGATCGGCACCCGCCCTTGCCCCCGTCCGAGGGGCTGGGATGCAAATAGGCGATTGCTCCCCGCGGAAGGGAAGTTGTAACTATCCGGCCGCCAAATGCCGTCGAGATGACCACGTCCATGCCGGGAATCGGGCCCGTATCAGACCGTGCACTCAAATGGCTGCGCGCCACCGCGGAGCCCAGGACCGCGACCGGAATCGTGGCGGCGGTCGTTCTCGTCACGACGATCACGGCGAGCCTGGAGACGCTCAAGAATTTCCTCGATCTGCCGCCGGTCGTGATCACCTATCTCATTCCGGTGCTGATCGTGGCGATTCGCTGGGGCTTCCTGCCGGCGCTGGTCGCGACCATCACGGGCGCCGGCTGCGCGGCTTTCTTCTTCTACAAGCCGACCCACACGCTCTATGTCGAGGACCCGGCACGCCGCCTCGGACTCCTCATCTTCGTCGTCGTCGCGACGGTGGCGTCCTATCTCGCGGTGGGCATGCGTCGCGAATCGGAAATCGTCCGCAAACGCGAAAAGGAGATCCGCGATCTCTATGCCTTCTCGCGCCGGCTCGCGGCCGGGCATTCGACCGAGGATATCTTCAACGCGATCCAGAAACATCTATCGACGGTCCTCGGCCGCAAGGTCGCGTTGTTCGAGCCGCGCGGCCCGGCGAGCCGGTCGGAGCCGATCGGCGAGCGCGACGTTCCGTGCTGCGTGCGCGACGCCGTCTCGGCGGTCATCACCGGCAAGACCGACGCGGCGACGGGAATGACGGTCACGGACGACCACGGCGACCTCTGGCTGGTGCACGCGGTGTCGCCGAAGACTCCCGATCTCGGGGTCGTCGCCGTCGATCTTGGACAGCAGACGCCGGAATCGGAGGAGGAGATCCGCGCCCGCATCGAGGCAGTTCTCCATGACGCGGCGTCGACGATCGAACAGATCGGGTTGGCGCACGCAATCACCGAGGTGCGGATGCGGGCGGAGTCCGAGCGGTTCCGCGACGCCCTGATCGGCTCGGTTTCGCACGAGCTGCGCACGCCGCTCGCATCGATTCTCGGCGCCGCGACCGTGCTGTGCAACGCGCCGGCGGTCGCCGGCGAACCGCGCCTCGCCGCGCTCGCCAGTGTGGTGCGCGAGGAGTCGGATCGCCTGAACAACGAGATCCAGAACCTGCTCGACGCGACTCGCATCACCGGCGAAGCGCTGCAGCCGCGGCTCGAATGGGCCGAGGTCGCCGACGTCGTCAACGCAGCGGTCGAGCGCGGACGCAGCCGGCTCGGGACGCACGCGATCGAGATCGACCTGCCGGCCGAGATGCCGCTGGTCCACGTCGACGCCGTCCTGATCGAGAAAGCGCTCGGGCAGATCCTGGCCAACTCCGCCAAATACTCGCCGCCCGACTCGACGATCAGGATTCGCGGCTGGCAGGAAGACGGCGTGCTCACCCTCGCGGTCAGCGACCAAGGCGCCGGCCTGTCGCCGGAGGACAGCGCGCACCTGGGCGAGCGATTTTTCCGCGGCCGCCGGCACCTGCAATCGACACCCGGATCGGGTTTGGGTTTCTGGATCGCCAACGCGTTCGTCGCCGCCAATGGCGGCGCGATCGAGGCGACCAGTCTCGGCGAGAACAAGGGGACGACGGTGACCATACGTTTGCCGGTGCCGGCAAACGTTGAACAGCTGGAGAGCATTGCGAGTGAGTGAAACCGCCGCACCCAACGTGCTCGTCGTGGACGACGAGGTACAGATCCGCCGCTTCCTGCGCAGCGGCTTCGAGCTGGACGGCTACTCGGTCAGCGAAGCGGAAAACGGCCGCGAGGCGATCCGCGCCGCGACCTTGCGGCCGACCGATCTCATCATCCTTGATCTGGCATTGCCGGATCTCGACGGCTCGCAGGTGCTGGAGCGCATCCGCTCGTGGTCGACCGTGCCGGTCATCATCCTGTCGGTGAAATCGGGCGAGATGGAGAAGGTGCGCCTGTTCGAGCTCGGCGCCGACGACTACGTTACCAAGCCGTTCGGCATGGCCGAGCTGCTGGCGCGATCGAAGGTCGTGCTGCGTCGCAAGGCCCGCGCCACCACCGGCGACAGCGTCATCCGGATTCAGGAACTGAAGATCGATCTGGCGGCGCGCAACGTCTTTCTCGACGACGAGCGGCTGACGCTGACGCCGAAGGAATACCGGCTGCTGCAGATCCTCGCCCAGTATCCCGGCAACGTGGTGACGCACCAGGAGCTGCTGAAGGAGATTTGGGGCCTGCCGCACATCAACGACACGCACTACCTGCGCATCGTCGTACGCAAGCTGCGCCAGAAGATCGAGTCCGATCCGAACCATCCGCGCATTCTGTTGACCGAGCTCGGCGTCGGCTATCGCCTCGCGCCCCCGAACGAGCCGGTCGAGCCACCGCCGCACTGAACCGACCCGTTCGCGGAAGGGAATTCGCCCGAGGGCAATTCGCGCAAGGACAAAAAGAAACAGGACCGGCATCGCTGCCGGTCCTGCTTTTTTTGTGACCCCCGGGGGGAAGCTGAAGATGGTGAAAAGCCTTCCCGCCGGGGGCCGCTTCCTGCCGAGATCAGCCGCTCAGGGCAGGAAGTTTCTCTGGATGCGGAAGAGCACCGACACGATGTCCTGATCGTCGATGTTGTACACGCCGGCCGGACGCGCGCCGCTGGCCGGAAGGAGGGCCTGGCCGCCGAACGCCGTGTTCAGCTTGGTGTAGAGAACTTCCAAGCCGATATCGAGATCCGGGTGCGGATTCCACTGCGTCCGCGAACCGACCTGGAACCAGCTCGAGTCGGGATTGCAG
>Ga0126384_10000140_pt1 | contig 33484 bp, 28 predicted proteins | sample PanSoiMetPlot_36_FD_92543 | JGI IMG/M metagenome (GOLD analysis project Ga0126384, IMG submission 92543) | Tropical forest soil microbial communities from Panama - MetaG Plot_36 | ecosystem: Environmental > Terrestrial > Soil > Tropical forest > Bulk soil | place: Panama | collected 2016-02-17 | reverse complement strand
TCTATCACAAGCGGTGAAATCCAGAAAATTCTCCTGAATCTAAAAACTAAGAAAAAATCGGCCACCCTAAACGAGTACAGGAAAATCGTCAACGCCATATTCAACCTCGGAATAAAAAACAACCTCATCGTCAATAACCCGATTAAATTTTTGCCGCCTTTCCCAGAAGACGACACACCAAAATACATTCCGACGGAAGCGGATTTCCTCAAGGTGTTACAAGTCGCCGCGCCGGACCAAAAGGCGCACTTGCTGTTTATGAAAAATACGATGTCCCGGATTGGCGCTAGTAGAAATGTCACGTGGACCGATATCAATTTCCAGGAGCGTTGGGTAGTTCTCAAGACCCGAAAAAAACGTGGCGGCGCGGAGAGGAGATGGAAAGTTCCACTTAACCGTGAGTTATTCAAAATCCTTTCTGAGTTAAAGCAACACTCGACCTCCGAGTACCCTTTTCCTAACAGTGACGGTAATCGTCAAAGGCAGTATCCCAGGTACCTGTCAGGGTTATGCAAGAAGGCTGGCGTAAAACCGTTTACCTTTCACTGTATACGCCATTTCGCAGCAACCGTTGCAGCGAGCAAAAACGCTCCGATAACTGCGATACAAGCGATATTGGGCCATGAGAATATCACAACAACCAGCATATATTTGCAGTCCCTCGACGACTCGGTACGAAACGCTGTTGAAACGCTCGTCGGCCGAGGCAGTTTCTCTGACAAAGTCCTCCCCAAGTCCTCCCCAGACACAGATTGAAGCTAATCCGTTAGCTATCGGTTAAATAATCTAACTGCTCGTTATTATTGGTGGAAAGAATGGTCGGGGCGAGCGGATTTGAACCGCTGACCACACGCACCCCAAGCGTGTGCGCTACCAGGCTGCGCTACGCCCCGACGCGGTTTTTCGACTAGCGGAATGTAACACTGCCGCTAATCTAAATCAATTTAACGAAATGGTTCCAGTCGATAGATCCGCGCGATTTGAGCCGCTCGAACGGCTTTATACTTTGGTTCAAAAGCTCTTCGAAGGATCTTCCACCACAGCAAAAAGATCCTTCACGTTGAACTTTCCGGCAATCTTCAACGGGTTTATTAGAAAATCCAGAGCGAATTCTCCGGCGCCGAAACCCAATATTCACCCTCGGGCAACCGCTCTTCGCCCCAAACCCGCACATGTAATTCGCCAAGATGAAACAGATATTCCCAACGCTCGCCCAGATAAAGGGCGGACGCGAGCTTCATCTTCAAGCAATTGGCTCCCGGCCCGTTGCTCAAGCGCGTACGCTCCACGCGTAGGAAACCGGTGGCCGCCTCGCCGACTTTTTTCGTCGAGCGCATCTGCCCCCAGAGTGTCCAGCCTTCGCCTTCCAACCTGCCCTTTTGGCCGTTGACTTCGGCCAGTTTTGCTTCGAATCGGTTGTTGCTGCCCATAAACTCCGCCGCGAACCGATTCGTCGGCGCGCCATAAATTTTTTCCGGTGCGCCCTCTTCTTGAATCAGTCCTCGGTCCAATAAAAGCACGCGATCAGCGATGGCCAGCGCTTCGGTCTGATCATGAGTGACATAGAGGGCGCTGGTTCCAGTCTGTTTGATGATCTCGCGCAGCCAGGCCCGCGCGTCCTCGCGCAATTTCGCGTCGAGATTCGACAAAGGTTCATCGAGCAATAGCACCGGCGGGTTATATACCATAGCACGCGCGAGAGCGACGCGCTGTTGCTGTCCACCGGATAGCTGATGGGCATAGCGATCGGCTAAATGATCAAGCCCGAGCCGTTTCAAGACTTTGTTTACCCTTTCTTTGATTTCCGCCTCCGGCGTATGGCGCAGCCGCAAGCCATAAGCGACGTTTTCAAAAACGGTTCGATGTGGCCAGATCGCATAGGATTGAAAAACCAAGCCGAGCCCGCGTTGCTCCGCTGGGATTTCAAATCCCGACGATGCATCAAAAACCAGTTTGCCGCGTATCTCAATCTTCCCGCCGTCGGGCTGCTCCAATCCGGCCACCGACCGCAACAGCGTGGTCTTGCCGCTTCCCGAAGCGCCGAGGAGGGCGAGGATCTCCCGCTCCTGGAGCTGAAAGGATACGCCGCGCAATATCTGCGCCGTGCCCAACTGTTTTTCTATATTCTCCGCGATTAGATCAGGCATGGAGGCTCACTCCTAAGCGAAGCGCGATAAAAAGTATAAAGCCAACCAAAGCAACTTCGATCACTGAAAGCGCCGAGATCAAATCCAGGGCTCCGGTTCCAAACAGCGAGACAATCAACGAACCGATCACTTCCGTGCCAGGCCCGAGTAGATACACGCCGGTGGAATACTCGCGCACGAACATCATGAAGATCAAAAGCCAGCTGCCCATGAGCCCGAAGCGGATAAGGGGCAGCGTCACGTAGCGAAAAACCTCGCCCTGGGGCGCGCCGGTAATCCGCGCCGCCTCTTCCAACTCAGGTTTCACTTGCAGCAGACTCGCCGAAATCAGGCGCAATCCATAGGCGAGCCAGACTACGGTGTAGGCAATCCACAAACTGAACAAAGTCGTGCGCAGCGGCGCTACGGGTTTGAAGAAGAGAAATACCCATAGAAAGGCCAACCCGACAATCAGTCCAGGCAATGCCCGCGGCAACATGACCAGGTAATCGAGAAGCGAGACCCAGCGGCTTTGCCAGCGATGGGCGGCCAATCCCACGATGGCATAGAAACCGACGGACAAACCGCCGCCGATTGCGCCGATCAGCAGCGTATTAACAATGCCGCGCACGAGATTGGGGTAGCCCCACAGGTCGCGGAAGTGGCCCAAGGTCAAAACTTCCGTCAACTTGACTCCTTCGCCCCATGAGCTTACCAGTGAGCGCAAGGTAACACCCACGAGCGGCACCACCACGGTCACCGCGAGCCAAAGCACAAGCAAAAAAACCGCCGGCCAGCGCAAAGCCCCCAGGGGCAAGGGACGAAAGGCTTGACCCTTACCGCCGATGACAGCGAAGCGGCCGGCGGTGCGGAGCATGCGACGTTGGAGATAGACCAGCGGAAAGGTCAGCACCACGATAGACAAAGCGACTACTGCCATGAGGTGATATGACGGCACACCGAGAAGATTGGTAAGCTTGTAGAGATAGGTCGTCAACACGAGCAGGCCCGCCGGATCGCCCAACACCAGGGGCAAACCAAATAATTCAAACCCCAATAAGAAAATCAGCGAAGCGCTAAATAGAATCGACGGTAAAACCAAAGGCAGGCTCACGGTGAGGGCGATACGCCACACGCCGGCGCCCGCCACTCGAGCGGCCTCTTCAACGGCTGGATCCAGGCTGCGCAGCGCCGAAGAGACATAGAGAAATGCATGGGGAACATGAGTCAACCCGGCTATCAATACCAGGCCGAAAAGAGAATAGAGATTCCAAGGCACGCGGCCGATCAGCGCCTTGCTCCAAAGCGAAAAAAAGCCCACCGGACCAACAGCCACGACATAGCCGAAGGCGAGTACCACCGGCGACAGAAATATGGGCACTAGAAGCCACGGCTCAAGCCACTTTTTTCCCGGCAGATCGGTGCGCGCGAGAAGAAATGCTAGCAAACTCCCCAGTGGCACCGATATCAGCGTCATGCCCAAGGAGACTATTAAGGAAGTACCGAAGGCGGAATGAAAACCCGAATCGGTTAAAACATAACGGTAGGCTTCAAAGCTCAAATGCGCCGTGGGGAAAAAAAAGGCTTCGCTCAAAAAACTCTGGTAGAAAATCAGCCCCAGCGGTCCAAAGACCACCAGGGCGACCCCGAGGACGGCCAAAGAGCGTAGCGCCCGGTTCACACACCTACCGCTTCAGCGCAGCCTGCCACTGCTTCATAAACTCAAGCCGCTTACTCTGCTCCAAGCCGACGAGGATATCCGTATTCACGTCGATGGGCTTCAATGCCTTGCCAAGGTCCTTGGTAAGACCCGCAGCGGTAATATTTCCCGGAACATCGCTGCGCAGCGAATACACCAAAGACTTCTCGGACATGACTGTCTGTCCCCGCTTGGAGAGAACATAATCCAAGAAGAGCTTCGCTCCATTGGGATGGCGCGCGGTCTTGGAGATAAAGGCGACACGCGAAAACACCAGGGTATAATCTTTGGGCAACACCAAACCCATCGAGGCATCTTTTTTCTGGCGCAGGAGAACATAGGAGCCGATGATGTTGTAAGCGAGGTAATGTTCGCCGGAGCCTACTTTTTCAAGCATGGCGCCGGTGCTGGTGTAGACCTTGGCGTGGCTCGATCCCAACGTTTTCGCCAGATCCCAAAACTGCGGGAACACTTTCGCGTCCTGCGTCATCATTAAAAATCCAACCCCGCTTTTCTCCGGATCGAAGGTTGCGATTTTTTCCTTGAACAGATCGGGCTTTTCCTTCGGCAGGCGAATCATATCCGCATGACTCTGCGGCACGGCGTCCGCCGGCAAAAGTCGCTTGTTGTAGGCGATACTCACCGGCTCGAAGGTCGTTCCGTAGGCTTGGTTCTGCCAAACCGCCCATTTGGGCAGGCCGGAGATTTCAGGCGACGCATAGCTCAGCGCATTCCCTTTACTTGCAAGCTGGAGCTGGAGATCCATGGCTGAGCTCCAGAGAAAATCCGCCGTGCCGGTTCCTGCTGCGGTCTCGGCGACAAAGCGGTTGTATATTTCGGTGGTGTTGAGGTCGTTGTATTCAACTTGCAGGAACGGATAGAGACTCTTAAAGTCCTGGAGCAATGGCTCGACGCTGGCGGAGTCGGTGGAAGAGTAGATGACTAGCTTTCCTTCCTTTTGCGCGGCCGCCGCGGTTCCGCTGCTTTCCGCGGCATCTGCACGCAATGACGGAAAGCAAAAAAATCCCAACACAAATGCGAGCAGAACTTTTTGTTTGATCTTCATGCTTCCTCCTGAGCTTTCCCTCTGAGAGTGGCTGGATCATAGTTCGCGCGCAAAAGCCAGTCAAGGCAATCACGAGCTTAGAGCGCCATCCGTCGCCATCGCCCTCATGAATCTCTCGTCCGGCTTGTCGCGCTTCGGCGCACTCTCCGTGCAACGATTCGAGGTCTTTCCGTTTGAACCTTCGCGTCGCCGATTGTGCTTGTGCCACGCTTTCGCCGCTTCACAAAATTGCCACTTGCTTGATTGTGTCCGATCCTATACACTCGGCCAGCTCATGTCCTCGTCTTAATGGCGCGCAAGAGGTAGAAGACCGGGCCACCGGCGTTCAATGGTGGCATGGACTTCGGTTTTAGGCCGAATGGTTTCCTGGTCTTGACCCCCTCCCTCTTCCTAAATCCATAGGCTACTGCATGCCTATATTAAGGAGAGCGAGATGATTCTTTTTGGATTGTCGCCATTCCCTTGCTGTTAGTAGTGGTGGGCATGGTGTTGAACAGCATCGGGCTTTCATTCGATCAACCTCCCAGTTCACCGGAGCAAGATCCCGCGAGAAAGTTGGCGGCGGAACGGGAAACCTACCGCCAGTTCTTCGATCGGCAGCGAGTCGGAGCTTTGAAACGGCAAAAACGCATCGGTCAATACGCATGGCTGCTTCTCGTCGCGATCATCGGTTCCTTCATCTGGCTTTACGTGGACACTGTGCACAAGACATCTACTTTGAATCGAATCGCTACGCTTCAAACCTTGGGAACCGAAGCTGGAAAAGATCTGGTTCTCTCGGTGACTCTCAGCGACGGCAGCAATCTCAAATACCTTGTCAAAATAACCCAAGGCGATAGGGCAGATGGCGCCGCGAAGGAAGGCGTTTCGAAGGAGAAGGTCTCATCGTGGGAACTGGAGAAATTAGGCACAGCTTTAAGTGTGGGCGACAACCCAATGCCGCTCGGCGTCGCGCTGAAGATTTCAAATTAAGGAGACTTTGGAATGAGCGAGTTAGGTAAGCAATTCTTTATTGGCATCAAGATTTCGACCAAACTCCAATCTCAATTGGACAACCCTGCCCCCGGGACCGAGCGATACTTCAAAGGAGACAATACAGAATATCTTCAGATCGTGACCTTGGGAGAGGATAGGGTTATTGGAAGATTTGTGCAAAACGGTTTTCCCGTCGGCAATATCGGTGACGTCGATCGCAACGTCCGTAGCATTGTGAGTCTGATTACGCGCGGGGACAGGTTCGGCGACGACGCCGTTCACATTTATGTTCGTTAGTCGACTGAAGTCCATGAGAAAGCCATTTTTTTCTTGTGAGCTTGATAAACTCCGGCGGTTGGTGAAACTGCACAAAGGGTGGTAGTATAAAAAGTCGTTTCGGTCAATGGCAAAGCCTCTCAGCTTTAAATGAGCGAGGGGGCTTTTTATTCACGTTCAGGGGACAACATGTCAAAAACGCTGGAAGAAGTGAAACTGCAAGACGGGACTCTCATTCGGCACAAAGTGGTAGGGTATGAAGGCCGAATAGAGGGTACCACTGAGATCAAGATCTGCTTTACCGAGGGCGGCTCGTTGATGGCAAAATCAACTAGCGGGCACACCTTTCAATATCGCGTGGTCGTCGCGGGAGAATCCTTGCGGCGGATCGCACCCGCCGAGGATCTGGAAATTTTGGAGGAAATCGCGGAGGTCGTCTGCCCACGCTGTCGCTACTCGTTTCGCAACAAGCCTGGCGTTGGCAATAAACCCGGTGGCCGTTGTGAATGCGGCGGCTGGATTTGCCCCGCCTGTCTGGCTTGCCAGGCCATCCATGATCCAATGGACAAAGCCAGCCCTCCGGTGTGCGCGAAGCAGCGAATTCGTCAAACTAGAAAGCTGGCTGCTCGAAAGAAAAGCCGGGCCGATTGACATAGAGGCGCAAACCACATAGGGTGCTTGTACCTACTTCAGTAAACGGCCTTCTGAATGAGGAAGAGATAAATCTTGAAGGCCCACTCAGTCTCTCCGAGCGAAAAGATATCTAAAGGACAATCCGACCAGGGCGTGGTTTCTATTGTTTTCTCCCCATGTTCTGCTCCCATTAGCGGTCAAGTTCTCAAGGCTAGAGACACTAACATTCTCTTATAGGAGGAGAACATGAATAATAAAGTATACGTAGGCGGTTTGCCTTTCTCAGTCACTGAGGGGCGACTGCAGGAAATATTCGGGGCATATGGGACCGTCGAGTCTGCCAGGGTGATCTCGGATAAGTTTACCGGCCAGTCACGCGGGTTCGGGTTCGTCGAGATGGGTTCCGGCAGCGAGGCGCAAAAAGCGATCAGCGCGCTGAATGGAACACAATTAGAAGGACGGACACTGACCGTGAATGAGGCCAAACCAATGGCGAACCGCGATAATCGCGGAGGAGGCCGGGACAACAGAGGCGGCGGACGGAGTCGCTGGTAGTTTTTCCCGTTCTAGACTAACCAAAGGGGCGCGACAGGTCGGGTTGCGCCCCCTTTTTTTGGCACTCCTCGCGGACGTTTCTGGCAGAAACCAGGAACCGAGAAACTAGAAGCCGTGCGGTTGCGTTGCATTAAGCCGATTATCGATGCACTGATGCGCGTATTGACGCATGTGCTCTTCGGCCTGCAATGCGGTTGTGAACGTACGGTTGGTGGACATGGAGTGAAGGCCCTCATTGAAATCCACATGACCTTTCCATGCCCATAGGCGGGTCCAAGGATCGAGATTAAATACCCCAACATAGGCTCGGTTACGGTAAGATTCTTTGATTGTGTATCTTTTACGCGCTCGACTTTGGATATTCATGCGGCTCAGTCTAATCGTTGAGGATCTCTAATGCAAATAGAGTCTTAGGCCGGATCGGCAAGATCACGCTTTGTGCGCCCGAGCTTTGCCAACGCCGACTCTTCAATCTGGCGAATCCTTTCCCTGGTGAGGCCGAACACTTTTCCGGTTTCTTCCAATGTATATTCGGCTTTTTCTCCGATGCCAAAGCGCATGCGAATTATTTTTTCCTCGCGCGGACTGAGAGTCGTGAGCATTCTTTGAATCTCTCTTTGGCAATCTAGAGAAACGGCACTGGTCTCAGGGTCGAGAGCGTGGTCATCACCGATGAGATCACCGAGGCAGGTTTCTCCGTCTTCGCTAAATGGTGTTTCGAGCGAAACTGGCTCTTTGACCAGTTGGCGGACGGCTTCGATCATTTTCAGGGGCAGCGCCATTTCTGCAGCGAGTTCTTTCACAGTAGGCAGACGGCCAAGATGACGCACCAGGCCGTGTTCCGCCACCGTGAATCTTCTCGCAAGCTCGACCATGTGGACTGGGATGCGAATGGTGCGCGACTGGTCCGCAAGCGCCCGGGTCACCGCCTGGCGTATCCACCAGGTCGCATAAGTTGCAAACCTAAAACCGAGGCGATGGTCAAATTTGTCCACTGCCCTAGCAAGGCCGATGTTTCCTTCCTGGATTAAATCAAGAAATTGAAGACCCCTGCCGCGATATTTTTTTGCTATCGTGACAACTAGACGGAGATTAGACTCGATGAAGCGCCGTTTGGCCAGAGCTACGTCCGCCTGCTTGTCACTAACGTTCACTATCAGCTCCCTTATTTCCGAGGTGGACATTCCCATTCTGGCCTCAATGTCGTGCAGCGCACGCTTCTTGGCCTTTCCTTCAATTTCCTTCTCGATTTTCTGGAGGTCTTCATAGAGGTGTTTGTGCCTGGCGATGATAACATCAATCTGACGACGGTTAAGCTGAAGTCTCCCTAGAGATAGGGCAATTTTCCGTCTCTGGCCCCTGAGCGACTGATCGAGTTTCTTGCGTTTGATTGGACTGATCGCGTTGTCGCATTGTTCGGTTGTACGTTCGTGTCTTCGAACTAGATAGCGGATTTTTGACAATCGACTTCGGAAACGACTCTGCAGGATCTTGTCGTCGGTGATGGCATTCCCGGATGTTTCGTCGGGGCCGTCCAGGATCTCGCGCGCGTGTACAGCGCCGCTAGTGACTTTTTGTCCCATTGCGAGAACCGAATGGAGCGCTAAAAGTGAACATAATGTCTTCGTAGCGATTTGCGCCTCCCCTTCAGCGATCCGTTTGGCAAGCGCAACCTCTTCGTCGCGGTTGAGAACGTTAATCGGTCTTATGGCGCGCAAATACGCGAAGACGGAATCCGTGCGCTCGAGCGAACCACCAATATCGCTATCAGCGTCGATCTCTTTCCCGAGCGATAACTCGTCAGGTTGATTCTCCAGGTGGGGCATTTCAGGGTAACCCGAGGCACTTTCACGCGAATGCCCTTGCCAACCTGCCTCGGCGGGATCGAAAAACTCGTGGATGAAAGATTTATCCTGTCCCCGATCGAAACGGTTATAGGTATTCATTTAGCTTATGCTGTGGAGAAACCCTTTCGCGTTCATGCGTTCTCGTCAAGCGACTAACAACGTCAGCTGTTAATTCTAAAGGTCGCTTCCTGCGAGAACCTTCTTTATGCCATCCAAAAAAGCGAGCGACATGAGGAGAGGATTCACGAGTCGCGGAAAAAAGGATCAATGGGTTTGCGCGCGTAGCGCGGAGCGGCCCCCTGCGGCGACCGGATTTTCTTCTTCAAGGGTTAGCTCGCCGCGTTTTTTTTCGGCCTTGCGTTCTTCCCGGCGGGCAGCCTTGTCCCTCCGCTTTTGCTGGCGCGCCAATTCCTTCTGACGCTTCTTGTATGTCTCACGACCCATACTGTAGACCTTAACACATGCCAGTCGTAAGCGGAACCTCTACTGCAAAAAACATTGCACGGCTGACAACCCTAAACTGAAACGTGACGCGACCGGGCTCAACTTTCGCTCAAGCCACTATCACCCAGAGCAGAGTTGCCTAATGAAATTTGCAGTTTGTGAACTACCGAGCAGTTTGCCTCGAGCTGGATCAATGGGGTCGGTTTTAAGAGAGCATCTTACGCAGCGATTGGAGGTCTTTTCTGATTTTTGCCAGCGCGCTCTTGTATTTTTGATCGGTCAGCGGAAGTTTGAGCTGTTCTTTCTCTTCTTTTTTGGTTTCCTTCAGCTTCTTCCGCGCCCCCTCGATGGTAAATCCGTCGGAATAAAGCAGCCGCTTGATCTCCAGCAAAAGTTCGACGTCCCTTTTTTTATATAGTCGATGGCGTGAAGGCGCCTTGGACGGCCGCAATACCTCGAATTCGGTTTCCCAGTAACGCAGAACATAAGGCTCGACGCCAACGATTTCGCTGACCTCGCCGATCTTGAAATAGATTTTGTCCGGCAAACGCGACGCCATCGCTGACCGCTATTAGGAGGCAGACGACGAAGGAGAGGACATGGAGGACGGCGCGGAAGACATGGAGTTAAGACTCTTTTTCAAAATCTGGCTAGCTTTGAAGGTTAGCACTTTGCGCCCGACGATGACGATCTCATCGCCCGTTTGAGGATTTCGTCCCTTGCGCGGTCGCTTGGTATTCACGACGAAATTGCCGAACCCTGAGATCTTGACTTTTTCTCCGCGCTCCAAACAGCCTTTGATGATGTCAAACGTGGCTTCCACCACATCCGTGGCGTCCTTTTTAGAAAAGCCCACTTTTTCGTAAATGCGAGTGATTATTTCTGCTTTAGTCATGGTCCACCTCTTTCCCTTTTCTGGCGCTTCAACAAAAATCAGCTGCGCAGCTCAGCGCCGAAAAGTTTGCCGATTTGCTCGACCAGATTTTGGTGAAACGTGTTAATCTCAGAATCCGTCAATGTCCTATTGCTGGCGCGGTACAAAACTTTGTACGCCAAGCTCTTTTTGCCTTCGGGGATAGAGGAGCCGAGATATTGATCGAATACTTGAACATGCTCAATCAAAGCTTCGCCAAGATTCTTGATCCAACTCACAATCTGTTGAGATGGGAAGTCGCGATCAACCACGACGGCAAAGTCCCGCTCAACGGACGGAAAACGTGGAAGGGAATGGGCTATTATTTGTCGCGGAGCATACTCAAGCAGTCCCTCGAAGTCAAGTTCGAATACCAAAACCGGCGGCAATCCGCGCTCGTCACACAGATCGGGATGCATCTGGCCGAGATAACCCAGCCGTTGACCGTCGCATTGAAAGAACGTGGCTCGTCCGGGATGAAGCACTTCCGGAGCGTCGCTCAGCCAGGTCACCCTCTCGACCAAACGAAGCAAATCCAAAATCCCTTCCACTAACCCTTTGCAGTCTAGGAACCCGAGCGCTGGCTGATCGGGGTCATGCATACCGCGTCGTGCCCGAGAGCCGTATAGAATCCCCGAGAGGTATTGCCGCTCCACGCTCTCTCCATCTGCTGCCAGTCGAAAAACCTTCCCCAGGTGGTAGGCCCAAAAGCTAGCAGCCTTTTGTGCCAAGTTAAGTTCCAAATTCTCGATCAATCCGGGTATCAAACTCAAGCGCATTTCAGCACTTTCACTGGCCAGAGGATTCAAAACCGTCACCGGAGTGGGCGAACCGTCCCACAAACCGCGAAACGCGCCATTCAGGTTCTCTGTAGTAAACGGAAGGTTGATAGCCTCCATCAAGCCTTCTCCGGCGAGAAAGGAACGCACGCGCCGTTCCCATCCCAACCTCGTGTCTTGTTTTCCTCCCGATGATCGCAATAGAGGAAGCGTGCTAGGGATCCTTTGATAACCATGCACCCGCGCGAGCTCCTCGATCAAGTCCGCTTCGCGAGTCAGATCTGGCCGGCTTGTTGGAGGGACCACTTCAATACGCCCACCCTTAGCAGAGCGCCGGGTTTTCACTCCCAAAGCCTGCAGAACCTTTTCGGCCTGTTTTCCGTCGATGCGCACCCCGAGCAGTTTTTCGATGCGTTCTTCGCGTAAGAGTAAAGCCCGAGTTTTTTTCCCGCGCGGATAACGGTCCGCCAGGTCTTTTACCGGACGGCCGCCCGTGAGTTCAGCCAGTAAATACACGGCGCGATTGAGCGCGGCCACCGTTCCTTCCGGATCGACGCCTCTTTCAAAGCGATACGACGCCTCGCTGTGGAGCGCGAGTCGCTTCGCCGTTCGGCGGATGGTGATGGGATCAAAGTTGGCGCTCTCGATCAAAAGTGATCGAGTAGACGCTCGCACTTCTGTATCCATCCCCCCCATAACTCCGGCGAGTGCGACGGGAATATCGCCATCACAGATAAGCAGGTCTTCGGCAACAAGCTCGTGTTCCGTGCCATCCAGCGTAGTAAACTTCCCGGTCTGCTTCGCCGGTCTCACGATGATCCTTCGCGTTGGCAGACGATCTAAATCAAAGGCATGCAGCGGTTGGCCGGTCTCAAGCATCACGTAGTTGGTGATGTCCACGACGTTGTTAATGGACCGAATGCCGCAAGCTTCTAAGCGAAACCGCATCCATCCCGGTGCCGCAGCGATACTAACATCATCGACGATTCTGGCTGAGTACCGAGGACAAAGTCGCGGATTCTCGATGGCGATGCTTACCCGCTTTGCTACGCTTGAGTCTTTGGCGTGAGGGCTTACAAATAGAGTTCGCAATCTGCCGCCCGTTAGCGCCGAAACTTCCCGCGCCAAACCCGCCAGGCTGAGGCAATCGCCCCGGTTCGGGGTCACCGAGATTTCGAACAACCAATCCTCTTCGCCGCTATCTGAATCATGTAAAGAAGTGACAGACTCAACTTCGAGACCCGCCATCGTAAGTAATTCGGCAAGCCTATGAGGAGCCACCCTGATGGTTACCAACTCTTTTAGCCAGTTAAAAGTTAATTTCATGGCACCAAAACACGGGAATAATGGAACGATGGAACGATGGAATAATGATTTTCCAACCCTATATTCCCCCCATATTCCATTTTTCCATCCAAGTTTTTTACCCGAACTGCTTCAAAAACCTTAAATCGTTTTGGAAAAACAACCGGATATCGTCAATACCATATTTAAGCATCGCAATCCGCTCCACACCCATGCCGAACGCGAACCCGGAAACTTTCTCTGGATCATAGCCGACGAAGCGGAAAACCTGCGGATCAATCACGCCCGCGCCAAGGATCTCCAGCCACCCTGTTGTTTTGCAAACCCGACACACGTTTCCATCTGCGAATCTACCGCTGCCACCGCAGATCAGACACTGGATATCGATCTCGGCGCTCGGTTCCGTAAAAGGAAAAAAACTGGGGCGAAATCTCACTCCCGTTTCGCGACTGAACACCTGGCGTAAAAAATGAGTCAGTATTCCTTTCAGGTCGGAGAAAGCGATCTGGCGGTCCACCATGAAGCCTTCTACCTGGTGAAACATGGGTGAATGGGTGGCGTCATCATCGTGGCGGTACACGGCTCCGGGAACGATGACTTGAAGCGGGGGCTTGCGGCTTTCCATGGTCCGGATTTGTACCGGAGATGTATGCGTGCGCAACATGCGGCCACCGGAAACAAAGAAAGTATCCTGCATGTCCCGCGCGGGATGATCTTTGGGAATATTGAGGGCCTCGAAGTTGTGATAGTCGTCTTCGATATCCGGACCTCGAGCGATTTCAAAGCCCATGCCCCAAAAGACATCGATGATTTCATCGATGACCAAGGTCAAAGGATGCGTTCGCCCCCGCTCCCAACGCGTTCCCGGCAGCGTGGTGTCGATTTTCTCTTCTTTGAGAGCGCGCGCCTTGGATTGTTCCTTGATCGCTTTGCGCCGTTCGTCCAAATTCTGCTCGATACGTCGTTTGAACTGATTGAGCTCCTCGCCGGCGCGCGGGCGTTCGTCTTTGGGGAGATCTTTTAGGCTGCGCAAAAGGAGCGTCAGTCTTCCGTTGCGCCCTAAAATTTCCACGCGCAATTGTTCTATCTCTGTCTCGGAGTTGGATTGCTGGATGCGATCCAGAACCTCTCCTTGAAGAGTTTCTAAGGATTCGTTCATCTAACTTATGGATTTAAGCGCTGAGATGAGACTTTGCGGTCTGAACTAACTGCCCAAAGGCTGGCATATCTGCCACGGCTAGCTCCGCGAGAATCTTTCTGTCCAATTCCACGCCGGCCTGCTTGAGACCTTTGATCAACTGGCTGTAAGAAATCCCGTTCATTTTTGCCGCCGCGCCGATGCGCGTAATCCACAGCCCGCGAAAGGTTCTCTTCTTGACCCGCCTATCCCGATAGGCAAAAGTAAGCGCTCGTTCCACCGTCTCAACGGCAGACCGATATAACCGGCCCCGACCCCCCACATACCCTTTGGCCAACTTCATGACTTTCTTGCGTCTGTGTCTCGACTTGCTTCCACCCTTAGCTCTTGGCACCTGACAAACTCCTTCCTTGGTAGTGCTGAGTACCGAGTGATGAGTCCTGAGTAAGATGCTCTTATCACAATACCCAGCACTCAGGACTCTTTACAAATACGGTATCAATTTCCGAATGTTTTTCTGCTCGACGGCCGCCACCATGGTCGAGTGGCGCAGATTTCGCTTACGTTTCTTCCCTTTACTCGACAGCAGGTGGCCCTTGAACCCTTTGGCACGCTTTATTTTACCGCTGGCGGTGACCTTGAATCTTTTCATCGCCCCTCTGTTGCTTTTGATTTTCGGCACGTCAATCTCCTCTATGTATTCTGTAACTGTCTTTGCAATCTCTGGCTTTGAGTTTCGAGTTCTACATGAGCCTGAAATCTTGAACCTGGAACCTTATTTAGGCGTGAGCAGCATGGCCATGCTCCTGCCTTCCAACCTGGGCTCAATGTCGAGTTTGGCAATGTCCTGTACTTGATCGACGACCCCACGGAGCATTTGTCGGCCCAATTCCGGATGGGTAATTTCTCGCCCGCGGAAAAACACCGAGACCTTGACCCGCTGGCCTTTTTCAATGAACTGACGAATGTTACGCACTTTGTGCACTACATCGTGAGGATCAGTCCGCGATCCCATTTTGACTTCCTTGATTTCGAATGCGGAGTGTTTCTTGGGACCGTGCGACTTCTTCTTTTGCTCGTAGCGGTACTTGCCATAATCCATCATGCGGCAGACCGGCGGCTGGGCATCGGGCGCCACCTCCACCAGATCCAGCCCCTGAGCTTCTACGAGTCTCAACGCTTCATGCAACGGTAAAACACCCAACTGCTCTCCCTGAGCGCCGATGACTCGAACTTCACGCACGCGAATTTGATGATTGATCCTCGCTTCCCTAGCGCTAGCGATAAAACACCTCCACTTGTTGTGAACCGCTCATAGGTCTATGCCTGTTCCCGTTTCTCTGCAACCTCTAATTGTAACCTCCCGACGAAATCACCGACCGTGAGCGGCGGGATATTCTCTCCCCCGCGGCGGCGCGGCGCGATGGTTTGATTTTGAACTTCTTTGTCTCCGATAACCACCGCATAGGGAATCTTCGCCAACTGCGCTTCACGGATCTTGTAGCCAAGTTTCTCGTTGCGCTCGTCCAACTCGACACGTAACCCACTATCCCGCAGCTTTTCAAAAACTCTTTTGGCATATTCCTTCTGATTATCCGTAACAGTCAAGATCCTGACCTGGACGGGCGCAAGCCAAAGCGGAAAGGCCCCCGCACAATGCTCAATGAGGATTCCCATGAAACGTTCGATGGAGCCCAGTAGAGCCCGGTGAATCATGACTGGCCGCTCTTCGGAACCACCGGCGGAGGTGTAAAAGAGATCGAAGCGCTCCGGCATAAAAAAATCCAATTGTATAGTCGCAAGCTGCCATTCACGCTTTAAGGCATCGAGCACAGCAAAATCTATCTTCGGACCGTAAAATGCCCCGTCTCCAGCATTAATTTGATATTCAATAAGTTCCCGAGCCAGAGCTTGGGCAAGAGCCGCTTCGGCCTTTTCCCAAACCTCCGGACTGCCGATAAAATCCTTTGGCCGGGTCGAGAGCTTCACCCGCATTTCACCGAAATCAAATGCGTGGTAGACCTCCCGCAACATTTTGATCAAACTGCTAATCTCCGGTTCGATCTGTTCCGGCGCGCAAAAAATATGCGCGTCGTCCTGGGAGAAAGAACGGACCCGTGTAAGCCCGGCAGTGACACCCGAACGCTCATAACGGTGCAGCCGACCGAAGTCGGCGATCCGCAGCGGAAGCTCGCGATAGGAACGTTTCTTGGATGAAAAAATAAAAGTATGGCCGGGACAGTTCATCGGCTTTACAGCGAACTCCCGATCTTCGACTTGGGTGAAATACATGCTGTCTCGATAGTGGTCGTAATGGCCGGACCGGTGCCATAGCTCGACATCGAAGATCTGCGGCGTAATGACCTCTTCGTACCCGTAGCGAATGTAAAGCTGCCGCATGTAACCAATTAACGCGTTGTAGACGATCGCCCCCTTGGGGTGAAAGAAAGGACTTGCCGGAGCGATCGGATGAAAGCTGAACAGATCCAACTCACGCCCAAGCTTGCGGTGGTCGCGTTTTTTGGCCTCTTCGAGCCGGTGCAAATGTTCTTTTAGCGCCTCCTTGGTGGCCCAAGCGGTGCCGTAAATGCGCTGGAGCATCTCGTTTTTTTCGTCCCCGCGCCAATAAGCGCCGGCGACTCCGGTGAGCTTGAACGCTCGGAGCGCCTTTGTCGAAGGCACATGGGGACCCCGGCAGAGGTCCACCCAATCGCCCTGCCGATACAGTGAAACTGTCTCCTCGGGAATGTCTTTGAGAATTGCGACCTTGTAGTCCTCACCCATTTTGCCGAATAGCTCGATGGCCTGGCTCTTGGGCATCTCTTCGCGGACAACTTTCAGATCCGACTTGGCGATCTCCGCCATCCGCATTTCGATCTTTTGCAGTTCTTCCGCCGTAAAAGGCTGATCTCTTTTGAAGTCGTAATAAAATCCGTCCTCGATAGTCGGACCGATGGTGACCTGAGTACCAGGAAAAAGGCTTTGCACCGCCTGCGCCATAAGGTGAGCGGTCGAATGGCGCAAGATATCGAGGCCATCCGGGCTATCAGAAGAGATCCATTCGACAGCGCAATCATTGTCCAACACCCTGTCCAGGTCCACCGAATGGCCGTCAAGTTTCGCGGCGATGATAGCGCCGTTCAAGCCCAGGGAAGCAGCCAAGTCGGCGAGCTTTGTACCACGGTGAACCTCCACGGGCTTGCCGTCGGGTAATGTTACACGAATACTTTCCATGCCGATTTTCTAAAAAAGAATGGTAGGCACGGGCAGGATTGAACTGCCGACCTCTTCCGTGTCAAGGAAGCGCTCTCCCACTGAGCTACGTGCCTGCAAAAGCTGGCGAGGTACCGAACTATGGGCGCCATGGCGGGACATGAAAACCATTACTCCTGATTACGTTTAGTCAAACAATCTCACCCTAAAACCGACAAGGTCAGTCAATTTACTCAAATAGTGCAAGAGATCGATTTTATTACCAATTTTCTGAGCTAGTGTCAACCTAAACGGGTGATAGAAGGGGCTCGATTTTGCAGCCACATGAGTCCTCGATAAAGGTACTGAAGGCCCGACAATACGGTTGCGATGGCCGTCGCAGCGACCAAGATATCGACCACCAGCGGATCCAAGAGCGTTTCGTCGTGAAGCAATGCCAAAGCCACGCCGAGGGTCAGTAGCTGCAGCATCGTACTGCTCTTGCCTATGAAACTGGGCTTAACTTGAAACCTCTCTTCTACTAAAAGGAAAACGATCCCGTAGCCTAACAGAATCAAGATGTCACGACTCACCACCACCACGGCCAACCATGTTGGAATGGCATTGATTATGCCGAGCATGACGTAGGAGCTAAACACCAAAAGCTTGTCGGCCACGGGATCTAGGTAGGCGCCGAGGGCCGTTTGTTGCTTCATCAAACGCGCGGCAAGGCCGTCGAGGAAGTCGGTCACGGCGCCGATCACGAAGATGATAAACGCTTCCCAGTAGCGGTGATAGGCGAGATAGACGAGAAAAAACGGGATTGTCAGGATGCGAATGAGGGTGAGAAAATTGGGCAAATTGAGCATGGAAACATTATGACATGGCCGAGGCTGTTATGCCGCGTGCACCCAGGAGCTTGCGCATCTGTCCTGCCAGCTTTGGCGTGACCAGGGCCGTCACATGAATTTGGTTATCCTCATAGGTTTCTTTGATGATTCGCCCACGCTCGCGCAAAAGCGATAAAAGCCCGCCCTGCGAGGCGGCAAAGCACGCTTTAATCTGCTCTTTCCCTTGATCCAGGATCGTACCGATGATTCCCAAGAGCCGGTCTACCTCGGCACCGGTCAATGCCGAGATCGGGCAGAGGCCCTCCACCGCCCGACTTTTGAGTTTTCCGAGCGGCGCGGTGGGAACAACATCGATCTTATTCGGCACCAACACTACCGGTATATCCCCTGCCCCGATCTCATTTAATACATCCTCGATGACCTTAATCTGCTCGTCGAAAAGTGGATTGGCCAAGTCCACCAGATGCAAAAGGAGATCTGCGCTTCTCACTTCTTCCAGCGTGCTTTTAAAGGCTTCAATGAGCGAATGGGGAATCTTGTTGATGAAACCGACCGTGTCTACGACCATGACTTTATCCCCGTTGGGGAGCCGAAGGGCGCGAGTCGTCGGGTCCAGCGTGGCAAACAGTTTGTCCTCGACAAAGACTCCCGCCCGGGTAAGGGTATTCATCAAAGTCGATTTGCCGGCGTTGGTGTATCCCACCAACGCAACCGTTGCAAAAGGAACCTCGTCGCGCTCCTTGCGCTGCAACGTCCGCGTCCGTTCCACTGTGACCAACTTTCGCTTGAGATGACTGATGCGCTCGCGAATTCTGCGCCGGTCCACCTCCAACTGCGTTTCCCCGGGACCACGGGTGCCAATGCCCCCACCAAGCCGTGACAGGTGCGTCCATTGACGCGTCAGCCGGGGTAAAAGATATTCCAGCTGAGCCAGCTCCACTTGAAGTTTTCCTTCGTTGCTGCGAGCACGTTGGGCGAAAATATCAAGAATCAATTGACTGCGGTCGATGACCCTTATCTTAAATGCAGATTCCAGGTTGCGCTGCTGGGCCGGGGCGAGATCTTCGTCCATGATGACAAGATCGGGATGAAGCTCGCGCACCGCAGCCTCAATCTCCTCCACCTTGCCGCGACCAATTAAGGTCGCAGGGGTAATGCCCCGCAACTGCTGGGTGAACTTTTCTATGACGTTGGCGCCAGCGGTTTCAGCCAGTCGTTCCAATTCTTCCAAGCTGTATTCGAGTTGAAAACCGCGATCATCGGACGGCAGCTCAACACCGACCAACACGGCTCTTTCTGGATGATGACGGAGTGAGTTAATCCGCTTCAAGACACCAAAGAATGAAAAGCAATGCGCGTGCCGAAGCGTTGTTCGACGATCGCCTCGAGCTCAGGCGTCGAAGCAACGCGCACTTGGTCAGGAAGTTCAATGACGGTTTCGCCCTTGGGGGAGGCGAGAACGTGAAGAAAAACAGCAGACGGACCTGGATAATCAAGCAAAGTGTCCCGTAATTGGTTCAGCTCATCAGCGGAAATTTCCGACTCACAGACGTAGAGGTGGACCGGGTCGCTTTTGCCATTTGGTTTTTCGCCGTTGTCGGCCCGGCCTTTGGCTGCCACCTCGGCCAAAGCAGTGACTTCATTGGCAATGATCTGGATCCTTTCCTCTCCGACCTCCAACCGGCCTTTTAGGAAGATCGGGTCATCGGCGCCCAGGACATCCGCGCACTTCTTGTAAACATCCGGCCATGCAATAACTTCGATGAAGCCGCTTTTGTCTTCGACATTGAAACTGCCGTAGCGATCTCCCTTTTTGGTATTTCTGAGTTTTAGCGCCGAGACCACACCGCCAATTTTCACATCCCCCGGAGACGCCTTCTCTTTTAAGTCCGAAATCGCGCCGCTAGTTATTCGCTTCAGAACCCGTTCGTATTTGTCAAGGGGGTGGCCGCTGATGTAAAAGCCGAGCGCTTCTTTTTCAAAAGCCAACGACTCCTGGCCGGACCATTCCGTTACTTGAGGATAGATATCTCCGGGCTTCTTTGCTGCCGGCGTCGGGCTCCCGAGCATGGTGAAAATATCGATCTGATTACTTTCCTGCCCGCGCTGAAATGTTTGGCCGAACCTCATCGCTTCTTCCAGAGCCCCCATCATGCGCGTGCGCGAAACCTGCGTCGAGTCGAAAGCGCCGCATTTGATCAAACTCTCAACCACGCGGCGGTTTACGGCTGTGAGATCGACGCGCCGGCAAAAATCGAACAACGATTGGAAGGGTCCATCCTTCTCCCGGCTCTGAAGAATAACTTCGACGGCTTTTTCACCGACGTTCTTGACCGCTGCCAGACCGAACCGGATCTTATAGCCGACCGGAGTAAAGTCGGATCGGCTCTCGTTAATGTCCGGGGCCAGGACTTCGATTTCTTTGTTGCGACACTCCGCCAGGTTTTTGATCACCTTGTCCGTGTCGCCCATCTCTGACGTCATCAACGCGGCCATAAATTCCACTGGGTAGTGGGTTTTTAGATAGGCTGTCTGATAAGAAACCAGCGCATAGGCCGCCGAGTGGGATTTGTTGAAACCGTAGCGCGCGAAGGTCTCCATCTGATCGAAGATCTCGGTGGCTCTTTGCGCGTCGATGTTTTTTTTCTGCGCGCCTTCGACAAAGCGGTCGCGCTGTGCCGCCATCTCTTCGGGATCTTTTTTGCCCATGGCCCGGCGCAGGATATCGGCGTCTCCCATGCTATAGCCGCCAAGTACCTGCGCGATCTGCATCACCTGTTCCTGATACACAATAACGCCGTAGGTGTCCTTGAGCACGGGCTCCAACAGCCGGTGCAAGTAACTGGTTTTTTCTTTCCCATGCTTGCGTTTGATGTAGCTCTCGGCCATGCCGCTATCGAGCGGTCCCGGCCGATAGAGCGCCAAACTCGCCACCAGATCTTCAAAGCAATTGGGTCGTATTCTTTTGGTCATCTCGCGAATACCGCCGCTTTCCAACTGGAACACCCCGGTGGTATTACCGTCGCAAAGAAGCCGGTAGGTTTTCTTGTCATCGAGACTGAGCCGATTGAGATCCAGCCGCTCGCCCCGGCTCTGCTCAATCAGCTCCAGGCAGTCATGGAGGAGCGTTAAGGTTTTCAAGCCGAGGAAATCGAACTTGACCAAACCGATTTTCTCCACGCTGTCCATGTCGAACTGCGTGACAATGCCACCTTCTTTATCGACGAACAGCGGTAGATGATCGACTAAGGGGAGGTTCGACAGCACGACCCCCGCCGCGTGAGTGGAGGCGTGGCGTGTGAGGCCTTCGAGGCGCAGCGCGTGATCGATCAAGTTTTTGACCCGCGGATCGCTTTTCATCAGCTCCGGGAGTCGCGACTCCATCTTGATGCATTCGGTTAGCGGATAGTCGAACCCCTGTTTCGGCGCCGGAATGAGTTTGGCGATGGCATCTGTCTCAGCGAAGGAAAACCCGAGCGCCCGCCCGACATCCTTGATCGCCGCTTTGGCTTTGAGCGTTCCGAAAGTGGCGATCTGAGCCACCCGATCGGCGCCGTACTTTTCCTTTACATATTGAATAACCTGCGCCCGGCCCCGGATACAAAAGTCCACGTCGATATCGGGCATGGAGCGCCGTTCAGGATTGAGAAAGCGTTCGAACAGCAACACATGGCGAATCGGATCAAGATCGGTGATCTTGAGCGCGTAGGCGACCAGACTTCCGGCAGAGGAGCCGCGGCCGGGCCCAACGGGAATGCCATTCTGCTTCGCGTAATTGATGAAATCCGCCACCACCAGAAAATACCCGGGGAACTGCATCCGCTTGATGACGTCCAATTCGTAATCGAGCCGTTCGGTATAGGCTTTCTTGACTTCCGGGTCCGTGACTCCTTCAAGCCTTTCTTCGAGACCGGCATGAGCCAATTCATCGAGATAATCATCGAGGCTGATCGCTTTCGGCGGTGTGTAGGTGGGGAAGTGATATTTGCCGAATTCGATTTCGACGTTGCAGCGTTCGGCAATTTCCAATGTCCGCTCGACAGCTTCAGGGCAGTATTCGAAACCCTTTCTTATCTCCTCTCCCGACTTGAGATAGAGTTCGTCGGTTTCCATCTTTAGCCGGTTATCCTCATGAACCGTTTTGCCGGTCTGGACGCAGAGTAAAACATCGTGAGCATTGTAGTCTTCGCGCTCGCCGTAGTGGCAATCGTTAGTGGCGACGACGGGAAGCGACAGATCTTTTGCCAATTCGACCAGCAGTGGATTAACCTGTTCCTGCTGCGGCAGCTTGTTATCTTGGATCTCGATGTAGTAACGGTCATGGAAAATCTCAGCATAGCTCTCTGCTGCCGCCTTAGCTTTCTCCATGTGACCCAGCATAAGTGCCTGGGCAACTTCGCCCTGCAAACAGGCGCTGAGTGCGATGAGACCGCCGTTGAAATCCTTGAGCAGGTCCTTATCGATGCGCGGCTTGTAATAGAAGCCTTCCATAAAACCGAGGGAAACCAGCTTGCAAAGATTCCGGTATCCCTCGTGATTCATGGCGAGGAGAATGAGGTGGTTGTTGTATTCCTTCGGTCCCTTGTCGACGCCTTTCTTCTCGAAGCGGCTCCCCGGCGCGACATAGATTTCGCAGCCGATGATGGGCTTGATACCATGACTCATCGCCTGACGATAAAACTCCACGGCGCCGAACATATTGCCGTGGTCGGTCATCGCCACCGCCGGTTGTTTCAGCGACTTGATGCGCTCGAACAACTTGTCAATCTTGTTCGCGCCGTCGAGGAGGCTATATTCGGTGTGACAGTGAAGGTGAACGAAACGAGAATGCTCCATTACAGGTATCTATTTATTTAACACAAAGAGTTTTGCACGACAATTAAATATGGTTGAGTTTTCGCTCATAAGTTATCCACAGCCGATGCCTTTTCACAGCGATTGAGAAACATCATGCCGCCGGACTTTTTCATTTGCTCCCAACCTTGGCCGGCTCCATGCCGTGTCGTTGCATGAGCGCCAGCTCCTCTTCGCAGGTGGGAGCCGATGCATGCGACCAGAGCTCCTGAAGTTCTTCGAAGTAGGCGTCCAGCGGCGGCGCATGCAAGACCAAAAGCCGCGCGATAGTTTCCCCGCCGTTACCGAATGTGTGCGCAACGCCTCGCGGAACCAGAACGAAGGAGCGCGGGCCACCGACATAGGTGCGGCTTCCCACCGCAAATTCCACGCTCCCATCAAGAACGTAGTAGGCTTCCTCGCAATGAGCGTGCCTGTGCGCTGGTGGCTTACGTCCACTCGGAGGCAGCGTGCGCTCCATCAGCGAAAAAGTTCCACTGGTCGTGGCTGCGACAGCTTTGAAAAACATCTCACTGCCTCGGGCAGTGAGATGTTTTCCTTCACCCGGTTCATAAACAATCGCATCCTTCGTCATGAAAGACTCCCTTGAGGAATGACCCGGCGCGTCTGTCAGCCCGAACCCAGCTGCAAAAATGTCGCTTCACTCCCACTCTATGGTCGCCGGCGGCTTGGATGAGATGTCGTAGACAACGCGATTAACGCCACGAACCTCGTTCATGATGCGATTGGAAATTCTAGCGAGCAAGTTAGCTGGCAGGGGAACCCAGTTGGCGGTCATCCCGTCTTGGCTGTCCACGATGCGGAGGGCAACGACGTTTTCGTAGCTCCGTTCGTCGCCCATGACCCCGACGGTTTTAATCGGCAACAACACGGCAAACGATTGCCAGACTTTCTCGTAGAGGCCGGCGGCTCTGATTTCGTCCAACACGATAACATCCGCTTCGCGCAAAAACTTTAGCCGCTCCTCGGTCACTTCACCTAACACCCGAATCGCCAGGCCTGGACCCGGAAACGGTTGGCGTTGAATCATCTCCTGAGGCAAGCCAAGTTGTTGCCCCACACTCCGAACTTCGTCCTTAAAAAGCTCACGCAAGGGCTCGATGAGCTTGAACTTCATGGTGCTTGGTAGTCCGCCCACATTGTGATGGGTTTTAATCGTGGCCGATGGGCCGACGAAAGAAACCGACTCGATGACATCAGGATAAAGCGTCCCTTGGGCGAGAAACTCGATCTCTCCGAGCTTCCGAGCCTCTTCTTCGAACACTTCGATGAATCTATGGCCGATGCGCCGGCGTTTCTCTTCTGGATCTTCCACGCCTCTAAGCACGCTAAGAAATTTCTCGCTGGCATCGGCGTAGCGAAAGCTGCTGCCGAACCGCTCGGCAAACAATTGGCAAATTCGCTCGGCCTCGTTCTGGCGCAAAAGGCCGTTGTTGACGAAAACGCAAAAAAGTCGCTCCCGGATGGCACGCTGCACTAAGGTCGCGGCCACGGATGAGTCGACACCGCCGCTTAGCGCGCAGAGCACGCGGCCACCTCCAACCTGTTGACGTATTTTCGCGACCGAAGTCTCTATGAACTGCTCCATCGTCCAGGTGGGCTGGCAAGCGCAGATGCGAAAGACGAAGTTGTCAAGTATCTCTTTGCCGCGCGGTGTATGCACCACTTCAGGATGAAACTGAACGCCAAAGAAGCGGTGGCTTGGATCTACGAAGGCGGCGATAGGCGAATTAGCGCTGTGGGCGAGCATCTGCCAGCCTTTAGGGGCCGTGGTCATTTTATCGCCGTGACTCATCCATACTCGAACTAATTCGTTCCGTGAAAAGCCGTAAAACAGGTCGGCGTCATTATCGATGATGAGATCCGCAGGGCCGTACTCGCGCCGATCGGCCCTCGTCACTTCACCCCCCGACGCCAGGTTGATTATTCCCATGCCGTAGCAGATCCCGAGAAAAGGAATGGGCAGCTTGAAAATCTCTTCTTTGAGCCTGGGCGCGTTCTCTTGGTAGACGCTGGCCGGGCCGCCGGAGAGAATAATCCCCTCAGGCTTCAGTTCTGAAATCTTTTCCAGAGCCACGTTGAAAGGATGGATTTCGCAGTAAACTTTGGCTTCGCGTATGCGGCGCGCAATGAGCTGGGTGTATTGGGAACCAAAATCCAGGACGAGAATCATTCTACTCTGTAGTTCGGAGCTTCTTTCGTGATGAAAACATCGTGCACATGGCCCTCTCTCAAACCCGCCGCCGTAATTTGCATGAATCGGGCCTTGGCGCGGAGGGTCGTCACATCGCGGCAACCGAGATAACCCATCCCGGCGCGGAGCCCACCAACGAGCTGATGGATGTTAAAGGAGAGCGAACCTTTATAAGGCACCTGCCCCTCGATTCCTTCGGGAACTAACTTTTTGGCGTCATCTATGTCCGCTTGGCCGTAACGGTCTCGACTCCCCTGCCCCATGGCGCCCAGCGAACCCATGCCGCGATAGAGTTTATACGTTCTTCCTTGGTAGAGAATCGTCTCCCCCGGACTTTCTTCCGTGCCCGCAAACAGGCTCCCGATCATTACCGAATCAGCGCCCGCGGCCAACGCCTTGGTGATGTCACCCGAAAACTTGATCCCGCCATCCGCAATGATCGGCACATTGTAGCGCGCCGCGGCTTTGGCGCAGCTTCCGATGGCGGTAATCTGAGGAACCCCGACTCCCGAAATCACCCGCGTGGTGCAGATGGAGCCGGGCCCAACTCCGACCTTAACAGCATTCACGCCGGCCTGAATCAAGGCCGAAGTCCCCTCGTCTGTCGCTACGTTTCCGGCCGCCACATCGAGATCAGGATAACGCCGGCGCACCCCTTTGACGACTTCGAGAACGTTTTTGGAGTGACCATGCGCTGTGTCAACAGCGATGAGGTCAACGCCCGCGCGCACGAGCGATTCCACCCGTTCCTCCCAGTCCGCCCCCACGCCCACCGCGGCGCCCACCCGGAGTCTCCCGCGCTCGTCTTTGCAGGCGTTCGGATATTGGATCTTCTTTTCTATGTCCTTGACCGTAATCAAGCCTTTCAGTTGGAAGCTCTCGTCGACAACTAAGAGTTTCTCGATCCGATGCTTATGCAGAAGATCTTTCGCTTCATCGGGGTCCACCCCCGGTTTTACAGTTACCAGCGGGTTCTTCGTCATCACATCCGAGACCGGTCGATCGAGTTCTTTTTCGAAGCGCAAATCACGATGCGTCAAGATGCCAACCAATCGTCCATTCTTGGTAACAGGGAGCCCCGAGATACCGAACTTCCGCATTATGTCCACAGCATCTGAGATTTTCTGATCAGGTGCCACCGTGATCGGGTCGGAAATCATGCCGCTCTCGAATTTTTTGACCTTTTCTACTTCGGCCGCCTGGGCCCACACCGGCATATTGCGATGAATAATGCCAATGCCGCCCTCTTGGGCCATCGCAATGGCGGTCTTCGATTCCGTGACGGTGTCCATGGCGGCGCTGACTAGCGGAATATTGAGCGAGATCCGATCCGTCAACCGCGTCGTGACATTGGTCTCTGCGGGGAGCACAGACGATTCGGCAGGAATCAACAAAACATCATCGAAAGTCAAGCCAACGGGTAAGACTTCCTGCTCTAACATGTTCACCTCCCGGCGAGGCTAAAAAAAAACCCAGACCGGGGCCTGGGTTTGGCGTGGAATGATCGCTTAAGTACAAACATAAAATCTTATAACAGGAAAGATTTTCAATGACAAGGTCGCGATAAACTTGTGGCTGCGATTTCAGTATGATAGCTGAACCATAACTGTGCCGCTTTACGAATACCAATGTACTCGAGGACATCGTTTCGAAGCGATCCAGAAAGTCAGTGATCGACCTTTGAAGCAATGCTCGATTTGCACCGCAAAAGCCCAGCGCACCATCTCCCAACCAACGCTGTTACACAATCGTGGCATCCACGTGTTTGACCGCGTCACGAAAGACGATGCGTTGCGCAGTCGCCCCTCCTCGCTGAAGTCCCTCAAGAAAGACCGATTCTAGTCACAGTTTAGACTGTCTCATTTTTGAGATTCGCATGATTCGGATTTTTTCACTTTCCAGAATTGCAATTCTACATTTTCAACCTTCACTGTTGGTTCTTTCATTCTAAGAGAATGGTCTTGCTTCCAAAAATCAAATGCGCCGCTTAACTTAACATCGCAGGCTCTTATGCGCTTTTCGGTAAAAAAAGGATTGTCCCTATGTAATGAGCACAAGCTAATGAGGAAAATAAGTGCACGGATGAAAGAAATTTTTTGAAAGATTCTCTGACTGTTTCGTCAAAGGGAAACGGCTGTATGGAGAGATTCAGTGGCAAGTCAAAAAATTTATTTGTATCAGGGCAGAGGCGAAAGCAAGGACAGCGACTATCTCCGTGTAGTTCATTGGACTATGTGCCTGTAGTTCATTGGACTATCTCCGTATAGTTCATTGATTGAAATGGTGCACGGGGAGGATTCCGTATCCGATAGCAGACGAACGAGACAAACCGAACTTACTTGTGAGGCGAATGAGAATAAACTTCTTCAGTATTGCAGGAAAATCCTACAGTGATCGGGTGATTAGCAATCCATTCAACCACTATAACTCGACGTAAAATCAATAGAAGCCATTTTAATTTTATACGTGGTCTCTGGCATCAATGTTGCGCATGTGACTCTTTCGTTACTCAGCGAGTGCGTGGCTTTGTTTATCTGCATTCGCCTCGACTTAATTTATCTACCTCTACGAAGGAGCTACTCAGAGTGAGCATGGCACTGCCTTTAATACTCGAACCGCGTTTTATTCCCTTAAATATATCCGAAAAAGTTGCGCTACAGGGACGGGTTTTTTTTCTCAATGATGAAAAGTTTTTTTTGGAAGGGGTTACCTACGGCCCTTTTTCGCCTTCACACAAAGGAGTTCCCTTTCCCGAGACTGCTGCTCGTGTAGAAACCGATTTTGCGTTGATGGCGGAACTGGGAGCCAACTGCGTGCGCACCTTCACGCCGCCGCCAAATTGGCTTCTTGATATCGCGGCAAGTTATGGGCTTCGAGTCATCATAGGTATTCCATGGTCGCAGCATATCTCTTTTCTTGATTCCCTGCGAACCCAGTCGGAGGTTTGCGAGACGATTGTCCGCAATGTCGAAGAATGTCGGCGCCACCCGGCGACTTTCGCTTACCTCATCGGCAATGAGATTCCCCCTGAGATTGTACTGGTCGGCTCTAATTTTCCTTCGACGGAATATCTTGAGACCGACTTCACAGGTTTTCTTGCCTTTAATGTCTATCTTCATCGCGACGAGAATTGTCGTTGTTATCTATTTCATCTACAGTAGGAGTGTTTAACGTGAGTGTGCCGATGACATCATTAGGCGGTCCGCATCGTGCGCCTTTAAAAAAATCTGAGAAAGTTTGGCCCCATGGACGGCTTTTTTTTATAGATGACGAGAAGTCTTTTTTGAAAGGATCTACCAACGGTACGGTTTCGGCCTCGTGCCATGGCGTTCTTGAAGTTCAACGACCGCGTGTTGGGGGAAAATTCCTTTTTGTTGGCAACGATAAATTTTGGATTCGTGGCGTCACCTACGGAGCATTTAAGCCGGGTCCAAACGGTCAGGAGTACCATGACATTAATGTTCTGGAGAGGGATTTTTCTCTAATGGCTGCCAACGGACTGAATGCCGTGCGTATTCCACATACAACGCCATCACGGGACCTTCTCGACATCGCTCAACGGCATGGCTTACGGGTCATGGTCGGACTCTCTGCCGAACAGTACGCAGGTTATCTCATCGATCGAAAAGGCGCCCCCGATATCGAAAAGTTAATCCGCAGTAAAGCACGTATCTGCGCCGGGCATCCCGCTTTGCTATGCTACGCTCTCGGCAATGAGATTGCGGCACCCGTTGTTCGGTGGCTGGGACGCGAGCGAGTTGAAGCCTATCTCGAACGCTTGTACTGGGCGGTGAAAGCAGAAGACCCGAATGGGCTCGTAACTTACGTGAACTATCCAACGACTGAATACCTCCGTCTTCCTTTCTTGGATTTTGTGACTTTCAATGTCTATCTTGAATCGCAGGATCGCCTTGACGCCTACTTGGCACGACTTCATAATATTGCCGGGGATCGACCTTTACTGATGAGTGAGATCGGCCTCGATAGTCTTCGAAACGGAGAGATAACTCAGGCGCAAGTGTTAGAGTGGCAACTCCGAAGTACCTTCGCACCTGGATGTGCAGGGGCGTTTATATTTTCGTGGACTGATGAGTGGCACAGAGCCGGTGCCGAAGTCGAAGATTGGGCGTTCGGTATTACCGCCCGGGATCGTAGTCCCAAACCCGCTCTCGGAACTGTCCGTGAGGCGTTCACCAAGGTCCCCTTCGCAAAGGAACTCTGTTGGCCGAAGGTTTCTGTCGTTGTGTGTACCTTTAATGGTAGCCGCACTCTTTCTGAATGCTTGGACAGTTTACTAAGACTTGAGTATCCTAATTACGAAGTCATCGTCGTCAACGATGGCTCAACGGATGCCACTGCAAACATCGCGCATAACTACGGTTTCCGAGTCATCACAACTGAAAATCAGGGCCTCGCTTCCGCACGGAACACGGGACTCAGGGCAGCTACTGGAGAAATCGTAGCCTATATCGACGATGACGCTTACCCCGACCCACATTGGTTACGGTATCTCGCCAATACATTCATGAACACGAAACATGTTGGAATCGGCGGACCGAACATCGCGCCTTCCGGCGATGGGCCGATTGCCGAGTGCGTCGCGCATTCTCCGGGAAATCCGGTCCATATTCTGCTGTCTGACACTGAAGCCGAACATATTCCGGGATGTAACATGGCTTTTCGCAAAACCGCCTTGGAAACCATAGACGGATTTGATCCGCAATTTCGCATAGCGGGGGATGATGTGGATGTTTGCTGGCGACTTCAACAAAAGAAATGGACTTTAGGATATAGCCCAGGCGCGATGGTTTGGCATCATAGACGTAATTCGATTCGGGCCTACTGGAAGCAGCAGCAAAACTACGGCAAAGCGGAATCCTTCTTGGAAAAGAAATGGCCGGAAAAGTACAACCTCGCCGGCCATGTCACTTGGGCGGGCCGAGTCTACGGGAATGGACACCAGTATAAGGCATGGAGCCGAGGAAGGATTTATCATGGCGTGTGGGGTAGCGCTCCCTTTCAATCGATCTATCAATCGCCTGCCGGGGCCTTAGAATCTTGGCTGTCCATGCCGGAATGGCACTTGGCCGTAGCCGCGCTGGCTCCGATTTCCGCGCTCGGGTTCCTTTGGTCACCTTTGTTTTTCGGCTTGCCTTTACTAGCCCTCGCACTAGGCGCACCGATTTTCCAAGCTGTGGTGAGTGCTTCGCGCGTTTGTTTTGCAGCCCGTCGCGGATCCTACTTTGGGCGCTTCAAGTTACACAGCGTGACAGCGCTGCTTCATTTAATTCAACCGTTGGCGCGCCTTACCGGGCGCCTGCGCTCCGGCCTGACTTTCTGGAGATATAGCGCCTCCGGCTTTGTCATGCCTTGGCCACGGAAATTTGCCGTTTGGACCGAGCATTGGCGCGATCCTAATGAAAGATTGAAATCTTTCGAAGAGGATTTACGCAGGGCGGGCGTTTACGTTCGCCGGGGCGGAGATTACGATCGATGGGACTTAGAAGTGCGTGCGGGACTGCTTGGCTTCGCCCGCTTGCTCATGGCTGTTGAGGATCACGGTGCCGGTAATCAATTTGTCCGCGCTCGGCTCTGGCCTAAGTGTTCGTTGTTAGAGCTTCTTCCTATTGTTTTATTCGCTTCTCTTTCCGCGGCGGCAGCCCTTGATCACGCATGGGTGGCTTCCGCCATCCTGGGTCTGTTGAGCCTTTTGCTAACGATATACAGTCTGCGTGGTTGCGGGAGCGCCGTTGCCGCAATCCTTCGCACCCTCCAACATTCGGATGCCATTCATGACAGACAAAAAGAAATACAATAGTCTTGACCTTTACCGGCGACTGTTGCTTGAAGTGAAGCCTTATCGCTTGCACATAGGGGCAATTCTGCTGATAACCTTGTTATCACCCCCCCTCTCTCTGCTGATCCCATTGCCGCTGAAAATCGCCGTCGATAGCGTCATTGGCTCCCATCCAATACCAGCGTTTCTACAGCCCGTGATACCACAGGCTATCGCCAGTTCTCGTGATGGCATGCTAACATTCGTCATCGTTCTAACGATGCTCGTTGCCCTTCTCGGCGGACTCCAACGGGTCGCAAGTACGTGGTTGCGCACCTATACAGGAGAAAAGTTAACGCTGGCATTCCGAAACAAACTCTTTCGCCACGTCCAGCGTCTTTCGGTTTCGTACCACGATACGAGAGGAACGACTGATTCCACATATCGTATCCAGTATGACGCTCCTGCGATTCAGTGGATAGCCGTTGATGGTTTTATACCTTTCGTCTCTTCAGGATTAACCCTCGTCGGGATGATTTACATTATCACCCTGCTCGACTGGCGGTTGGCCGTGGTCGCAATCGCAATTTCACCTGTTTTGTACCTTGGCGCGCGAACGTTTAATTCGCGGCTTCGCAACCAGTGGGGGGATATTATGCACTTCGAAAGTTCCGCCTTTTCAGTAGTGCAGGAAGCCCTAAGCGCGCTGCGTGTGGTTAAAGCCTTCGGCCAAGAAGAACGAGAACAAGAGCGTTTTGTGCGTCATTCCAGTGAAAGCTTTCTGGCGCGGGTTCGCGCTGCATGGTCCGAAGGGGCTTTCGACCTTCTGATCGGAGTTACTACAGCAGCCGGAACGGCTTCAGTGCTATTTTTGGGCGTGCGGCATGTTCAGTCAGGGACCTTAACTCTAGGCGACTTGATGATGGTGATGTCGTATTTGGCACAGCTGTTTGGACCCTTGGCCGCTCTCAGCGACATGACGGCGCGGGCACAACGCTCGCTTGTCAGCGCGGAGCGCGCATTTGCGCTTTTGGATGAAGGCCCCGACGTCGTTGAAAATAAAAATGGGATATCTATATCTCGCGCTAGCGGAGGGGTAACCTTCGAGGACGTTTGTTTTGCATATAACGGGGAGTACCCGGTGTTGAGCGACATCTCGTTCCAAATCAAGCCAGGCAGTCGAGTCGGTATTATGGGTATGACGGGCGGAGGGAAGTCAACGCTCGTTAGTTTGTTGACCCGATTCCACGACCCGACTCAAGGCCAAATCCTACTCGATGGTATTAATCTTCGGGATTACAAGTTAGCAGATCTTCGCAATCAGTTCGGCATTGTCCTTCAGGAATCTATACTTTTTTCGACCAGCATCGGCGAGAACATCGCGTACGCACGTCCCGGTGCGTCGGAACATGAGATCGTCGAGGCTGCAAAGGCAGCTCATGCCCATGACTTCATAGCGCTTCTCCCCGATGGCTATGGCACAATGGTGGGCGAGCGTGGAATGCAGTTATCCGGGGGACAACGCCAGCGGATTGCGCTTGCACGAGCTTTTCTGAAGAATGCTCCCATTCTTATCTTGGATGAGCCAACAAGCTCCATTGACATAAAGACAGAAAGAGAAATTATCGAGGTCATGGAGCGTCTCAGCATTGGGCGGACCGTCTTTATCATTGCCCATCGCTTGTCTACGCTGAAACACTGCGACCTACTCCTTGGCGTTGAACATGGCCGAGTCGCTTTTATCAGGTCCGACGTTTCAAAGGCCATAGGAGAGCCGCCCGTTTTCGTGGCACCTCACACGCACCCTTTTTATACCGAGAAGAGATTTGGGTAACCCAGTCCCCGGGACCGAGATTCGGTATATCGCGCACGACTCATCTTCGAGTTAAGCAGCTAACATGAGTATTACGGTCTGTATCGCTCCGGTGAAAACGCTCGAGTACCCGGAGGGTGGCGGCCATTTATGGGAGTATCTGAATTGGGCCCTTGGGCTGCGTGCACTCGGCTGTCAAGTAATCTGGCTCGAAGGCTTAGCGCCATGTACTCCCGCTAGTGAAATACGGGCTAAAGTAGCCGCTCTGAAACTTCGTTTAGAGCGCTATGGTCTTGCGAATTATTTGGCCCTGCACTCCTCTACTGACGGGCCTGTCCCTCTGGATGTAGCCACCATGGGGTGCCTGGACTTGGATGCGGCCGCAGGCGCCGATCTGCTGCTAGAGTTCCGCTACGACACCCCGTTGCGTATTGTAAAGCGGTTCCGGAGGTCTGCCCTGTTAGATATTGACCCAGGTTTATCGCAGGCGTGGATAAGCAAAGGACGAATAAGTCTGACTCCGCACGATGTGTACTTCACCACCGGCGAAACCGTTGGACAGCAAGGAACGCGGATCCCGGATGTGGGATTGAATTGGCTTTATACGCGTCCATGCGTAGCTCTCGATTCGTGGCAGCCACGCGAAGCAACAGCCAAAGCGGCCTTCACTACTGTGGCACACTGGTACGCTGGGGGCTGGCTAGAGGACGATGCAAACGCACATTTGGACGACAAAAGGAGCGGCTTTTTGCCATTCCTGGACCTACCCCGTTTTACGGACCACCCGCTGGAGTTAGCTCTCGACTTGCCGCCGGAAGGCGAGCAGTGGTTAATGCTTGAAGGCCGAGGCTGGCGTATAGTTGACGCTCACAGAGTTGCGGCGACCCCATGGGACTATCAGCGCTATATTCAGAACTCCTTCGCTGAGTTCAGTTGCGCCAAACCTGCTTGTTTGAAACTCGAAAATGCCTGGGTTAGCAACCGAACATTGTGTTATTTGGCTAGCGGCAAGCCGGCCGTTGTTCAGCATACAGGCGCAAGCCGAATC
>Ga0126384_10000139_pt1 | contig 33515 bp, 31 predicted proteins | sample PanSoiMetPlot_36_FD_92543 | JGI IMG/M metagenome (GOLD analysis project Ga0126384, IMG submission 92543) | Tropical forest soil microbial communities from Panama - MetaG Plot_36 | ecosystem: Environmental > Terrestrial > Soil > Tropical forest > Bulk soil | place: Panama | collected 2016-02-17 | reverse complement strand
TAGGTGCGAAAAGGCGATGAAGAAGTAATGGAATCGCAATGTGCGTCTTTGTGCAAAGAGCAAAGAGGAGGGCAAAGGAAAACGGCTAAGAGCTGAGGGCTGAAGGCTGAGCAACGCTTGGTTCTTGCGATTCAGCGCTCAGCCCCGTCGTAGGGCAAAGAGCAGCAAAGAGGTAAGGGCAAAGGGAAAGCGGCGAAGAGCTGAGGGCTGAAGGCTGAGCAACGCTTGGTTCTTGCGATTCAGCGCTCAGCGCTCAGCCCTCAGCTCTTTGCTCTTACCCTTTGCCCTTACCTCTTTGCCCTTACCCTCTTTGCTCTCTTACCTCTTTGCCCTTACCTCTACCAAGTCCACTAGACCTGTAACCTATTCGACGTTTGTGGTGTCTGACGATTCGGGAGGCCGAGAAGGTCCTCCGATTGAAGATCAAGAAACAGGAGTTAGAAATGAATCGATTAGGAATGATAAAAACACTGACCATCGCCTCCCTGTCAGTGCTGGTCCTGGCTGTTTCCATTGCTTTGGCTCAAACACCACAAACGACACAACCAGGAAATAACGAAAAGTCCCAGGACTGGCAGGCTAAAGGCCGTCACTGGGGAGGACACGGCGAACACATGGGTGGCATGATGTTTCGCGGCCTTAACCTGACTGATGATCAAAAAGCAAAAGTAAAACAAATCGGGGACAGCTTCCGAGCACGTACAGAGTCGCTGCGCCAGGAACTTAAAGCCAAACGGCAGGAGTTGCGGCAGGCGAACCAGGGCGAGACGTTCAATGAAGCTCTGGCAACCCAGAAGCTGCAAGAGTCTGCCAGTCTTGAGGCTAAGCTGATGGGTGAGCGGTTCAAGCTGCGTCAGGAAATGTTGTCCGTTTTGACAACTGAACAAAAGGCACAACTCGAACAGAAACGTGCCGAGTTCAAGAGCCGCTGGGGCGATCGCCTGAACAAACGCAATCAACCCGAGGAAGAGTAAACTGGGAACGCACGTTTCTCTTGACCAATCGGCGGGTTCAAGTTGGGCTCGGGCCCGCCAGAGTTGGAACCACCCGCGGCGGTTGTTGGGTAATATGTGGGACATTACTCAGCGGCTGCCGCCGGGTGGAACCAACAAATTACTCGGGAGCGGTCCCTGCCGAATAGTTATGAAGAGGCTTCAGATCTTGAACTCGCGCATCAGGCGCGCGATGGTGACGAGTCTGCCTTCGCGGAAATTATGCGTCGCTACAGTCCGCGAGTCTTTCACGTTGCCAGCCGGTTCTTTCGCCAGCGAAGTCTTGTAGAGGAAGCAGCGCAGGAGGTTTTTTTGAAAGCGTTTTCCGAGCTTGATAGTTTTGAAGGCCGGGGTTCGCTGGAGGGCTGGTTGACTCGCATCGCCACAAACACCTGCCTGAATCTTGTCCGCAGCTCGAAAAGACGTCCGGAACTGACGGTATCCGATCTGACTGAAGATGAGAATACCTGGCTGGAAGGCAAACTCGCAGATACTGCCAGTGAGCGCTATCAAGCCACTGAACGCAGCATGTTGGCGGCGGATCTCGCGGGGAAGATACTGCAAACGCTGACACCGGACGATCAGTTGGTACTGACCATGATCGACGGTGAAGACGCGTCTGTGAAGGAGGTCGCCGCGATCACTGGGTGGTCGGAATCGAAAGTTAAGGTCCAGGCTTTTAGAGCGCGACGCCGCATGCGGGAGGCGGTGGAAAGGCTCTTGCGACCCCGAAGGTCTGCGGAAAAATTAGTAAGCAGCACTTGAGTTGCCGCTGGGAGTTAAAGAGATGAAAACAGCACACATCATCGAATTGATTGAAAGCACGACGCTGACAAACCTAAGTGCATCAGATCTAGCGAGGGTGCGAACTCACATCGGCTCCTGTGAATCCTGCAAGAGCGCTTTTGAAGCTGCAACCATTTCGTCGGTGCTCTTAAAAGAACAGGCAGCATCAAAGATCGAGCCTTCGCCTTTTTTTCAGACACGAGTGCTGGCGGCATTGCGCGAACGTCAGGCTGCGAGCGATCAATGGTCGTGGAGCAGGATGTGGCGTGCTGCCGGGGTTTTGGCTTCGTCAATGGTGGCAAGCGTCGTAGCCTTCGCAGTTCTCACGTTTGTTATTCCCGGCACGCCAAACGATCAAGTGAGCTCGGCCGCCAATTCCTATTCGGCGGAAGAGATTATTCTGAACCGTGCCAGTGTCGCTTCGTATCAAAACGAAGAGCCAACCAGTGACGCGCAGGTTCTGAACGCGCTGTATGACACGGATGAGGAGAAGTAGCCATGGACAACGCCAACAAAAGCAAGTGGCGGATGAGAATTGCAGCGCTGATTATATTCGTGCTCGGCTTTAGCGCGGGCGCGCTTGCTTACAACGTCTTCAGGGCATGGTCCGGAAATCACTTTGAAGCAGGACGAGGTGGATTTGAACAGATGCTCGATAGCCTGCAGTTGAATACCGAGCAAAAAACTCAGGTTCATCAAATCCTCGCAGACACGCGCGAACAGCTGCAGGCTTTGCGAAAGGAAACAGAGCCTCGCTTCAATGAAATTCGACAGAGGACGGACGACCGGCTACAAAAAGTGCTCACGCCCGAGCAGTGGACGCAGTTTCAGCAAAAGCGCGATGAAATGCGGCGCAGACGAGGGCCGCGAATGCCATAGTTTGACTAGCACTACTGCGTTCGCATCTCCAATTCAGCCATCACCGGCAAGTGATCGGAAGCCAATGAATCAACCGTCCACGCTCGTTTCGCTTTTACACCCTCATTCGGTCTGAACATTATGTAGTCAATTCGCTTCCTGGGTTTATCCGCGGGATAGCTTAGCCCCAGGATGTCCTTGGTGGCGTCGAGCCACGCATCCCTAAAGCCAGACACCATCAGTTTGTAACTATCAGCGCCCGGCTCAACGTTAAAGTCTCCGACCAGAATCAGTGGGCCCTTGGGTTCTTGAAGAAAGTTAAGCAACTGGCCTGCTTCAAAGATGCGACCATCTTCATACTGATAGTCAAGATGCGTAGTGACAAAACTCAACTTCTGACCATCAACATTCACTTCGATACGGATCATGCCTCGTCGTTCGGCTTCCCGCTTGTTCTTGTACATGCGATGGTCGATCTTCAGAATGGGAAACCGCGAAAGTATCGCAACACCGTATTGCCCGCCCTGGTAATCAAGATTGTGCGCGAACGCGAAGTCCATCTTTGTTAGCCGCGCCAACTCTGTAATCTCATCGATGCCTTGCGTGCGCTTGACCCATCGATCGACTTCCTGCAAACCGACGAGGTCCGGATGTTCTTTATTGATGACGTCAGCGATGCGCTGCAGATCGAGACGTTGGTCCATACCGATACCGGTATGAATGTTGTAAGACATCACGAGTAGCTTCGTTGAGCGGAGAGGGACGCAACTGATATCACGCGAGAGGAACGTAAGTGTGCCAACAAAAGCGAAGAGGAATGTGGCCAAGAGTTTTCGCATTGTTCTTTGGTCTCTTGATTTGTTGGGTCGCCTCCGGAACTCACAGAGCCGGTTCAAGGGTTTCTTTCCGCACTGCGAATTATTAAACCGTTGGAACGGTTCTCGCACGACGAGTTCTTGGTGTCACCGGGCTAAAGCCCGGTGTGAATGAGAAAAATTCAACCGAAACGAAGTGCCTATTTGACCTGTCGATTTGTGAAAACTGCGGGCCGCATTCTAACATGCGAGTTCTTTTGACCTTTGATCGGTTCGCGCACGCTGCTCATAGCGCGATCCAGACGTCTAATAATGAACCTCTTGCATATTGCGGTCCTGTTCGTCAGTGCCTTCCTCGCGGGCGCCATCAACGCTATTGCGGGTGGCGGCACACTGTTAACTTTCCCAGCGCTGATCTGGCTCGGATTGGATCCAAAGGTTGCTAACGCCACCAGCACAGTCGGGCTTTGGCCCGGCTTGTTCGCCGGACTCTACGGATATCGCAAGGAGCTCGAGAATAGTTCGACACTATTGATCAGATTGGGAATTGTCAGTGTGCTCGGTGGCGCAGTGGGCGCCTGGCTGCTGATCGCAACGCCATCGCCAACTTTTGCGCGCCTGGTCCCGTTCCTGATTCTATTTGCCACGCTGCTCTTTATGGCGCGGGCTAGTGTCATCAAGCGTTTGCGGCTGCAGCCTATAGCAGCCGAGCCAAAGGGATGGTGGTGGTTGGGAGCGTTTGTCTTTCAATTCTGTTCGGCAATTTATGGCGGCTATTTTGGCGCGGGCAATGGAATTCTGATGCTGGCCGCACTGGGGCTGCTGGGCTTGCATGACATCCATCGAGCTAATGGCATTAAGAATTTTCTCGGCATCTGCATAAACAGTGTCGCCGTTCTTAGTTTCTCCCTTACACACCTCGTAGTTTGGTCCGATTCTTTCTTAATGGCAGTCGGCGCGGTGTTGGGTGGCTACTTTGGCGCCATCATGGCTGTTCGCATCGGCGCAGTAGTAGTACGACGTGCCATCGTCGTCATCGGCTTTGTTATCACGTTCGTGATGCTTTGGCGGTTGTGGCCATAAAAGACAGAAAGCGCAAAGGGCGAGGAGTACTGCAGTGCGGTCCTGGACTGTGTGTGAAGGATCTACAAACTGCGGTGAGACTTGGGAATGGTTGGGCGCTCCATTATTTGTAGGCCAGTATAGGCATCCACCATCGGCGGTTGCTAGAATTTTTCAAAATCGACCTCTACTAATCTTGCATGGCCAGAAAAAAGCTGACTCGCGAGTTCTATGCTCGTCCTAACGTAGTTCAGATCGCCAAAGACCTTTTAGGAAAGCTTCTGGTAGTGCCGGCGCCTGACGGTACGCGCGTTTCAGGAACCATTGTCGAGGCTGAAGCCTACCGCGGCCCGCAAGATCGCGCAGCTCATTCTTACGGAGGGCGCCGGACCAAGCGGACAGAGACAATGTATGGACGCGGCGGCACCGCATACGTCTTTTTCGTCTACGGAATGTACGACCAGTTCAACGTGGTAACCAATGTAGTTGGCAAGCCTCACGCGGTTTTGATCAGAGCGTTGGAACCAGTCGAAGGTCTCGAGTGGATGCGAAGTCGTCGTCACGGTCAACCGGATCGTAATCTGACCAATGGCCCAGGCAAGCTCTGTATTGCGCTCGGTATAGATAGAAGTCTCAACGGCGCTGACTTACGAAAGAATGAGGTCTGGATTGAAGAAGGCGAGACTTTATCGCGGCGTCAAATAGCATCAGGACCACGCATTGGCATCGATTACGCCGAAGAATGGGTGGACAAACCCTGGCGATTCTGGATTCGAGGAAATCCGCACGTCAGCAAGCAAAGCGCACAGAGGTAAGAGCAAAGGGCTGAGCGCAGAGCGCTGAGGGCTGAGCGCTAAAAGCCGAGGGCTAAGAGCAACTACCTAAAATCATTGCTCTCAGCCCTTAGCTCTTTGCTCTTTGCCCTTTGCTAGTACTGGATTCCGAAGAGCTTGATTTTGGAATTAAGTGTGGTGGCGCGCAGACCCAGGAGCCGTGCAGCACGAGCCTGATTTCCTTCAGACTGCTCGAGGGCCAGCTTGATTAAAGCGGTTTCGAAGCGTCGCACTTCGTTATAAAAGTCGATTCCCTTTGCCAGATCCAAACTCTTTAAGTTGGCAGACTCGTCGACAAAAGCCTTATCGCGAGCAAGCACCTGCGCCTCGCGCATCAAGGATGATGCCAGGTTTACCATGCGACGCACCCTCCCATTCGCCTTCTCATCCGAGGCCAATCTCAGATTGGCCTTCCCATTTGATGTAGCGGCTTCTCTAGTTCGCCTTCGATCCAAAGTATCAACCAGTGCGGCTCGATTCGCCATTAGTGCTCCCCTTTGTTAGGTAGGAAAGAGTTTCTAGTACGAAAACACCACGTCCATATGTTCTGTGGCAGTTTTTAGTGGCCGTAAATTCGTTTTTGGTTGGCCCGCCCATTCATTTCACCGGAAATTCTGACTGGATTCGGATTCGGCTCAATTTCTTCCAAAAACTAAATTAATTCGACCGTTCTGCGAGATTAAGTCGCCTCATTCACAGCAAAACGGCCTCGCTTCCGAGGCCGTTTTCCGAATTTTCAGAAAATTTCCAATTCTCCGTTTAGGAGCTTGGTGCGGATGAGAGGACTTGAACCTCCACGATGTCACCATCACAGGCTTCTGAGACCTGCGCGTCTGCCAGTTCCGCCACATCCGCGGGAGGAACGAATATAGAAGTCGTGCAGAGCAGTGTCAAGGAGCCGAAAAAAATCCTCACTCAAGATGAAAAAAATTCTCACTCAATATTAGTAACGACGAGCAACGCGCCGATTCCAATAGCGATTACGCGCGTCAAGATAACGCTGGTGCCGCCATCGCTGCCGGTCATAGTAGTACCCATTGTTCCAGTGCCGTCGTTCATGAACTGTCCGCCAATTTCCGACATTACGAAATCTATCAGTGTCGCGCTGCGGGCCTCTGCCGTCCACGCGTCCGTCGCGGGCATCGTGACAATTGACGAACTTGGCGCACTTCTTATCGTCACGATCGAAGTCTCCCCAGCCCTTGCCGTGTCCGTGTCCACGGCCCTGAGCAAATCCATTGGCCGGAAGGACAACCAACAACGACACGCCGAACAACGCAGTCATTAATACCCTTTTCATAGATCCAGACCCTCCTAAAGAATTTTTTGTTAGTTCGGGAGCTCGGTGGGATGGAGGCAATCACTGATTTTTGCCTACAACCGCTATGCCACACCCGCAAACGGGACTATTCAAAAGGAAGTAGCGGTATCCCGCTTTGTTTGGTGTATCCGACATACGATATCGATACGGCTGGGAGCACCGCGTATGGCACCTGATTACCAATGCGTTTAGAATGAACAGGACTGTCCGGCTCTGACTGCAATGGCCCAGCCAATGAATGCTCCAATTGATTTGCGCGAGCGACTTGAAGAGGTCCAACATCGGATCATTGCCTCCGCTGAGAGGCACAATCGCGCGCCTGAAGAGATCACTTTGGTCGTTGTCAGCAAAACTCATCCCATTGAGACTTTGAAAGCGGCACTGACAATTGGAGTAAAGGATCTGGGTGAGAACCGCGTTCAGGAAGCCGAACCCAAAATACTCGAATTAGGTAGGAACGTGGCGCGTTGGCATTTGATTGGCCACCTGCAGGCCAACAAAGCGCGGCGTGCAGTCAAACTCTTTGACTTGATACACTCGGTTGATTCCGTAGAACTGGCTTCAAGATTGGATCGATTATGCGGCGAAGAAGAGCGATCCAACCTGGAAGTCCTAATTCAAGTCGATCTTGGTGATGAAGAAACCAAATCGGGCGTCAGCGAGAATGGACTCAAAGAGGTGGCAAATGCAGTGCGCAATTGCACACGGATGCGCCTCACAGGGCTAATGACCCTGCCTCCGTTCCTTAGCGATCCTGACAACGTGCGGCCTTACTTTAAACGGCTTCGCGAGCTACGCGATGAGTTGCAGAAGCAAGGATACTTCGGCGAAGAGCCCGGCGAACTTTCCATGGGAATGACGCATGACTTTGAAGTTGCTATTGCAGAGGGTGCCACGATGTTACGCATAGGTACTGCGATATTCGGGGAACGCGCTAATAACGGGAGATGAACTATCTGATTATTGACAAGCTTAGTTCCTTTGTGACCTGGGGAGTAACGACCTTTATCATATTGGTCGTTTTGGTAGTGATCTTTCGCCTGATCGCCGAGCTGGCAAATCTTAACTATTTTGGGTGGACCTATGTGACGCTCAGGCGTCTGACTGATCCGATGATCATACCTGTGCGTGGAGCATTGCGAGGCTTTCGGGTCGATCCGAAATATGCGCCGCTGGTTACCATACTGATTGCTATTCTGTTGGGCTGGCTGGGCGTGACGGTAATCGATACGATCCTGGTAACTATAGGCGGTGTCGTTGGCGCAATTCAGCGAGCATCTTTAGCGCAGCTCATCGGACATCTCCTTTATGGCTTTTTGGCAGTGTACATGCTCTTGATCTTCGCTCGCGTTGTTTTTTCGTGGGTGATGATTACGTATTCGAATCGAGCCATGCGCTTTCTCTACAGAACCACTGAGCCGCTGCTGGGTCCGTTGCGACGCACGATCCCCCCGCTCGGCATGTTTGATATCTCCCCTTTTGTAGCGTTCATAATCATCTGGCTCTTTCAAGCAGCCGTTGCCGGGACACTCCTGCGAAGTTGATTGATTCCCTATTCTGAAAAAGACGGCTCGTTGTGTTTCAAAGTACAAGTAGTGCCACGTGCCTCGCGTAGCGAGATCGTCGGAGCGCATGATGAAGCGTTGCGAGTGCGGATTGCTGCGCCGCCGGTCGATGGTGCAGCCAACGAAGAGCTCGTGCGTGTTATAGCAAAAGCTTTTAATGTTTCAGGAAGTGCCGTTGAGATTACAAAGGGGCGGAGCGGAAAGCGGAAAGAAGTTCGGATTAAAAGCGGATCTCATAAAACTCTGCGCGTTTTGCTGGGAGACACCGCCGAGTAACAGCGTGGGTTTCGCCGGGTCTCTTCCCGGCGCTCGGTCGGTGGAATTTCTCAGTAAAGGGTGATCCGGTTGAGTGGAAACTAACGTAATATCTCTTCAAGCAAATGGAAGGCACGAAGATCTCACATTACCGAATTATCCAAAAGCTGGGAGCCGGCGGCATGGGTGAGGTCTACCTCGCCGAGGATACAAAGTTAGGCCGAAAAGTAGCTCTGAAGCTTTTGGGTGCCGAGTTTACGACTAATCGTGACCGACTCAATCGGTTTGAACAGGAGGCTTGCGCCGCCTCAGCTCTGAATCATCCGAACATCCTGACAATCCACGAAGTCGGACAGGAAGACGGCTATAACTTTATTGCAACTGAGTTTGTCGACGGCGCGACGCTACGCAAATACATGAATCAGACCCGTCTCGAAATAGAAGACGTTCTCGACATTGGAATTCAAATAGCCGATGCGCTCGAAGAAGCGCACGGCGCCGGAATCGTGCATCGAGATATCAAGCCCGAGAACGTCATGGTTCGGCGCAACGGTTACGTAAAGGTGCTTGATTTTGGACTCGCGAAACTAACGGAGCTCTCACCCGGCACTGACACCGAAGCGCCTACCCGCGCGCTGGTACATACCGACGCCGGAACCGTTCTCGGCACCTGTCACTATATGTCACCCGAACAGGCGCGAGCCAAAACGTTAGACCGGCGCACGGATATCTGGAGCCTTGGCGTAGTTCTCTATGAAATGGCCGGCGGTCATGTTCCCTTTGAAGGTGAAAGCACGACCGATGTGCTCTCGGCCATCATCAAGACAGAACCTCCTCCGCTAGCTCGATATGCGCGGGTCCCTCCAGAATTTGAATGGATAGTGATGAAGACGCTCCGCAAAGATACCAGCGAGCGTTACCAAACTGCGAAAGAGCTGCAATCCGATCTCAAAAAGCTGAAGCAGCGACTGGAATTTGAAGCTGAGCTGGAACGGTCGACCTCTCCGGATCAGACGGGCGCTTTGCCAAGCACGGCCAGTTCGGAAGCGGTTTCGTCACGCGTCGGACGTGCAAGCACAATCTTGACTGGACGGCCCACCGACGTCAATTCCGCTTCCGGCACAAAGGTCTCGAGCGCTGAATACATCGTAACTGAAATCAAACGACACAAGCTTGCTTCCGCTGCGATTGCGCTCGTTGTAATTGGCGCCATTACATTAACAACTTACTTCTTCCGCAACCGCGCCGCGGCGCTGACCGAGAAGGACACGATCCTGATTGCCGACTTCGTCAACACGACGGGTGAACCCGTGTTCGACGGTACCCTCAAACAAGCGCTGGCGGTCCAATTGGGACAGTCACCCTTTCTCAATATCTTCCCGGATGATCGAGTTCGTGAGGTTCTACGTTTCATGGGACGATCCCCGGACGATCGGCTCACACGTGATGTCGCGCGCGAAATCTGCGCGCGACAGGGACTCAAGGCTATGCTGATTGGGTCGATTTCCGGTCTTGGCAGTCACTATGTAGTGACGCTTGAAGCTGTGAACGCCCAAACCGGCGACTCGATTGCGCGCGAACAGGTCGAGGCTGACAGCAAGGAGAAGGTGCTCGCATCACTTGGAAGAGCCGCCGGAGATCTCCGCAGCAAATTGGGAGAGTCCCTGGCCTCGATCAAGAAATATGAGGTTCCTGTCGAACAGGCGACGACATCATCGCTGGACGCCCTTAAAGCCTACGCAATGGCTAACGAGGAGCGCTCGAAGGGTAACAATGAACAATCGCAGGCGCTTTACCGGCGAGCGATTGATCTGGATCCCAACTTTGCGATGGCCTACGCGAGACTGGCGGTGGGCTACATCAACCGGGGCCTGCTGGAACAGGCCAAACCGGAAATTGAAAAAGCATTTGACTTGCGCGATCGCGTTAGCGAGCATGAACGGCTCTACATTTCGGAAAAGTACTATAACTACGTAACCGGCGAGATGGACAAGGCGACCGAAGTCCTGAAAACGTGGGCGCAACTTTATCCGAACGACTTTATCCCGCACAACAACCTGGCCGTGACCTCAACGTTCGTTGGTGATTACGACGATGCTTTGAAACACGCCCTCGAAGCCGTGCGACTTGGCCCCAACAACTCCACTGCCCGAGTCAACCTGATCGACTGCTTCGTCTCCATGGGACGACTGGATGAAGCCGAACAGACCCTCAAGGAATTGGCCGCGCTCTATCCGGAATCAGCGTCCTATCACACCGAGAGTTATGCGCTTGCGTTCCTTCGTGGCGATCGGGCTCAAATGGAGCGTGACCTTCAATGGGCCAGGGGCAAACCAGCCGAAGCAGACTTTCTCCATAGGGAAGTGGGTTCAGCACTTTCAGTCGGTCAGTTCAAGCGTGCTCAGGAGCTCGGTGAGCGCCGGGGTCAAATGGTGTCTGTCAATGACACAAAGGAGAATGCGGCGCTGATGTTCACTGTCCTGGCAAGCAATCAGGCGCTGGTGGGCAATTGCACGGCGGCCGTCGGGAATGTTCAAAAAAGTCTCGGACTCGTACGCGGCAGGTTTACATTGCTGGCTGGAGCACTGACACTCGCAGGGTGTAATGACAGTAAGGGCGCTCAAGCTCTACTCGATGAAGTACTCAAACAATATCCTAAGGCTACCGTGGTAAATGTGTCGGCCAATCTCTCTAAAGCGGCAATGGAAATGAAGCGAGGCAACGCTCCTGAAGCCATCAGACTTCTGGAGTCAATTCAGAGTTACGATTTTGGGATGTTCGCTGGTGTCGAGTTGAATTACCTGCGCGGTTTGGCTTATTTACAGCAGCGCTCCGGAAAGGAAGCTGCTGCTGAATTTCAAGGGATTCTTGATCACCGCGGCGTAGAGGCAATGTCGCCCATTCATACGCTGGCTCATCTGGGTTTGGCTCGTGCCGCCGTGTTGATGGGCGACACTGCAAAAGCTCGCAAGGAGTATCAGGACTTTCTAGCGGCCTGGAAAGACGCCGACCCGGACCTCAAACCGCTCATCGAAGCCCGCAAAGAGTATGAAGCCCTCCGGTAGGAATTTCGAATTTCGTATTGCGAATTTCGAATTGCGAATTTCCTCTAGTGCGAGTTGACGGAGACCTTCAGAACTCAAGACTATAATCACGTCGTAGCAGCGAAGGGTGAATTCGTAGCGGACAAAATCCGCAATTCGAAATCCGAAATTCGCGATTCGCAGTTCGAAATCCGAAATTCGAAATTCTTACTGGTGAGCGGATGTGATATATTGCGGTGCCAAACCCACATCTCTGAGTCGAGGATCTAATTCAAAATGTCAGGACATTCGAAGTGGCACAGTATTAAGCACAAGAAGGGCGCGCTCGATGCCAAGCGCGGCAAGCTTTTCACAAAATTTATTAAGGAGATTACCGTCGCTGCGCGCACGGGCGGCGGGGACCCGGAAGGAAACGCGAGACTACGCAAGGCGATACTCGATGCCAAGGCCGGCAATATGCCCAACGACACGATCGACCGGGCTATTCGTCGCGGTACCGGAGAAGAAGAGGGAGTAAACTACGAAGAGATTACTTACGAAGGTTATGGCCCAGGTGGCGTTGCTTTGCTGGTCGAATCGATGACGGATAATCGCAATCGTACCGTAGCAGAAATCAGACATATATTTTCGAAGAACGGCGGCAACCTCGCCGCGGCGGGGGCTGTGAACTGGATGTTCGAGAAGAAGGGCTACATCGCCGTTGCCAAGAATGATAAATCAGAGGAAGAGTTGTTTGAGGTTGTGACCGAAGCCGGAGCCGAAGATTTACGGGATGACGAAGACAACTTTGAAATCATAACGGCGCCCGCAGACTTTGACGCGGTGCTTGAAGCAGTCAAGAAGGCAGGCATCGAGCCGCAGGTAGCAGAAGTCGAAAACGTCCCGAAGGAATACAAGAAAGTCGAAGGAGCCGAGGCTAGACAGATGTTGAAGTTGATGGAAGCGCTCGAGGAGCACGACGACGTGCAAAAGGTCTCCGCGAACTTCGACATCAGCGAAGCCGACATGGCCGCCGCTTAACTAACATGTAACGCAACCCCGTTGTGTCGGGGTTGCGTTTGACGTTGAATGAAGGATTTGCGCACGACGCAAACTAACAGTTTGCGTTACACGATTGAATGCGCGTACTAGGAATCGATCCCGGAAGCGATACGACCGGCTGGGGTATCGTCGAAGGCGACGGCCGTCGTTATCGCGTCGTCGAATACGGCACGATTAAGACTTCTGCAAACGAAAAGTTTGCGACGCGTTTATTAAAGATCAGCAACGGAATCGAAGAACTGATTCGACTTCATCAGCCGGACGCGTGCGCGATCGAAGACGGCTTCCTGAAAACCAACGTCAAGGTAACGCTCAAGCTCGGACAGGTGCGCGGAATTGCTCTGCTTGCGGCTGCGCGCGCCGACCTTGAAATCCACGAATACTCACCGCGCCTGGTCAAGCAGACCGTCGTTGGTTATGGAAACGCCGAAAAACACCAGGTACAGGAGATGGTTCGCGTTCTTTTGGCGTTGAAGAACGCACCTGAACCACACGACGCTGCCGATGCTCTGGCGGTAGCGATTTGTCACTTTCATCATGCCGGTCTTCAGCAGCGCCTCCTCGCCGCTGAAGCTCGAGTAAAGCTCACCAACACAGCCACCACGACCACCACAACTGCGACTCGTCGCCGGCCATAGACAATTGTTTCGCACGCCGACGCCAGGTCATCTCTTACTTGCAGGAAGGCAAGGTCATGCGGAGCTATCTCACTACTATCATCATCGTTTCGTCTCTACTATCAAACGGTCCGGCGTTCGCGCAAAAGCGGCGCATACCTACAGGTGGACGCGTCGCCATCGTCGTCGATGAGCGACTTTCCGCGCTGCGGTCGCAGCCAGGTCTTTCCGCGCCGCTCGTTCAAAGGCTGAGTCGCGGAAGATTCGTAGCCATCGTCGGCTCGCGACGAGGGCCTGAGGGTCTCATCTATTTCGAAGTAAAGATAAGCAGTCGCCGACGCGGTTGGCTGCAAGCAGGGGCTCTCATTTCATTGTTACAAGCCTCTGCCGATGATCGCTTGCTGCGACTGCTGCAGGGCTCCGAAGACTTTGATCTGATTGCCCGCGCACGGATCTTTCTTGACGCGTTTCCCCATTCTCCGCTTCGGCCGACAGTGCTCAAGCTGTATGCAGAGGCGGCTGAGGAAGCTGCGAATCGGCTTTCAAGAGATGCTGGGCGACGTCTCAACTACAAAGAGATGTTGGCTGGCGGAGCGCCCGAATTTTCGTATTTCCTGAACTACAACGGGCTCGATCGCTACAATCGTCAGGGCATTCGATTCAGTTTCGACGCTGCCGCGAAGCGATTCCACTATGACGGCGCTGCCTGGCGAGAGATTCTGCGACGATATCCTCACAGCGCCGAAGCAGTTGAGGCAAGAAAGCGCCTGGACGAGTTGAAGGCCACCACTGGAAGATAGATGGCAGAGGTGTTTAGAGTTCAATCTCAAAGGGCTAAGGGCAACGAGCTAAGAGCAAACCGCACCTTGAACATTCCATGCCTGGTAATGCTTAAGTCAGTCAAAAATGTTCACCTGTCACAACCGGACCCTTTGCTCTTAGCTCTATGCCCTTAGCCCTTTTGAAGATTGAACTCTAAACACCTGTCTCCTAAACTGATTTCTCTTACGGGCAAGCGCTTTCTCAAAATCGCGGTGATTTCCGCCGCCGTCCTGTTAATAAATCCGCCGGAGGCTCGTTTTTATGACCGGAGAGACCGAAAAGGAGAGCCTCGTGCCGCAAGCTGCTACAACACTAAGCGCCCTTCCTGACCCGCCCAGCGAATTGGAAACGCTCTTTCGGGAGCACTACAAACACCTCTTTCGCGCAGCTCATCGCATTACCGGCAGCATCGCCGATGCTGAAGATGTTCTGCAAACGGTTTTCCTGCGCCTCGTGAGGGGACAAGAAACCTACGACCTGAGCGAAAACCCGCAAGCCTACCTGTCTCGAGCGGCTGTCAATGCCGCTCTCGACGTCATTCGCAGCCGGACCCGGGCGCGATCGGTGGGACTGGATGATGCGCCCGTGGAGTTGATTGCGGTGAAATCTGGTAACCCGGAATCCCAGCATGCTGATCGGGAGTTACAAAAACTGATCCGCGAAGCAGTCTCGCGCCTGGGGTCGACGGCCGGAGAGATGTTCGCGCTGCGATATTACGAAGGCTATGACAACCGCGAGATTGCGAAGTTGATGGGGACTTCACAAATGGTCGTTGGTGTCGTTCTGCATCGGGCTCGCACCAAACTGAGAAAAGAAATCGGCCGCTACCTGGAAAAACATCACCAATAGTTTAGGGGCACTGTCAATTCAAACTTCGAAGACTGAGCTGGAAGAGGGGCATTATGAAAAGCAATCAGGAACTTGATTCCATACTCGAAAAGGTTACCGCCTCGATTCGCGATGAAGCGATCGATCCGGCAGCAATGGATCAGGCAGCAGCACGTGTTTGGGCGCGTCTTGCTGTCGAAACACCGACGTCAGCTATGCGGGCAGGTACACAAGCGGAGCACATTGAAAGCTGCATAGACTTTCAATCGCTTATTCCAGCCTTCCTGAACAACTCGCTGTCAGAAGCGCGCTCGCTTTTGTTGGTGGATCACACACACGAATGCATTCCCTGTCGCCGAGCATTGAAGGAAGCACGCCAGCGTGGTCAGACGTTACCGAAGCAAGCTGTGGCGAAACGTGGCTTCAATATCTCTCCCGTGGTTTTGCGTTGGGGTATCGCGGCCGTTTTAGTTATCGGTTTCACTTTGCTCGCCATACCGCTGTTGCAGCGCTACCTGCCGTTTGGCGGTCAATTCGAGGCAACCGTGCAAGCCGCGGAAGGTCAGGTCTATCAAATCGACGATGCGAAGAGTACGCCACTTACGACCGGAACTCGCCTGCAAAATGGGGAGACCCTTCGCACTGCGAAGGACGCGCATGCCTTTGTGCGTTTGGGTGATGGCTCAGTGATCGAAGTCAAGGATCGTTCCGAGCTCTCGCTCAGCAAGAATGGTCTGGGCACCACCATTCATCTCAACCGCGGCAATATCATCGTCACTGCTGCGAAACAAGCTGATTTGCGTCTGTTTGTCGACACAGGTGACGCACACATCGCAGTGACCGGTACGGTGTTCTCGGTCAACAACGGAACCAAGGGCTCGCGCGTGTCGGTCATTGAAGGAAACGTGCAGCTAAATCATGCCGGCAAAGATCGTGTTCTCCGCGCCGGCGAACAGGTATCGACGAATGCCAGCATCGCTCCACTCGCTATCAAGGACGAAGTGGCGTGGAGTCGCAATGCGTCGAAGTACGCTGCTGCGCTGGCAAGCCTCAGCGATGTAAATGCGGCCCTGGCAAAAGTGCAGCAACCGGGCGTTCGCAACTCTACTCGTCTGCTCGACTTGATGCCGGCGAACACTGTCTTCTACGCCGCTCTGCCTAACCTGACGGAGACGCTAACGGAATCGCATCGCATCATGGAGGAGCGCATTAATCAGAATCCTGCTTTGCGCGAGTGGTGGGAGAAAGAACGTGCTCGGCGCGGTCCGAACATGGATCAAATAATGAGTACCGTGCGGGAATTCGGAAATTACCTTGGCGAAGAGATTGCAGTTTCAGTTGGAATGGATGAAAAAGGCGAGCCAGTTTCGCCGCTGATCCTGGCTGAACTTAAGAACTCGGCCGGATTCCGACAATTCATCGAACAGGAAATCGCAAAGTTTAACGACGGGTCCAAAGGAAAGCCATCGATTGAGTTCGTTAACGACCCGCTGGCGGCGCCTGTGGTATCAGATTCGGATCAGAAAAAAGATGAGCGCCTTTACGTCTGGATCACGCCCGACCTGTTTGCGGCCAGTCCGAAGATCGAAGCTCTCCAAAACCTCGCTACGGCCCAAAAGGCTGGCGGCAGCGCCTTTGCTTCGACGCCATTCCACGCTCGCATCGCTCAGATTTATCAGGAAGGCGCAGGTCTGGTCGTAGCAGCAAACCTTGAACAGGTGTTGGAACAAACGAAAGCCAACCGCGCCAAAGAACCAGATGCCGCGAAACATGAAGCCGCTCTGAAGCAGCTCGGAGTCTTGAATCTCAAATACTTCGTGTTGGACCAGAATCAAAGCGATGGAAAAACACACACGCGAGCTTCCCTGTCGTTTACCGAAGCACAGCGAGGTATTCCGTCGTGGCTCGCCGCGCCGGGAGCGATGGGCTCACTCGAATACGTCTCGCCTGACGCCAACCTCGTGGCTGGTTTCGCCGTTAAGAATCCAGTGGCGATGATGGACGACTTGTTGGGTGTGATTGAGACCGTTTCACCTGGACTGCAGCAGAATCTCGATAAGTTGCAGTCAGATCATGGCATTGATATCCGCAAAGACCTCGCTGCACCAATGGGTGGCGAGTTCGCCTTCGCAATTGATGGCCCAATACTTCCAACTCCTTCGTGGAAGATGATCTTTGAAGTGAACGATTCGCAGCACCTGCAACAGGCGTTCGAGCACATCGTCACTGAGATTAACCAGGAAGCTGCCAAACACGGCAAAGCTGGATTGGCCTGGGAGCGCGTAGAGTTCGGTGGCAGACCTTACTACACTCTGAAGTCGACGGACTTCGGATTTGAGGTCGACTACACCTATGCGAATGGGTACATGATTGTTGGTCCGAGTCGCGGTTTAGTCGAACGAGCGGTGCAGACTCAGGAAGGTGGCTATTCCCTGCTGCGCTCGCCCAAATTCACCAGCGGACTGCCGGCTGATGGTAACGCCAACTTCTCGGCGGTCTTCTATCACAACCTCGCGCCGCTGGTACCGCTAGCCGAACGTATTGCGAACTCTACGAATCATCTGCCGCAGGAACAGCAGCAGGCGATTAAACAAGTGGCCGCGAGCATGTCGCCGACGTTGGCTTATGCCTACGCGCAGGGCGACAGCATTACATTCGCGGCAAATACTGAAGGTGGACCATTCGGTCTGGGACCGGCAACCTTGTTAGGTATGCCCAACGCGTTGGAGATGCAACACGTTCTGATGTCGGGCTTGAAGAAAAACTAACGCGCCGCGCGAGCGTTAGTGAATAAGTGGACGCTGGATGCCTTGGAAAAAGTATCCAGCGTTTACGTATGTCTACATGTTCCGGCGCCGGCAATAAATCTTCACGATTACTCGATCCAATTCCTTGAATAGTCAGAACTTTAGCAGAGGCTCAAGCGTTAGCAACAATCGGTCAGTTCAGGTTGATAGGTTGAACGTTCGGACCGGATTTGTTGGAACTATCATGACAAGAGCGTGTAGGATCTCTACAAGTTGTGACGCCGACCGGAATACTGCGCGAGGTTTGGATCACTGCTAATCTCAGTAACAAGCTGATGAGTTTGTTTTTGACAGGCAAAGGAATCGCATTTGGTAGCCGCACTCAAAGAAGATCAGCAAATCGTTTCGCAGCCGCTGGTACAAGCTCCCGTCATCGATCTTGACGGCCTGAGTGTGCGTTTTGGTCGCAGGCAGATTCTGCAGGACCTGCGTGGTCAACTGCGCGGCCGGGCTATCGGCTTGCTTGGTCCGAATGGCGCCGGCAAGACTACTTTGATTCATACCTTGCTGGGCTTTCACGAACCTTCTACGGGTACAGCTCGCATCTTTGGGATGGACATCCAGAATGACACCAAACCGATCCGCTCGATTATCGGTTATATGCCCGAACGCGATGCCTTCATTGCCAAAATGTCGTGCGTACACTTCGTGCGCTTGATGGCCGAGCTTTCGGGCATTCCCAGCGAAGCGGCGCTCGAAAGAGCCCATGAAGCGCTCTTTTATGTGGGTCTTGGAGAGGCGCGCTATCGCAAGCTTGATACCTATTCGTTAGGCATGAAACAGCTCGCCAAGCTCGCGCAAGCGATCGTACATGGTCCCAGGCTGATCTTTCTGGACGAACCAACTAACGGGCTTGATCCGCCGGCGCGCATTCGTATGCTCAGGCTGATTCGCGAAATCCGTGACAGCGGGCAAGCCAACATCGTCATCTCGTCGCATCTTCTGCGCGATGTCGAGGAATGCTGCGAAGAGATCCTGATCCTCAGAGATGGCCGGGTCGCGACTTACTGCAATCTCGAGGAAGAGCGCCGCTCGAACCGCAAGTTCCTCGTGCTCGAGACTCGTGGCGATCAGCCGGCGTTTACTAAAGCTATCGCCGAACTGGGCTGTGAATACGCAGTCACTTCAGATCACCGTGTGAAGGTGGTGTTGCAGGAAGGGACAGAGATTCGCGACTTGTACCGCATAGCCGGAGAACATGAAGTGCAGATTCGGCGTCTGAACTTCAAGCGAGACTCGCTTGAAGACATCTTCTTGAAAGCGATGGAGAACGGTCATGGCAGTTTATGAGCATACTTACAGGCGCTATGCCGGCCCGTTGACTCCGGATTGGAGCCGCTTTCTCATCATTCCGCGGCATGCATATCGCGATATCTTCAAGTCCAAGTTGTTTATTGCCTTTTTTGTGGCCTGCTTTATTCCACTCTTAATAGAAGCAATTGCGATCTACCTGCACCACAACGTGAATGCGCTGGCTGTCATGAAGGTCGATGTGAAACAGTTGCTGCCAATTGACGCATCGTTCTTTGAATGGTTCATCAATTTTCAAGCCTACCTTGCCTTTTTGATGACGATGCTGGTCGGACCGCCGCTGGTTGCGCGTGACCTCCGCAACAATGCTTTGCCGCTTTACTTGTGCCGGCCTTTTTCGCGCTCGGAATACGTGTTCGGGAAAATGTCCGTGGTGCTGATGTTGTTATCCGCGATCACCTGGATTCCGCAGCTGGTGCTGTTTCTCTTCCAATCATATCTCGAAGGCTTCAGCTGGTTCACAAGCAATCTTTCGCTGGCTAATGCGATTCTGTTGAGCAGCCTGGCTTGGATTCTTCTATTAACGCTGCTGTCGCAGACAATCTCGGCTCTGGTCAAATGGCGTGTCGCTGCGAGCGCTGCGTTGCTTGGGCTCTACCTGATTCCTTCGGTGTTTGGTGAAGTAATCAATCAAATATTCGTCACGCGGTGGGGAAGTATCATCAGCATTGATGCGCTTAGAAGAAGTATCACCTCCGGCCTTTTTGGAACTTTTGTCGAGTCGATTAGACATGTTACTGACTGGGACACTGGGGGTGTGCGAGACATAGTCCTGCTCGCGCCGCCCGTGTGGGTGTCATGGTTCATGCTGTTTCTGATTTGCGCCGCTTGCCTTGGCATACTATCGAAGAGAGTCAAGGCTTACGAAGTAGTCACGTAGGAATTTCGAATTGCGGATTGCGAATTTCGAATTTTGTGTTCTGAGAGTTGAAGTCACTTTTTTAAACTCATGAGTGAGACAGAAGTAAAAGTTGAAGGGGGATCGCCAGCTTCGAAATCGGTGGCCGAGATCCGATCCAACGAAATTCGAAATCCGCAATTCGAAATCCGCAATTCAAAATCCGCAATTCGAAATTCGATCGTTTTCGATGATGTGTCGAAGTTTTATGGGGAGATTCTCGGCGTCAATCGCATTAACTTGCAAATAGCCCCCGGAATCACCAGTCTCGTCGGCCCCAATGGAGCGGGCAAGTCGACGCTGATGAATTTGATGACGGGGTTGCTGCAGCCCACTCGCGGCCGGATCAGCATTCTCGGCACTCCCACAGATCAGCCCGAGGAGCTGTTTCACAAGGTCGGTTATTGCACGCAATTCGACTCGTTCCCGCGCGGCTACACTGGACGCGAATTCATCGAGTCGTATTTGCTCATTCAGGGAATCGACAAGAAGCAGGCAGAAATCCTGACTACCACGGCATTGGAAAGGGTGAGCCTGCTCGATGCTGCAGATCGCAAAGTAGCGGCGTATAGCAAAGGCATGCGTCAGCGCATCCGCCTCGCCCAGTCGCTAGCGCATCGACCCTCAGTTCTGATTCTTGACGAGCCTCTAAATGGTCTGGATCCGATTGTGCGGGCAGAAACCATCGCCCTGTTTCGCAGCCTGGCCGCCGAGGGCATGCACTTGATCATCTCGAGTCACATCCTGCACGAAGTCGACATGATGTCGGACTTCGTAGTTTTGCTCAGCAACGGTTATGTGCTTGCTGCAGGAAACATCCATGGCGTGCGCGACGAGATGGATGAGCACCCGATGCAGATCCTGATTCGCTGCGATCAGCCCGGTAAGCTAGCCGCAAGAGTCTTTGCCCAGGATCATGTCGTTGAAGCCAGGTTACATGACGATCTCGGTGGACTCTTTATAAGAACGCGACGGCCTGACGAGTTCCACCTCTTGCTGAATCGGATTGTGGCTGAAGGTGAAATCAACGTTGAATCAATTGGGCCGGTCGATGACGACCTGAATGCCGTCTACCAGTATTTGATCGGCTCGGAACACGCTACGAGGTAAGCGGGCGTTCAGCAAAGAAAGCGACAGATATGAGTTCAACTGTAGACATCGTGCCCAGCCAGATTGCCAAACAACCGCTTCGTTGGTCGCTCAGGCTGCGTCAACTCAGCGCCATCTTCACGCTCGAGACGAGCAAGAACTTTCTTGGTAAGCGCGCCATTATCATTTATCTGCTGGCGCTCTTGCCGGTTGTGATGTTCGGAGGGGCGGCGCTGGCCCCACGCCTCACTGCTAATTTCGTGGGCCTCCACGTGGCTTATGCGTGGATCTATGCCATCTTGATACTGCGCACGGTCGTGTTCTTTGGTTGTGCCTGGATATTCATGAATTTGTTCCGCGGCGAGTTGGTTGATTGCAGTCTGCACTACTATTTCCTGGCACCCGTCAGACGCGAGGTGTTGGTGGTAGGCAAGTACCTATCGGGAGTGGCGGCCTCGACGGTGTTGTTTGTTGGTGCAACTATCATCTCGATGTTGCTGCTGTATTTTCCGCACTTTTCGTCCGAAAGTAGCCGCTTCTTTCTTGATGGTCCGGGGCTGGGCCACCTGCTAACCTACGCGGGCGTTACGATTCTTGCCTGCATTGGCTACGGCGCCTTCTTTCTTTTCATTGGACTCTTCTTTCGGAATCCAATCATTCCGGCGATCCTTTTGTATGCTTGGGAATGGATCAACTTTCTGCTGCCGCCGTTGCTAAAGAAAATCAGCGTCATTCACTACCTCAATTCTCTCGTGCCCATCCCTATCTCCGAAGGACCATTTGCTGTTGTGGTCGAGCCTACGCCCGCCTGGATTGCGATTCCGGGCCTGCTATTGATAACAGCCGTAGTGCTGGTTCTCGCCGGCTACCGCATTCGCCACCTCGAAATCCGCTACGGCAGCGAGTAAGTCTGAGATGAACAGGTCAGTACCACCACGCGGTAGCGGGTGGGTCATCCATGCGTCAGGATCGAGTCGGGCGCGATGATGACCCACCCGCTACCGCGTGGTGGTACTGACCTGTTCATCTTCAGCTAGTTAACCGCCTCGGAGGCGGGCGTGGCTGGTTGCTCGCGTCCGTCAATTACTGTGAGCGGCTGTTCATCAAAGAGGTTTGAATCGACCAGTGTCTGCACCCAGTACTGGCCTGGCGTAGGAAAAGTCACGTTGAGGAAAAAGCTGATATTGTCGGCGAACCCACCTGCTGCAACCTCAAAACTGGTTGGCTGAGAAACAACAATCGGCTGGGTCTTGTCCGGCGTAAGGATGCGGACCTCGGAAAGGTGCGTGCCCTCACCTTTCCAATGATTCACGATCGCGAACTTGATCAGAGATACGGGCAGCTGCTGGACCATGATGTTCTGAAAGACACCCATTAACGAGAGCTTGTTACCAACCTCGAGGCGCACATCGTCACAATAAAGCGTGTAGAGAAGTTCGAGTTTTGTGTTCGGATCCGCTGCCATCAGGATCTCCAGTTCTTCAAGCTAGTACCGGCAGTCTACACTACCAGCGAATGGGTGCGTTAGTTTGAGTGACACTTCGGGACTTAAGTCAGCATCGATCGTAACGCTGCTTCATCAATCACTGTGACGCCGAGATCCTGTGCCTTGTCTAGCTTTGAGCCAGCTTCCTCTCCAGCCACCACAAAATCAGTCTTCTTACTAACGGAAGATGTCACGCGGCCGCCGCACGCCTCAATCAAAGCGCGGGCTTCATCACGCGTGAGATTGGGAAGCGTACCCGTCAGAACAAACTGCTTGCCCGCAAATCGACCATCTCCGGCTCCAGCCGCAGCACGCTCGACCGTGGTGCGCACACCGTAATCACGCAGCCGATTGCAGAGATCGGCATTACCAGCGTCGGCAAACCAGTCGTGGACGCTTTGGGCCACGGTGAGCCCGATTTCATGGATGTTGTCCAACTCCTCAACGCTGGCCTTGCTAAGCGCCTCCAACGATCCGAAGTGTCTCGCTAGAATTCCTGCAGTGCGATCGCCGACGTGCCGGATTCCAAGCGCGTAAACCAGATTAGCCAAATCGCGAGACTTACTCGCTTCGATTTGGCCCAATAGATTTGTTGCAGACTTCTTCGCCATGCGTTCGAGACCGGCAACCTGTTCGAGAGTTAAACCATACAAGTCGCCGGCATCTCGCACCATTTTCTTTTCGACCAACTGATCGACGAGTGAATAGCCCAAGCCTTCAATGCGCATCGCGCGTCGCGACGCAAAGTGAATCAGCGCTCCCTTCAACTGAGCTGGACAGTGTGCTGAAACGCAGCGAGACACGACCTCGCCCTCAGGGCGCGAGATCACACCACCGCACACGGGACAATTTTCCGGCATCACAAACGGCCGTTCCTTGCCGGTACGCTTTGACGTGACTACGCTTAAGACCTTGGGAATCACCTCCCCGCTCTTTTCAATATTCACCCAGTCACCAATCAACAAGCCCAGCCGCTCGATCTCATCTTCGTTGTGCAAGGTCGCGCGAGCCACGGTGCTTCCAGCCAAAAACACCGGCGTGAGGTGTGCCACTGGAGTCAACGCGCCAGTCCGGCCAACCTGCACCTGTACGTCGAGCACCTGTGTCGTCGCCTGCCGCGCCGGATACTTGTAAGCAATGGCCCAACGCGGCGCTTTTTGCGTCGAGCCAAACTCGTCCTGCAAAGCAGTTGAATTGACTTTCACCACAACGCCGTCAATCTCGTAATCGAGATCGTCTCGATGCGCTTCCATGCGATCACAGAATTCAATCACTTCGTCTATTGAGGAACAGAGCGCGCGGTCCGGATTCACGTGAAAGCCCGCCTGCGACAGCCACTCGAGCGCTTCCCAGTGAGTTGGGAAAGGCTTCCGGTCTCCGGCCAACATGTCATACGCAAACATGTCCAGCTTGCGCTTCGCTACCATCTTTGGATCCAGTTGGCGGATTGTCCCCGCAGCCGAGTTGCGCGGATTGGCGAAGCGTGTCTCACCTTCCTCTTCGCGCTCGATATTGATTTGTTCAAAGACACGGCGAGGAATAAAAGCTTCCCCGCGAACTTCATACTCTGTACCTGGGGCCTTCTTTGTTTGCCTAGTTCTCAGGGGAATGCTGCGGATGGTCCGCACATTCAACGTGACGTCCTCTCCCGTACGACCATCGCCGCGCGTAAGACCGCGGGCCAGTAATCCATTTTCGTAATGCAGAGATAAGGAAAGACCGTCGATCTTCAATTCAGCCACATACTCAAACTTTCGCCCGTCGGCGAGGCGCCGGCAGCGCTCGTCGAAAGCGCGCAGCTCATCAATGTTGTAACTGTTGTCGAGGGAAAGCATCGGCCGCCGGTGGATGACTTCAGCAAAACCTTCGGCGGGGCGGCCTCCCACTCGTTGCGTGGGACTGTCCGGCGTGATCAGTTCGGGGTGCTGTTGCTCAAGCTCCTTGAGACGCGTGACTAGAGCATCGTATTCCGCATCCGTTATTTCAGGATTGTCCTGAACGTAGTAACGCTCGTCATGCCCGCGAATCTCTTCGCGCAAAGCTTCAATCTCATCATGTAGAGACTTGCGTTTCATTGTTGCTCAGAATAATGCAAACGCCCCGACAATCAAATCAATTGGCCGCGGATGAACAGGTCAGTACCACCACGCGGTAGCGGGTGGGTCAATCTAATCATCGCAGCGATCTCGGCATCGACCCACCCGCTACCGCGTGGTGGTACTGACCTGTTTATCCGCGGCTAAATTTCCTTTGAGTGCTACGCGCGCGAGACCTTTTCATGAATGCCGCTGGTGCGAGCCTTTGTCTTTACTTCACCAAGTCGATGAATCACGCGACCAATAAATTTTATGCTCTGCATGAAATCATCCAGGCGGATGTGCTCATCCGGACCGTGAGGATTCGAGCCTGAATAGCTGGTACCGAACGAAGCTACCGGAACCGGTGGGCTTGTTGTGCCGCACACAGCTCCGACAGGACCACTTGAAGGGTCCATTGGATAAACGATCGGAGGCACTCCGTAAATTTCTACCGCAGATTCCGTCGTCGCGCGCGCCACGCGAGACTCGGCTGAAGACTTCGCCAACGGAGCGCTGCCCAGCTCGATCACTTCAATATCTTTAAAGCCTCGGACGTCGAGGTGCTCACGCAATAACATCGCCACGATCTGAGGCGTAAGATCCGGTACCAGCCGGAAATCGAGACGCGCCATCGCCATGCTCGGTAAAACCGTCTTCGCACCAGCTTCAGTGTGTCCGGTGCGAATTCCACAGATCGTGCAGGTCGCGCCGAAGATGTGCTCCTTGACCAATGCCTCGCCTTTCAAGGAACGCACCCAGCTGCTGATGCGAAATTCACGCTTCAGGCCAACTTCATCGATCTCGATTCCTTTTAATGCCCTCAGATCTTCGTCATTAACCGGCGCTACGTAAGACGTAAAACCGTCGATTGTGATCACGCCCTTTGGAGAGGTGATCGTCGACAGCGCCTGGACGAGACGCCAAGCCGGATTTGGAACTATCGTGCCCCACTTTGAATGCAGATCTGTGCGAGCGCCATGGGCTCGCAATTCGAGGAAGGTTATGCCCTTAAATCCAAGACTGATGACTGGGCGCTCCTTGGTATCGCGATACCCTTCGTCCCAGAGACAGCCCTGCGCCTGCAGCATGTCCGCATGCTCCGCAGTGAAGCGATAAAGACTGGGACTTCCGAGGCCATCTTCACCCTCAATAATGAAGCGGAAGCAAACGGGCAGCTTGCCAAACGTCTTTTGGTAGGCCTCGATGGCGGCTAACCGAGCGAGCAAATCGCCTTTGCTGTTCGCAGCACCTCGCGCGTACAGCTTGCCGTCAACGATATTTGCAGCGAACGGACCGAACGACCAATCCGTCAAATGACCGACCGGTTGCACGTCATAGTGGCCGTAGATTAGAAAAGTATTGGATCCGGAGCCGCACTCGCCATAAATGATTGGATAACCGGTACCAATCTTGAAGCTGCGCGTACCGATGCCGATGCGCTGCATCATCTGCTCGACCGCTTCGGCCATTGCTCGCATGCCTGTACCACGCGCGGCGACTGACGGCATACGACAGAATGCCTGCAGGCGCTCGGCAAAGCGCTGCGCATGACGGTCAACATAGCGATCGAAGCGAGTGAAAGTCATGAAGTCTAAGCGCACACTCCGAGTTGAGCGAATATCGAGTGGTCTCAATCAACGCAAACTAAGAGTTTGCGTTACAAAATTAACTACAGGGACTGCAATACGTGGTTGCGCTCGAAGAAAAGATAAGCGGGGCGTTCTTCATGCCGCTCAAAACCAGCGCAAACCAATCCCGATGACAGGGCTGACTTGAACTCTTCACGGACGCGTAGCAATTCCGACTTGGCCTGTTTGGCATCCGCATTAACCAACTTCGGCCAATCAGCCGGAATAACGACAGTTCGGCGCGGTGCCTCGGGCCATGGAATCAACTGTCCGGCGGCGAGCTGTTTGACGCGAGCTGAGCGCAAATACCAACTCGCAAACAGACGATCGCTATCGATTCCGGGCGCACCCTGGATCTGGCCCGCGTAGTCGCTACCATAGTCTGTGCCGTAAAAATTATCGCCATAAGCTTCCACGACTACTCCCAGACGATTCAGGTTGAAATGAGCATTACGCGCTCGCATTGGTTCCCAGGTCCACTTGATAAAGGTTCTTCCCTCAGCCAGCGCGCGTTCTCGCTGGGCCCACTTCAATTGCGCGCCGACACCCTTGTTCTGATAATCCAAAGCGACGCCCATCATGTGTGAGTAGCCGAATACTTCGTTACCGTTCACCGCCGCCAGATGGTGCACAAAGCCAACCATGCGTTCACTGGCAAAAGCGCCGAGGGTCCATCCTCCGGCTTGACGCGAAACTATCAAGTGACGCCGCGGTGAAATCTCCTGATCGGGCAAACCAAATGCTTCACGCTGCAGACTGATGCACCCGTCGAATTCGGCCACGGTGGTGCACTCGCGAATTTCCACACGCTCACTCATTTACTGTTCCTTGATCGGCCGCGCCGGCAACTCAACCAACACGCGCGCTCCGCCTGTCTCCTTGTTATTTAGAGTCACATTGCCTGACAACATATCCACCAATTGCCGCCCAATGATGACGCCCAATTCGTCTAGATTGGGTAAGTCAATTGAGTTCAGACGGTCGTCCGGATCAAAAGCCTTGCCAAGATCCGCGATGGGAGCGCCATCATCTTCCATGGAGAAGTAAAGTCGAGCCGGTTGCTCAAGCCAGACTCTCAGCCTAACGTTTTGTTCGGGCAAACTTCGATTAACGTTCCAGGCGAGGAAGCTGTAGAGTATCTGGCGCAATCGTCCCTGATCGGACACGACTGTGGTCAACTCAGGAGCAAGTTCATATTCAACCTTTACCTGCCGTTTATGAGCCACGCGAGCTACTGCTGCACACGAATCACGAACAGTCTCCCGCAGAGAAAACTCCTGCAAAAACAATTCTGTACGACCGCCCTCGAGGCGTGATAGATCGACAAGCTGATCCAGGCTCGCCTGTAGCTGCAATCCTGAATCCTGAATCTTCTTGCAGAAGCGCTGTTGTGCCTCACTGAGTTGCTCCTGATCCAGGAGGATCTCCGTAAACCCCAGTATGGATGTTAGGGGCGTGCGTAGCTCATGTGACATTCGCCCGAGAAACAGCGAGCGGTAGTGAGATATGCGCCTCAACTCCCGGTTTGCTTCTTCCAACGCAGCGGTACGATGCTTCAGTTCCTGAATGAGCCCTTCAAAATCACTTTGCCCCATAAGCCGAGATCCGCCACTTGCTGAATCCTTGGAGATCGCATCGTCTTTGTTGGTTAGATCTTCACCCATAGTTTTAGCTGCTTTGAATACTAATCAGCTTTCTTCGACAACCCTGGAAGTATGTTGGTCATTTCCAACTTAGATTTGTCGAAAAGTCCCTGAATTGTTAAGAGAATCTAAATATAGGGGAGCACCGTGGAAAGAGCAAAGGGCGAAAGGGCTAAGGGCTAAGCGCTAAGAGCAAAGGGCAGACGACGCAGGGGAGACGCGGGGACGTTTGACGTACCTTGAATATTGCCGACAGAGATCTCACTCAACCAACGCAAAACATCCCCGTGTCCCCCCGTCTCCCCTTCTCCGCGTCAGTCTTTCGCGTCTCCCCTTCTCCGCGTCACTTTTTTCGGTGTTCCCCCTTTACTCTTTGCCCTTTGCCCTTTGCCCGTTCTATGATGCAGTGCGGTCATGGAAGGCCAACTGAGCGAGCACCCGCTCGCAGAACTCATCAGCGAAATCGTCGAAAAAAAACTTTCCGGTGCGTTACGTGTGGAACGAGAGCGCGTCAAGGCCGTAGCTTACTTCGAAGCGGGCGAATTGGTTTATGCGACTTCAAATCTGCGAAACCTGCGCCTGGCCGAATATCTCAAGAAACGAGGAGTCTCTGCCGATAAACTTGATGCCTCTTCCGACTTCACTTTGGCAGAAGCAGTCGTCTCACGCGGGCTGGTGAATAAGGTCTCGGTTGACGAGGCAATGACAGAGCAGGTGACTGACGTCGCGCGACTGCTTCTGCTTTGGCTAAATGGCGAGTGGAGCTTTGACGCGCGCGCTCGGCTTACTGAGCCGGTAAGTCTCCAAATTCCGGTGAAACAGCTCCTGTTTGAAGCCGCTAAGCGCATGGATGTGAGCTTCGCTACCGCCCAGCTTGACTCTGATGAAATTATTACTTGCGGCTCCGGCTCGCCGAGTGATTTCAGCCTCTCTGTTAACGAGGGTTTCTTGTTATCTCGAGTTGATGGTCCTACCGATCTAAGCGAGCTCGTGACTGTCAGCCGGCTAGCAGAGCAGGATGCGCTGCGCACCATTTATGGATTCGTACTCGCAGGTCTGCTACAGAAACAAACACGAACCTATCTTTTGAAAGCCGGCGACTCACAACCGGCAGTGGCGAGGAAACCCCCAGCCACAAAGAAGAAGCCGGAACCCGCACCTGTTATCCGGAGCCCGCAGGAAGAAGTGACTGACTTTCTTGAACGTTTTGACCTTGCCAATACTCATTATGAAGTACTAGACATCAGCCGGGACTCAAGCGCGGTTGACGCGAAACGCGCGTACTACGATCTGGCTCGTCGTTATCATCCGGACAGATTTTACGAACTGGTCGGCACAATCTTGCATTCACGGCTCGAGTCGGCTTTCGCGCGCATTACCCAGGCTCATGAGGTCCTCTCCAATCCCGATTCCAAGGCGACCTATGATACAAGGATAGCGGCGCTGGAGAAGGCTGGTCAGCTGTCGTCGGCCAATACCTTTGGAGCGCAACGCTCAGCCACCGTTGGAGCAACGACTAGTACGTCAAGCCTGCAAGTTGCAGAGGAGCGCTTTAAGGAAGGGCTTGCAGCCTTGCAACTCGGTGAGACGAATACTGCTACTGCCTGCCTCTCGGCTGCCGCGCGCATGGCGCCGGATGAACCTCGGTACCGCGCTTATTATGGACGCGCGCTCGCAGCTCATCCGCAGACCAAGCGCTTAGCCGAGGGTGAATTACAAGCGGCGGTAAGACTGGATCCCTCTAATAGCTCATATCGGGTGATGCTGGCCACGCTATATAGCGACCTCGGATTCTGGCGGCGCGCAATCAGTGAATTGGAGCGAGTGTTGTCGCTGGATCCAAGGAATAATGAGGCTCGGCAACTGCTCGAAAGTCTGGAGAAGAAGAGATAATGCGGTCCTTCAAAGTAAACCACGGCAGCGTCAACCTCGAGAACAAAGTCTTTAGAAGGCTGGCGCAAAAAGCCGACGAGTTTGAAGCGTACGCCAATCCGCACGCAGAGCGCATTGCCATCCTCGTCACCGAAATTGGGAGAAGTTTTTCGTTGGGCTCGAAGGACCTGCAGTCGTTGCGCGGCGCGGCACTGTTGCACGATCTCGGAGAAGTCAACATGGGACGCGAATACATCAAACGCAGCGGTCCGCTTACGGCTGAGGAGAGAATCGATCTCGAAAGACATCCGATCATTGGCGAACAGGAAGCTGCTAAATCAGGAGGCGATCGCGCCACGCAGCTGATTGTTCGCTGGCATCACGAGTGGTGGAACGGTACGGGTTATCCGGATGGCTTGCGCAGTGATGAGATACCGCTCGCCGCGAGGATTCTCCGCGTTGCAGATTCATACGCCGCGATTACGGATAATCGTCCATTTCGAACTGCGATGAATAAGGACCAGGCTCGTGAACATATGGCCGAGTGGGCTGGCATCGAGTTTGATCCTGAGATCGTTGAGGCTTTGTTATCGCTGGGACCCATTGGGGAATTGGAATCGTTTGCTACAGCGGAGGAAAAGGTGGATTTACAAGGCAATCAGCCGACCTCTAGAGAGTTGCAGCTATTTTCGTCCTACAGTTAGCGTAGCCGGAACGAACGGCTGCCAACATTTTGAATCAGGTTGAATCATCCGTGGCAATTAATTCTTCAGCAACACCTCCGAGCAGCTGGCTTGGCTTTGAGCTTTCCGTCCTGCGTCGCTTAAAGTTCAGTTCCGTCGCCCTACCCTTTACCGGCGAACCTGAACTCTGTTTGCGTCTCAAGCGCTGGAACGTACGCGTTGCCGCCAATGATCCGGCGCTATGGTCGTACACCAAAACGACAGCGCTGGTTGAAAATCGATCCGAGCAGCTTTCGGACGAAGATTTTGAACTGGTTCTCGACGACGCTTATGTACCGAGGGACAAACAGGACAATCAATCGATCACTAAATGGTTCAATGAGACCGATTCGTGGTGGTTCGATAATGTAAGGTTCAATGCTGAGCGCCTCGATTGTCCCTACAAGAGAGCGCTGGCACTCACAATCGGCATGATGGTCGGCGACTATGTGCTTTCGTTTGACGAGCAGACACGACACCTGCGCGAACCACTCTCACTGTCCAAGGTCTTTCGCCAACTGGCTGGCACTCTACCAGCGGTGTATGACAATACACTGCGTAACTACGCTTCAAATCAGGACGTGCGATCATTTGTCGCCGAACGTCAGCATACCGATCTGCTGTTTCTGCGGCTGCCGCCTCCAATCATAAAGAGCGCATCACAGCGCCTGGGTGCGGCCGGATGGCGCGAAGAATGGCTGCAGGGCGGCGATCATTTTTGGGATGAATTCGAGCGCGCGTCAGCCGGTCTGCTGGGCGCTCCGGCGCAAAGTAAACAGCAGTACCTGGGCTTTTTGGAAGACCTGTTGCAGCGCGCTGCGCATCTTCCCGCATGGGCTCTTGCGTATGTCGAAAACGGATTTATCTCGAGTGACGATCTGCTCGATAGCGTAAGCCGGATCCGCAAGATTGATTCGATCTATTCGAAGGATTTTTCCGATCTGCTTGGCGTGCGGGCAACAATCATAACGGCCTAACGTTCCCTTCAAGTTTTTGTGGGAGTGGCTACAAACCGATAGCCAATGCCTCTCACTGTGAGGAGGTGTTCCGGCTTAGCCGGCTCGCCCTCGAGGTATTTTCTCAGCCGCACGATGAAATTATCGATCGCCCTCGTATCGGTATCTTCACGCAAGCCCCACACGTCTTCGAGCATTGCCTTGCGCGATACGATTTCGCCTTCATGACGGATCAGATAATGAAGCAACTGTGCTTCCATCAGCGTCAGACGGATTACCTGTCCTTTTGCATGAAGTTCAAGCCTGCCGAAGTCAATCGTCTTGCCATTGAAAACAAAAGGCTCCCCCTCGGCTTTTATCCCGGCTTTCAGTGACGTCTTGTTTTGCGAGTCGCGATCAAACCAGGCTTTGCGGCGAAGCAGGCCATTCAACCGAGCGATTAGGACAGCCAGATTGAACGGCTTCGGAAGGTAGTCGTCGGCGCCGGACTCAAAGCCGCGCAGGACATCCTCCGGTTGACCACGCGCAGTCAACATCAGTACGGGTACAAATTGTCCGGCGTCCCGCAACTCCGAAGCGACTTCAAAACCGCTTTTGCCTGGCAGCATTACGTCTAGCACTACAGCGTCGAAACGCTTTCGCTCCTCGAGCAGAAGCGCCAGAGCTGACTCACCATCGCTGGCCGTATCAACGTTATAGCCTTCGGCCTCGAGATTAAAACGAAGTCCATCAGCCAGATGCTTCTCGTCTTCTACAATCAGTACAGCGCTCATTGTCCTCTTTGTAACGCAAACTGGTAGTTCGCGTTGCCTGGTAAGCTCTAATCTTATTGATCAGATCGCGTTTTATGATTGAAGGCATTCAACGTCAACACGCAAACTAACAGTTTGCGTTACAAACTAAACTCGCGGCAGGTGGATGGTAAATGTGCTGCCGTGTCCCGGACCGTCGCTTTCCGCGAACACCCGCCCGCCATGTTTTTTGATGATCGACTGCACAATGAACAATCCCAGGCCGGTACCTTTTACACGGACGACGAACCGACCCGGCGCACGATAGAATCGATTGAAGATTCGCTTGAGCTGACCTGCGGGAATGCCGATACCTTCATCCATAATGCGCACAACAATGTTGCGATCTGGAGCCGCTACATCTACGGAGACCTTAACTTCCTTGTCGGAATACTTGACGGCGTTATCGAGCAGGTTTGATACCGCCGCGCGTATTTCGTCCGCATCTCCAAGTGCACAAGCTCGCTCGCCGTTCAGCGTATCCGCGTAACTCAAGGCCTCTTGTCCCAGATTGTAGCGACGACGAGTGAGCTCGAGACACTCGCGCACCAACTCTCCCATATCGAACATGGTGCTAGGTAAACGTTGGCGACGGTGAGCTGTAGCACGACCAGCCCGCAACACTTGCTCGACTGTGTGCAGGAGCCGGTCACTGTCCGCCAGCATTACGTCGTAAAAGTCCTGTCGTTGTTCCTCATCGACAGGCCTGGTCTTCAATGTCTCAAGGTAGAGCCTGATCGAGGCGACTGGGGTCTTTAATTCGTGAGTAACTGCGTTGATGAAGGCGTCGTGTTGTTCATTTCGCCGTATCTCACGAATCAGAAAGATGGTGTTGAGCACGACGCCGGTGATAATGACAACAAAAAATATGATTCCCAGAACGAGCAGCGCAACTTCGCGCCAGTTGAGCAGAATCCAGCCGACATTAAGGGCCACCGCTGCTGCTACCAGACAGGCACCCAGCACTATGAAGAAAGCGATTGACTTGCGACGACGGCCCCGTACACGCATGTCAGGATTCTAAGCTCGTAGAGAGCAAAATCATAAGACGGAATCCCACCAACGGCAGTTGGTGGATGGTTCAGATCCTTTCTACGAACGTGGTCGTGTGGCTCCCGGCGAATTTGAACGATTCAGAGGGGGTTAGAAAGGATCTGAAGCATCCACCAACTTCCGTAGGTGGGATTTAGCAACCTCGCACGGGCACGGTTTTGTAGACAGGATCTGAACCTTCCACCAACTTCCCGTTGGTGGTATTTACGCAGCCTTCTTCAGTGCGTCTCGACGAGCGCCTTCGATTTGTTGCCTGCTAATCTGCTTGATGCCTTTGGCGAGACCGAGAAATTTCAGCAAGCGGATTCCCCACCAGTTAACGTCGATCTCGTACCAGCGTAC
>Ga0126384_10000138_pt1 | contig 33554 bp, 24 predicted proteins | sample PanSoiMetPlot_36_FD_92543 | JGI IMG/M metagenome (GOLD analysis project Ga0126384, IMG submission 92543) | Tropical forest soil microbial communities from Panama - MetaG Plot_36 | ecosystem: Environmental > Terrestrial > Soil > Tropical forest > Bulk soil | place: Panama | collected 2016-02-17 | reverse complement strand
TACGCGCCCAGTTTGCTAATTCAGATATTTTGGTGGTGAAGAAGCTGTCTCCAACCGCTGACTCGATTGCCATTCTCTAGTTGGTCCCCGGAGCAGTCGATTGTTGGGTCCTTAACTGTAGGCCGTTAAGTATATCGAAGCCACATTTAGATCTTATCGTCCAGATATAGGTGAGTCAAATTAAGTGTTCGTTGTGAACGATGAACGGCCAAATACCGGTTAATTAGAGGTTAAACGGGGAAATTCACTCGGCGCCGTCCATCTTGACCGTGTATCCTATCATTCGCCCCGCTTCGTCCAAGTAGAATTGAATTATTAGATTGTTTTGGTAAAGGAAGCCGTTTTCCGCGTCGAACACTACTGCACCCGTGAACTCCTTTATTTTGTCCCTCAGTTCTGCAACTTTCTCCGGGTCGCGATTGCCGAGCGTATCCGGCGTGGCCTCGTGAAAGTCACTGCGGCCGATCCGTAGGGAACCAAAGTTAAGATCGTCGATGAATGCCTTGACTTGTTTTCGATCGGATCCAATCGGCACCTGGTCTCTTATCATCTTATCAACCTGCGCGACTGACACAGCGGTGCGAACGCAGCCGACCAGCAGAACTGTGAATAAAGCTAAGACATAAGCCGATTGTGACTGTACGGGTCCCGTAAATTGACCCATGCCTGCGTAGAAGCTTTTCCCTGATGACCGACCGTTAAAGTAAGGATTCAATGTCATAGGTTGGGCTGAATTAGATGGGCCGCGTCTTCAAAAGGATATCCACCGCTGCGACTGACTGGGTGATTTCTCCAATCGATATCAGGTCGACTCCACACTGTGCAATCTCTCTCACGTTGTCGAGCCCGACCCCTCCCGAAACTTCGATGAGTACGTCTGGCGCCTCGTCTCGTAGCCACCTGGCGGATTCGCGAATTTCGTCAATGTGCATGTTGTCGAGTCTTATTACATCGGCGCCTGCTGCAACTGCTTCACGAACCTGGGGCTGATTGGAAACTTCAACTTCGATCTTCATCAGGTGAGGCACACCTCGGCGAGCCAGTTCGATGGCTCTACGGATCCCACCGGCAATTGAAATATGGCTATCCTTTATCACTACGCCGTCGTCCAGTGCAAAACGGTTATTGAAACCGCCGCCAACATTTACAGCGTATTTTTCGAGCAGACGTAAGCCAGGAGTAGTCTTTCGGGTGTCGACGATTCTCGCAGCTAACCCCTCGATCCGCTCGACGAAAGCGTTAGTCGCTGTTGCTACGCCGGACAAACGCTGCATTATGTTCAGCGCGGTTCGTTCGCCAGTGAGTAGCGCAGTAGCCGGACCTTCAATGCGCGCGAATTCCGTACCTGACTTGATCTTCTCGCCATCGTAGACCCGGGACTCCAGTACGACGCTATTATCAAGTGTCGCGAAAACCGCTTCCGCAATTTCGAGCCCGCACAACACAAACTCCTGATTTGCGAGGAACCGGCCGCGCGCCTTCGCCCCTCCCCGGACCACAGTCTGAGTCGTAATATCCCCTCTGCCCAAATCCTCCTTGAGCAAGTCGGCTGCAAACGCATAGATAATTCCGGAGTCGAGTTCCATTCTGTATGCGCATCAGAGGGCGGCCCTACGGAAGCCGCCCCCTCTGAGAAAGACTATCCAGAATCGAGCGCATTCCTAAGACGGACTATTCCAAACCTTCAGTTCGCGCCCAACGATACAAGTGTATTCTGAAGCTTCTCAATTTCAGCAATCAGCTCCTCGTGACGGCTACGAGTCTCTTGCACGACCTCCCTCGGAGCTCGCTCCATAAAAGAGATGTTATCGAGTCGACCGGCCAAACTTCGTGCCTCGTTCTCCTTTTTGGTTTTCTCTTTAACAATCCGTTCGCGCTCTTTGTTGAAGTCGATCAAGCCTCCGAGCGGCACCGCGATATCCATTCCAGCGACCACGTCGCGTGCCGCACCGTGCGTCTCAGGAAGAACATCCGAGATAGTGATTTCTTCTACTCGTGCCAGTCGTTTTATTTGATCTGAACTCTCATTCAATAGATCTTTCGATTCTGCATCCGCTGTTCCAATCCAAAGCTTCAAGCGGCTCTGCACTGGAATGTTCATCTCCGAGCGAATGTTTCTTACCTTAGTGATCAAAGCGATCAGGGTCTCCATCCGTGCTCTCGCTGTCTGATCTTCGAAGGCCGAAGCACTTTGGGGCCATGGCGCTACCATAATCGAGTCGCCCTTGTGCGGAAGCTCCTGCCATATCTCTTCGGTGATATAAGGCATCAGCGGATGCAACAGTCTTAAACTGGTTTCCAGGACGTAGACGATTCGACATAGAGCAGCCCGTACCTCATCGGACACCTCTCGCGAAGATACAACGGACTTTGTGAGCTCTATGTACCAATCGCAAAAAGAATCCCAGAAAAAATGATAGATTGTTTGTGCCGCATCATTGAGTCGATATTCGTCAAGTGCGCTCGTCACTTGTTCGATTGCGGCGTTCAATTCGGCGAGAATCCATCGATCCGCGAGCGCGTCGGAAGGAACCCACCGCGACTCGATACCGGACGCATCCCCGAGATTCATCAATACGAACCGAGACGCGTTCCAGATTTTGTTGGCAAAATTGCGGGCTTCCTCGACCTGCAGCTGGCGATCTTTTTCGATCGCCGCAAAACGTATATCCTGACCCCGAGCAGCTCGTACCAACAAAGCAAACCGCAACGCATCGGCACCGTAGAGCCTGATAACATCGATCGGATCAACGCCGGTCCCGAGCGACTTGCTTTGACGCCTTCCTTGTTCATCGAGCACTGTCGCGTAGATATAAACATCATCGAACGGGATGTCCTTCATGAAGTAAAGACCGGACATTATCATCCGTGATACCCACAGATAGATTATGTCACGCGCAGTAGTCAGCACTGACGTGGGGTAGTACCTTTCGAGATCAGGTGTCTGCTTTGGCCAGCCCAAAACCGCCTGCGGCCAAAGACCCGACGAGAACCAGGTATCCAATACATCCTCGTCCTGCTTGATCGACCTACCGCCGGCTTTCTTTAGTGCCTCACTTTCGGAACGAGCCACGATGTATTCGCCGTCTTCGGTCGTCCAGACCGGAATTCGATGTCCCCACCAAAGCTGGCGCGAGATCGTCCAATCCCGAATGTTCTCCATCCAATCCAGATAGATTTTCTCGTAGCGCTCAGGAACAAACTTCACACGGCCTTGCTTCACCACATCGATCGCCGGCTGGGCCAGATCTTTCATTCGTACAAACCACTGTTCAGATAGCAGCGGTTCGATAACCGTGTGACACCGATCGCAGGTTGCCTCAGGAACCGTGTAGTCCTCAATTTTTTCGATCAATCCCTGCGCCGTCAGGTCTTCCAGGACACGCTCACGCGCTTCAAATCGATCCAGACCCGCATACCGCTCTCCGGCGTCGGCGGTCATGCTGCCTCCTTCGTCTATCACTACTATTTTCGCAAGATTGTGGCGCATTCCTGCTTCGAAATCGTTGACATCGTGCGCCGGGGTAACCTTCACGGCGCCGCTGCCAAATTCCGGTTTTGCATAGTCATCGGCGATCAGTGGAATTCGCCGCCCTACAAGGGGTAATGAAATAACCTTGCCGAACACCTTTTGATAGCGCGGATCAGCAGGGTTCGCAGCGACTGCCGTATCGCCGAGCATCGTTTCCGGCCGGGTAGTGGCCACTACAACAATTCCCGAGCCGTCTTCGAATGGATAGCGGATGTGGTAAAGCTTGCCGGGCCGGTCCTCATGACTCACTTCGATATCAGAGATCGCTGTACGGCATCGTGGACACCAATTAATCACCCGCTTGCCTCGATAAATGAGTCCCGCCTCCCACCATTCCACGAAGCACTCCATCACTGCATCGACGTAGCCTTCGTCCATCGTAAACCGCAACCGATCCCACTCAAACGAACACCCGAGTCTCTGCAGCTGTGAGAGAATTACGCCGCCCGTCTCGTGAATCCATTGCCACGTTCGATTGACAAAGGCCTCGCGCCCGAGGTCATGCCGCGTGAGGCCTTCATTCTTTAACTGCTTCTCAATGACATTTTGAGTCGCAATCCCGGCGTGATCAGTCCCCGGCACGCAGAGCGTGTCAAAACCCTGCATTCGTTTCCATCTGATCAAAACGTCTTGAATCGAGTAGCAAAGTGCGTGGCCAATGTGCAGCGAGCCGGTGACGTTCGGAGGAGGGATCGTAATACAGTACTTCGGTCCGGTGCCGCCGGGCTTGAAATAGCCACGTGAATTCCAAACTGGATACCACTTTTCTTCCACACTATGGGGCTCATATGCTTTGGACAGCTCAGTCATAGATCACTTTTTTCTCTATAGAGCAGATGAACAATTAAAAGGGATAGAGAGGTAAAGGGTCAACCTCCCTATCCTATTGAGAATTCTAATTGCGTGAGGTAGGCAGAGTTTGGAGTTAACCTCTGCGGTTAGAGTGATGCAGACGCCTCGAACCGCAGTGGCACAGAGGAAACGCAGGAAATATCAGGAACTATGCTCGCTTCGACAAGGACTCACGCGTGAGTTGCTCGATGACACGCTCAACGCAATCGGGAACGACTTCCCATGCAACCTCGCGTACCACAGATTCACTCAGCTGAGACAGCACTCGACGAACAATTTGATCAATCGCAGCAGCGGAAAGATCCGAGGCAGCGGCTGCACTCTTCGCTTCTTCATCTCCGTTGGCAACCGAATTTTCCACCCGTGCCGGAGGCTCCTCCGCAAACGGCGCAACAACGAATCCCGTTTCCGGTGCTAATTCGGAATGCTCGACGCCGAGGGATGAATCTTCAACCGCAACTGCTTCGATGTCTATCGGAGAAAAGCGAGTTTCCTCGTCCGCCCAATTATGAGCGGCGGTGAGAGTGCTATCGTCAGAAGTCTTGGTAATTACCGGATCAGGTACGACCGCTGTATCAGCGTATTGCTCCTGGTGGATAGACATTACCGAGGCATCAAGTTCTGCAGTAGACTGTGTCGTTGCGTGAGGAGTCGTCCAGTCTAGATCCGCAACCGCTTCGTGCGAGCCGTGAGCCACATCTTCAACCGGCTGTTCGTTTTTCAGATCGGCTGTGGCTTCGTGCACAAGCGGTTCTTCACCAGCAGCTGGGGTTTCTTGAACGGCAGACCTTTGTTCTACAAGAACATTAGGTTCTTGAACAGCAACCGGCTCGTGCACAGCAGGCGGCTGGTCGATGACAGCATGATGCTCCTGAACAACAGCTGGCGGTTCTTGAACAGCAGCGGGCGGTTCGTGAACGAAAGAATGAGGCTCGTGAACAACAGCAGGCGGCTCTTGAACAGCAGCGGGCGGTTCGTGAACGAAAGAGTGAGGCTCCTGAACAACAGCTGGCGGTTCTTGAACAGCAGCGGGCGGTTCGTGAACGAAAGAGTGAGGCTCGTGAACGACAGAATGAGGTTCCTGAACAACATCAGGAGGTTCCTGAACACTATCGACCGGTTCTTGAACTCCAACTGATTCAACAGAGGTAAACGGTTGTCGAAGTGCCCCAACATGTTCTTGATAAGTAGCCGGCGTCTCTTCAACTGCGACCACTTCTTCAGCTTCAGCCGAGTTCTGTAAGAGATCGGACGAAGTCTCCTGAGGCTGCTGAATCGCTTCAGTAAGGTCGAAGTGCGTGGATTCAGACGGGACAATATCGGCGACTTCAGTGAACTCGAAACCAAGCGAATCGCTCGCCGATGACTGCGAATGCGCCAACCGATCGACCGAAACGGCATCAAATACTTCACCTAGAGGCTCGTCTACAGCGAGCAGAGTTGCGCAAGAGGTGTCGGTCGATTCCTGAACTACAGACCCGCCCGCATGCATCGAACCCTCCGTCGCGTGCGCCATCACGGAGTTGTCTGTTGAAGGCTGCCAACCGTTGTCATTCGGCTGATGATCAACGTGCAAATTCCCGAGCGCGTCCGGGCTAAACCAGGATTCTCCCTCCCCAGCTCCACTTATATTGACATCCAATAAAGAACTCGTGTCAGCATTAAAGGGGATGGGATCGTGCGAGTACTCAATCGCCTCAAGCACATCCGATCGCTCAAAATCATTCACCATCTCGTGATCATCCAAACGGAATGAGTTGGCAGACTCTCCAACGGTGAAATCACCGTTACCTGAGAACTCAAATATTTCAATCGGTTCTGTCATGCTCGGCAAAATCTCGCTTGCTGCCTGCTCACCGCTTACTGCGTGGGCCTCGGGAGCAGGAGTTGATTGCGCATCGAATGCTCCTTGTGACATATCCGGCGCCAGTGATCCAAGCGGGCCGGTCGTTCTAGTCGGCAGAGTCGAATCATCCAGGTTGTTCTCAGGCATCATGGCCGAGAAGTCGATGTTCGGAACTGGAGCGACTAGCGGCATCGGAGCGGGAGGCGCCAGCGCATTGATAGCTTCCTCAGCTTCGTCACGCATCGAAGATGCCGGAGTAGGAGCGCCGCTGGTGGGCATCCCGCGATCACTTATCAACCGCCGAACGGTTTCAACTAAAGTTCGAGACTCGAATGGTTTGGTCAGGTGCGCGTCAGCCTTAACACGGTTAGCTTCTGCCTGATCGAATGGCTCAAAGGCGCCGACGAGGAGGACGACAGGTACGTGTTGGAACTGGGAGTTTTCCTTTATAGCTTCGCAGAGCTCATAGCCGTTCTTACCGGGCATAAAAATGTCGGCCAATACGAGGTCCGGACTAACCTCCGCCAATCGGCGTTCGGCGATGTCGCCGCTGCTTACCGCCACGACCTCAATGCCCTCGTCGGCAAATGTCAGATTAACCACTTTCTGGATTGTGATGCTGTCGTCGGCTAATAGAATTCTGCTTGCCATCTGTTTCTCCCTCAGCACGTTTGGCGCTCCTGCGCCCGGGGTGCCGGACGTGGCTTCGAATGTGTTTAAGCTAGCTCATGGCGTAGGGGACGTTTAGAACAATTGTCGTTGCGGTATAGACTTCAGCTCCGCAGCGTCTCTGAAATCTAGTACTGTATAGGGGCCTTCAAGCGAAGAAGAGGATGGGCCTCGTACTATTCAGCCGAGACCCCTTCGTTATCCCGGGCAGGAATCTTAACATAAAACCATGCACGTGTCTCTAGTTAAGAATTTTTTTAGTTTTCTTGAGCGTTGCAGTACCCGATAAGGCCGAAAAGCCTCATTCGATGCGCTGACCTGCGACCCTCCCGAACCTGGATCTTTGTTGCGTCTCGATATGTTCACTCGACACAACCGCCGCCTGCGCCTGACCGCACGAATACATAACCGCGGTCACTTGTATGTCGTCGATAAACCACCCGGTATAGCCGTTAAGAATCCCGGCGGCCGCATCGAATCCCGCTGAGAACTTCAGCTTTACGCGTTTCCCGGCAAAGCCACTCAAGTCTATTACGACCTGGCTAAACACCCCAGGTCTTCCTCGAGAAGTCCAGGCAAATCGGTTACCCAACGGATTACTGGAGTCTGCTGTCAGCTTACCGTCGTATCCGCCAACCAAAATAAGCGGTCCAACATCTTGCCAGGTCTCACCCTCATCCGTTGATAATTCGAGCACTCCACCGTCAAATCCCGGTTCAAAATTGAATATGTGGAAGAACGACAAACGAATCTGACCAGCATTGTCGGGGATCGTGACTACCTTCTTCATGAATAGCTGCGAAAGTTGAAAGTCGTTTCTCTCCTTGCCGGGGTCCTGGGCGTGATAGGACATCGTTCCGCTCCTCGCAGGTCCCTGGACTGAGTCGAATCCGCCTTTTCTCTTCCACTTGGTCGTGGAGTTATCGACATCGTCGAAAAGCAATCTCTCCGCTGGTCCGCCTGGTTGACTAGTCCGTCCGACCTGGATGCGAACCGGTATGTTAAAGCGACCCACGCTCGTGTCTACCTGCAGCTGAAGATTCGCCACTGAACCGCAGCGCAAGCTCGAAGCAGCTTGAATCTGAAAGACTGAGCTGTTGGTCCCGGTTTGGCCCGGCGCAATGTCACCGAATGTCGAAGAGCTTTGACTGCCACTGAGTGTCAGACTAGCTCCCTGAACACTCGCCGGTGTGGATTGCGATTGGTTCCGTAGGGTTAAGGTGATCTTTGCTGATTCACCGGGGATCAGCGAGGCATCGGTCTTCCCGTCGTTATGCTGAACAGTGACGCCCGCGGAGACGTCCCCTGCCGAGTCCACTGTAAGAACCGGTATTGGAGTTTCACGACCATTCGTCACAACAAGAGCGAAGTCCTGATCGAGTTGGCTGAAATTCCCTGGTACACCATCGCCGGCGATTACCGTGGGGCGCACGCGAATAACAATCGGACCCGTGGTTCCAGCCGGAAGCCGCACGCCTTGAACGTTGTTAAGGAAGTCCTTCTGGCCGCCCGCGGTCGAGTACTGGCCGGTAAAATGGTTGCCGTTGTAAACGACACCGCCTACCAATACTTCTAAGTTGAGTTGATTCACATATGGAGCATTTGTTGCTGCGCTGCCCGGCGGATCAGTCCACACCAGCATCACTCGGACCTCTTTTGTCGGATCCGCGATCACGCCGGTTGTTTCAAATGGCGCACCGCCGCTCTCGGTGAACGTGCGATCAGGCGATTCGTCATAGATTATCCGACTGGTGTTCTCAAACATCCGGCCGATATTCAGTAAGCCCCATCCTTGATGTGCTCCGGGTAGGTTGTCACCGCCGAACCCACCGGTAAGATAGCTTGTGGAATTCAGGATGAATGCCTTCACCAGTGCGGGGCTTGGCTCAACGCCGAACCGTGACCTTAGCCACTGAAACGCCAGGGCCGCGCCACCCGTAACGACCGGCGTCGAGTGGCTGGTACCCGAAGACCAGGTATAAAGAGTCTGGCCAGCAGGAAAGTATCGATTGCACACTCCGTCGCCGGTATACAACTTGTCTTGAGATGCAGCGCCTTGCATGTGGGAACCTGGCGCCACAAGGTCCGGTTTGGATCTACCGTCTTGCGAAGGGCCGTATCCCGAGAAGAACACGACATCCTGGGCATTGTCCGCATCTTGACCTCTCACGCCGCAGCCATCTGTTTCCGTTCCCCGCACATTCTCGCTGATACCAACTGTTATAACGTTCTTGGCCGTGCCAGGTATTGAGACCGACGGAGAATTGGTGTCTCCATCGTTCCCGGATGCGAATAAGATCGACATACTCTGATTGCCCGGGGTGTCCGCATCGGCGTCGCGAACCAACGCATCAAAGATCTGAGTGTCATCGCTGTAAAAATTGCAGAAGTCCGGTTCGCAACCGCCCCAGCTATTGTTTGATAAACGGGCCCCGGCGCGATAAGCCTCGGCAATGAACTGATTGTAGGAGAAGCTACTCGAACTACGGCTGTCAGGGAACAATTTTGACACTCCGATTCGGACGAACGGAGCAGTACCAAGGCCGTATTGAAACCCCTGCGCATCGGCGAAGGCAGCACCAGTTTTGTTATTAAACCCTCCGATTATTGAGGCATTGATTGTTCCGTGTCCCAAGGCATCGTGCGCCGGAAGGATGGTCGGGTCTGCGTGAGAGTCTTGTGTGAAATCGTGTAGATATGCGACTCGTGACTGTAAGGCAGCATTTAGGAAATCCGGATGGACGATTGCAGCATCTGCTGAGCCAACGTCGAAACCGGTATCACCAACATCGACTGCGAAGTCGAAATCCGAATTAAACCCCACTGAGTTCAAGAAGGCCAGGTAACCGGGTCCGCTAGGCGAGCTTACCAGAATATTGTTCACCGTATTGACCGACAAGGCGCCGGCCACGATCTGGTCCGCGCGTTCGTCCATTAGCCTCATTGGGGCCCAGCGCTCAATGGATAGCACTGCCGATTGCTTCGCGAGATCTTTCAACTTGTAAGATTCGATCTGCACTTTTATGTGAACGGCGCCCGCAGATCGAACCTCCGGCATCAGTACCTTATTAGCTGATGCTTTCACTAGCTCAACCGCGGCATCGGAACCGTCCGCGTCCACGATTTCAATCGAGGCTGAAATCTGCTCAACTGAATCGAGCTTGATGCGGCGATCGAGCTTATATGCTGGGTGATAAGCGCCGTCCCATTGAACGATGGTTCCACCGTTGCCATCCTGTCGCAGCGCATGCAGCAGTCGACGTTCCGCGCGCGTGGCCCATAACAAATACGCATTATTCGGAACGTATCCGACCACCTTTGCACCGGTTGCGGTCAAAGAGGCCAGCGATTCAGGAGTTGGAGGCCCAAACAGCTGGACCAGGTGAAGCGCGCGCGCAGAAGTTTCCGGTTGTCGTAGTTCGTTATCGATTATTGGTTCAGGTCCCTTTGTATCGATTTGTCCCGGCTTCAACAGCATCAGGTTGAAGTCGTCCCGCACTTGGGCATGTTCCAGTGTTGAGGAGTCGACGGTGCTTAGTTCGGCCTCGCTCATTTCGACAAGGGAATACGCTCCATATTTTCTTGCCTTGCGTCCGCCCCGTGAGAGTAACCGTTGAGCCGTCTCAGCATCATCTGAAGGAACCATCACCTTATGACTTGCACCAGGGCTTCTGTAGGAGAGCTGTCGGACACCGGGCTGTGTCGGTCCTTTGGTCCGTCGATTATCGAATTGCGGATTAAGCTTTTGCCCGCTGTCCGACCGTGTTGGCATCACGCCCACCAGTGACAATAGAACAAGCAGCGAAGCGATGAGCGAGATTCTTAGTGTGAAACTTTTCATTTACCTCTCCTTAAAGCAGTGCAGCCGCAACCAAATGAAAAAACATCCGCAAGATTGTATTCGGGGGCACGGCAGAATGAAAGGCCAAACTCTCCAAAGAGGGAGAAGAGGCTGGAGACTGCTGGGCCCAATCAGTCCGCCACAGGAGCACGGGAACAAAGGGATCATTAACTTTATCGTATCTTTTGCTTCTGTCAAGATTGCGCGATGCTGGCTTTGGTTAGCGCAGAACGCTATTGTAGAATGACACTTGAATCAAGTTCCATTAGCCAGGTATCAAGAGATAAACGAAGATTTCCCAATTATTTGAAACGCCATTACAAGCTTTGACTCGAGGTTATGCGTGCACCCACCGATCCCATTCAATAAGCCGTTCATAACGGGAAAAGAAATTGAGTACATCTCCGCTGCGATCTCCAACAGCGGTATTGCCGCCGATGGTTACTTCACAAGAAGATGCGCGGAGCTCCTTTCAGAACGCTTCTCGATTCCGAAAGTCCTGATGACCTCATCGTGCACCTCAGCGCTCGAAATGGCGGCGCTTCTCTGCGATCTCAATGGTGGAGACGAAGTAATCATGCCGTCGTTTACGTTTGTTTCAACGGCAAATGCTGTAGTTCGTTGTGGCGCTAAGCCGATCTTTGTGGATATTCGCGCAGAAACATTGAATATTGATGAGCGGCTAATCGAAGACAGTATCACTTCTAAGACTAAAGCTATTTTTGTCGTTCACTACGCCGGCGTCTCTTGCGAGATGGACCGCATAAAAGGAATCGCGGAGAAGCACGGTCTTGTGGTTGTGGAGGATGCAGCGCAAGGGGTCAATGCGACTTACAAAGGACGAGCGCTTGGGTCGATCGGTCACCTGGGGGCTTACAGTTTTCATGACACGAAGAATTATGTTTCCGGAGAAGGCGGCGCACTTTGTGTGAACGATTCGAGGCTTGTCGAGCGTGCTGAAATAATCCGTGACAAGGGCACTAACCGCAGCCAATTTTTCCGTGGTGCGGTCGACAAGTACACGTGGGTTGACGAAGGCTCATCATTTGCGCCGGCTGAGATAACCTGTGCGTTCCTATTGGCCCAACTGGAAGCAATGGATGAGATCACCGTCCGGCGGCGCGCTGTATACCAATTTTACCTTGAGTCTCTCTCACCCCTTGCGGAACAAGAGCTTCTTACAATTCCCACGGCTCCTGAAAACTGCGAGACCAACTATCATATGTTCCACATTTTGCTGAACGACATGAAAACCAGAGATGGTCTAATGGCGCATCTGAAGCACGACGGCATAAGCGCGGTCTTTCATTATGTGCCTCTGCACTCTTCGGTTATGGGAAGGAAGTACTGGCAAAACGGAGAGTCCCTCGCGATCACCGACGACTTGAGTAGCCGGCTTCTGCGGCTTCCTTTCTACGCCGACATAACAACAGACGAACAGGCGCGAGTTGTTAACAGCATATCAGAGTTTCTGGAGCGACCAGTTTCACACTCGAGTCGACAATAACTCTCCCAGTAACTATGATCCACTCGATGCAGAATATTCATCGTACGGTTTCACCGGACCTTTCGATAGTCGTCCCCGTTTACAAAAGCGAAGAGTGTCTCGGTGCGCTCATAGAGGAGATATCTTCTGCCCTAAGTCCGACAAATCGCGACTATGAAGTGATTCTTGTGAACGATGGTTCCCCGGACAATTCCTGGACAGTAATAGAAGCAATTTGCCGAACCAATCCACAGGTGACCGGCGTCGATCTTCGACGCAACTTCGGTCAGGACAACGCAATTATGACCGGCTTACGAGTGGCGCGAGGAAAGTACGTCGCAATTATGGACGACGATCTACAGCACCATCCGCGCGATCTTCCTGCGCTACTCCAGAAAATTGAACAAGAAAGGGGCGATGCGGTATACGCGGACTTTCGCGTAAAACGCCAAAAGCTATGGAAGAATCTGGGAAGCTGGTTCAACGGAAAATTCGCTGAATGGGTCATTGACAAGCCCAAAGAGATATATTTATCGCCATACAAGATTATTCGAAAGGAAGTAGTCGATACGATCTGTAATTACAATGGGCCCGATCCGTACATCGATGGCCTGTTATTTCAAATCACCTCAAGGATCTCGCAGATCCCTGTCGACCACCATCCACGTTACGCCGGACGCAGCAGCTATACCCTCTGGAAATCGCTCAGGGTATGGGCGCGGCTGGCGTTTTCCTTTTCTGCCCGGCCAATGCGACTGGTGAGTTGGTTTGGGTTCGGCTTCGCGACGCTGGGGCTTGTGCTCGCGGTCTTGGTTGTACTCTACCGGCTTTTTTTCCCCGAAGATTTCTCCCCGAACGCCGTAGGTTGGGCTTCGCTGATGGTTGCGCTTTTGGTTCTAAGCGGGATTCAGATGTTGTTCTTCGGAATCCTGGGCGAATACACCGGCAGAACTTTTGTGCGAGTTAACAACAAGCCACAGGCTGTGATCCGCGAAGTGGTCAACCTCGGCGCCTCAAGCGTGGAGGAGAGAGTGGTCTCCAGTAAGAGGTGAGGCTCTCTCGCTATTTTCTCTCGCCGGGGACACTTGATCTCGGCGAGCTGACTCATTTCTTCCTCTGGGATCTGCGGTTCATCTACACAAACAATGACAACGAGTCTCATATATAGAAACGCTTCGGTATATGAACTCGCGATGCTGTTGCTCTACGGCCGGCACTACACGTCACGCTACCGAGCAATCGCCGAGCTGATTCCGACCGGCTCAAGCGTTCTTGATGTGTGTTGTGGGCCGGCGTTTTTGTATCATCGGTATCTTCGAGCAAAATCCGTGCGATACACAGGTCTCGACATCAACCAAGGTTTCATAACGCAATTGATTCGAAGAGGCGGTAGTGGACGAGTGTGGGACCTTCGCAGCAAAGAGATGTTGCCATCGTCGGATTATGTGATTATGCAAGCCAGCCTCTACCACTTCCTTCCTGACGCTTCTGAAGTGGTAGATCGAATGCTGCAGGCCGCGCGCAAGCGAGTAATCATCGCCGAGCCGATTCGGAACCTGGCGGCAAGTAACTCGCGGCTACTGTCCCTGCTCGGGCGATTATTAACAAACCCAGGAGTCGGCGAGCATAGTTTGCGGTTCACCGAAACAACCCTCGCAGAATTTTTTTCGGGTTACGAATCGCGGGTGGTTGAGTCCTTCTCGATAGCCGGAGGCCGCGAGCTCGTGTACGCGCTGAACGCGGATACAGCGGTTTTAGATACCTAGTTCTCCTTTCGTAAATAGATCCCTTCGTAGCCGGGGACCTCCAAGGGCTCGTAGTGCTTCGCAACCCAATCGGTCAGCTCGCCGCGGTGGGCGACCTTTTGTAACCGGGAGATCGCAACGATCTTTGGTGCTTGTGATTCTATCTCGCCTATTACGTCTCCGAAGCCTCCCTCCCTGCGCGTCGCCAGGACATCATCCTTTCCCCAGTCCAGGTATACATAAGGGTTCAGATTTGGCCGATTGAGCAGCACAAGCAGCTCAGCGGTTCCGTGTACGTACATACGTTCATTACTTCCAAGGATTCTGGAAACAACTTCAAAGGCTCGATCCTGGTCCTGCAAGGTAGGGCGGGGTTCAAACTGGTAGATTGCCCCTCGATACAAAGTAATAAACACCATGGTCGCCACAACAAATTTCGGAAGCCATTTGACTAATACTGCCCTGACCGGATGGTTGCTTACGGGTACATCGGCCCTTGTCCCCTGCACGCATTCGGTGAGGACATAACCCGCAAAGATACCGATAAAAGGAAAAAACGGAATCAAATACGGTCCAGCGTTGAACTTGAATATCGAGAACATCAAATAGACGATGGGGGCAATCACGATAGCATCGCGGTACAGGTCCGGCGACGAGAACAACTCGCGGCGTTTGATCCTCTCTCCCATACTCCGAACCGCATACAGAGCGAGGCCTAAGAAGCTCAAAACTACTAACACCGCATCCGATCTGAATATCTTGAGTGCTACCCTCAACAAGTGACTAGGCCCACTGTCCACGCCCCGGACACTTCTTGGTCCGTAGACGCTATAGTTGAAAGTAACCGTCCAACCCCACAGGTCCTCGAAAGCTCCCTTCGCATGAAAATACGACAAAAGTATCAGCAGGGGAATCGCCGCTCCCGCCAGGACTTTTGCCGCGCGCAGGTCGCGCCAAGTCGTTAGATATCGGGAAAAGATGAGAAAGGCGGTCCCAGCGAATAGCAACCCCGGCTGCCAGCAGAGGCACGACAGCATAGCGCTAACGCCTGCCCAGAACGGGCTATCCTTGGCGACCAACAACAACGTCAGCATGCCGAACAAGATCATCGGGAGCTTTGGCTGCCCACCCCCTACTACCCACAAGGCGAAGCGATCCGACATCAAGGGAAACAGGCACGCCATAATCGCAGCGATGCGGTTGCGCAAATACGCTTCGGCAACGAGGTAGACTAATACCGCCAATAAGCCTGCTAACACCACGTGCAGCATGCGCGCCGCAATCAGGTCTCTCAATCCGAGCGCCTTGCCAAGCTGCATCGCCAAGGCACTCAGGTAGAGGCTGCCAGGCGCTTTGTTGTCCACCACGTCACGATAAAGCACCTGGCCACGGAGAACTGATTGCGCCATATAATCATAGGTTGCCGAATCGCCCTCTTCCGCTTGGCTCAGCGGGCGATACATAAACATCACCGCTGCGGCAACCAGGAAGATCGCCGCGGCAGCCGTGATCCAGTTTCGCTCGCCAAGAAAGTGCGACCAGTCGCCGGATAGCCAATACCAAACATTCGTCCTATGGACTCTGATTTTCTCCAACTATCCCTCTGTGATTCGCGCGAGTGCGCCGGCCTGGGCCACCCTGTTAGAGCGCTCTAATTTCCCGAATACCTATTCGAGAGACAAACAACGATTCGGTCGATCTATGAGCGACGCCACGGAAGGCAATCCTCACTCGTTTCGTTTCAAGCGTTCTGAACAAATCGCTGACGCTCGCGAGTTGGTTATCGCCGTCAATCTCAATCTGCTTTAACCAGGCACCTGTAGTCTCTTCTATCACTATCGCTTCGCACTCTTCAGACGCCTTCACATCCATGACCAGTTCGTATGCTGTAGACGGCTTCAACTCGACCGAGCATATTCTTGTCAAAAGGTCGTCGGTCGAGCCACCTTGCCCAAGCTTAATCCGCAGGCCTGCGCCCGTCACCGAAGCCTCAACCAACTCCGTGCTAAGTTCAGTCGCCGATGCCGACCACACCTCGCGCGCTTGAGCGATCTGTTCGTCTGTGACCAGCCCTCGCCAGCGCCGAAAGAAGTGATATCGCCTTGGTTCACGCTCCACATATCGTTGGTCAATTCCGGTATAGTAGACGAGGAAGTTGCCGTAGGGAGTATTGGAGAGTTCGCCGAGCAGATTGTGCTGCCTGCCTAGAGCCCTCGCCCAATAGTCTGGGCTCTTGGGGCGTACGAGTAACGCATAGTCCTTGCCCTCGATGTCGACCGTCTCATTCATCCGCCGCTCGATTGTAGCAAAACACTGATCTTTCTCCGGGAATGCGAGCCAAATGACCGGCGCTTTTACTGCCACCGGGCATACATCGTCCGGTACAATACTGTTGAGCGCCGCTTTCAATTCTTCGAACGATGCAAGATCAGGGTTGCGCAGTTCCCGGAGGTATCTCCAGTCTTGCCTCACCAGCAACAGGCCATACACGACGACGGCGAGTACCGAGACGGCCAACGCCGTAGCATGTATTAGCCTGGGCGATGGCCACGGCTTCGGAGGCAGTCGCCAGATGAAACTCATGAAATCACTCAACATTGATCCAACGCAGAGGCCGAACCACGTAACTAAATGTGCGTTGTAGTACCCGAGTTTGTGGGCTACGTTCGCGAAGAAGAGCATCATCAACGCCGTTACGATGAGCAAGCGGACACGTGGCTCGCTCATTGGACTTCCGCGTCTGATGGAGTACCCACAACGGACTATCAGATAAACGATCGCCGCGATGCTCAGGAACTGAAATAGATGGAGCAAGGTTCGCGGCACATTTGGAAAGGTCACGTCGTACGCCGTATACCATCTCAAGTACCGCGTCGGCTCATCCGCCAGATTACCCAACCACCCTGATGGTGAAAGAAAGCCAAAATGCATCTGATCGTCACGATACTGTAAGAGGAGATTCTTGTAGTCGATGACGCCGGAGATGATTTCGTAAGCCATAACTGCTAACGCGCCCCCCGCAAACTGATAGAGCTTCTTCGATGAGAGCGTCCTCCAGCCACCCCTCAGCACCATCACCAAGCAAATGGCGCCGAGCACGTAGAAGATGCTCGTGTGACACATCACGCCTGCGCCGCAAGCGAGCCCTGAAGCCACGAACCACCCCCTGCTCTTCCGTTGCTCGGCTACTTCGTAAAGGTAGAATGCCAATAAAGCGAAGGCTTCCGCCGCATAGTCATTTCTTAATAAGCGACTTCGTTCAAGCACCGTCTGGTCGGAGGTTATCATGACCACGGCGATCAATCCCGCTCGCCAATCAAACAGCCGGCGACCGATCAAATAAACCATGATTAGCGTTAGCACGACGGTCAGCAGGTTAAACAATCTTCCTTGAAGCAGCCCCCAGCCGAACACTTTGAGGAACCCGCTCTCGATCACATAATACAAAGGCGTTAGAGAATGCCAGGTGTTCTCGATGTTGCCACCCAGGAAACGCCTAAGAGGTAATGCGAGCTTCCCACGGTAGAGCATCTGGTAGGAAGTTTGAAGCATGTATGATTCGTCGGTGTCCGGGACGGGCACCGTTTCGAGCCGTTGCGTCGCTATAAACACAAAGCCGCCAATGACTAGAATAACTAGCGCTAGATCGAGATTGAATTTGAGAGCTTTCATCAATCAGGAAGCGTTCTTCAATTCTTGGACCCAAAATTCTACTAGCGATGTAGTGGAAATGTCGAACATCAATCAGTTCACATCGTGTACGGCGGACCGCGCGAAGCTCGCATTCGCATATCTGAAACGACCGAGGTGCGCTCCGCTGTGACCGTTTGACTTCCTGGTGATCGACCCAATTTCTTGCGTTTGATTACACCAAATACTTCTGCCGAGTTGCTTTGCGGGTTGCAGGCGAGTTATACAATCCGCGTGCTCAACGAGAGTTTCAATCGCAAAGGACAATAATGTACCGCGAGCATACCGTGGCAGTGGTAATGCCTGTCCACAACGAAGAGTCGCATGTCGAACAAGCGATCAGGCGATTACCGAGCTTCGTCGACCTGGTAATAGCTGTTGACGACGGAAGCACCGACGCCACATGGCGAGTGCTCTCTGAGATTACTGATGCTCGACTAATTAGGCTCAGACACGAAAACAACGGTGGCGTGGGTGCGGCAACAAAAACGGGTTATCGCTATTGCATCGAGGCCGAAGTTGACTGGATCGCGGTAATGGACGGCGACGGGCAAATGGATGGGCGGGACCTGTTCATATTGCTCGATCGGGCGAGCGACGGAATCGCGTACGTGAAAGGAAACCGATTCCTAGACACCGAGAGTATCAGCGATATGCCTCTCCTTCGTTACATAGGCAACCGGTTCTTTAGCTGGCTAGCTCGGCGCGCTGCAGCATTCAATGACCCCCTTGATGCACACTGCGGTTACACGGTCATTCAACACCAGGCGTTGAATCGCCTGGAGCTGGACGAACTCTACGATCGTTACGGGTTTCCGACTGAGATGTTTTTCGCTGCACGACGAGGCGGGCTCACGATATCGAGCGTCCCAGTCAGGACAGTGTACGCAGATGAAGTGTCAGGCATTAATCCATTCACTGCGGTACCCGCAATATTCTTTCTGATAGCTCGCAACTATCTACGCCGGAAATTCTCCACGACATTAGGGACTGTTTGCGAAGCTGATCGGAGAGGACCAATCAAATATCACCTTGAAGCATAACGACAAGCCAGCCCTCCTGTTATTGACGAGTTCCTTTCCAATGTCGCCGGACGATGAAACCTGCGGATACATCCGCGATTTTGCGCAGTCGCTATCTAATGAATTCAATGTAACCGTTCTTGCACCTCCGGATCAGAACGCGATCGCGTGGCCAACCGATCGGTTTATATTAGAGAGGTCGCGATCGATTTTGCCGCTGCGCCTTGATCCGTTTCAGGCCGGCCGTGACCTGAATAAACTGGCCGAAGCGGGCATTTTCGTCCGATTTGCTACCCTACTCTCCCTGGTGTCCTTTTCTTTGCGTGCTATTTCCCTGGCGCTAAGAGCGGACGTGGTCTGCTCACACTGGATGCTCCCCTCCGGTTTGATCGGCGCGCTAATTTGCCGGTTCCTTAGAAAGCCACATATCGTAGTGGAGCATTCAGGGTCGCTTCATCTTCTCGCGAAGATACCTGGCGGTAAATGGATTGCGAGACTCTTAATCGATTCCAGCAGCCAGGTTGTTACAGTAAGCGCGCATCTGAGAAAAACACTCATCGATCTGTCTCCCCAAGCCAGGGGCGTGATCGACGTAATCCCGATGGGAGTAAAGCCATCCTGCTTAACAAAACCTGCAGAGATCAACGAATCGAGTCTCGCTTCAGAAACAGTAAGCCCGTTTACAATTCTGTTTATCGGCCGGCTCACAAGGATTAAAGGACTCGATGTGCTTCTGAGAGCAGCGAGCGGACTGAGAAACGTGCGTGTAGTCGTTGGGGGTGACGGTGAATGTCGACATGAACTAGAACGACTCGCCCGTGAGTTGTCGGTGAACGCAAGTTTCCTTGGTCGGATAAATGCTTCTGAACGGCACGTGCTATTGTCAGCTTGCGACGTGGCCGTAATCCCATCGCGCATTCTGCACGACGGCCGGACAGAAGGAACACCTGTTGTTTGTCTGGAGGCAATGGCCGTCGGTCGCGTAGTAATCGCTTCGCGAGTCGGCGGACTTCCTGAAGTGATAACTGATAAACGGAATGGTCTCCTCTTCGATTCCGAGGATCACCAGGGGTTGCGAGAGAAAATACAAACGATCCTCGAAGACAAGGACTTGCGCCGGAATGTTGAACGAGAAGCGCCACGCTCGTGCATCGAATACAGTTGGGAGCGCACGAGTAAGCGGTATGCACAGCTTATCAAGAAAGCATTGAAGTCCAATGACATCATTGTCGGTCGAAGAATCGAAATCCGCAGCGTCAACCACTGATATCGCCGCAGTCGCCGGGCGAGGTACGGTCCTGATCACCGCGGCCAAGATCTGGTTCATGGGTAGTGGCTATGGAATTGCGTTCACATTGGCGCACCTGCTGACCGACGAGAATTACGGGCTGTATCGTGTAGTCATCAACACAGTTTCGATTATCAATGCGGTAATCGTCACCGGCACATACCAGACTGTATCGAAGTATGTTTCGCAGCAGCCAGAGAATGCTGACTCGATCAAAACGAAAGCGTTAATCTTACAGTTGTATGTTGGCGGGGCCGCGAGCGTTGGGTTCTTCCTGCTTGCGCCGTTTGTTGCCGCATCATTGAATGACCCCGGTCTCACACGTTATCTCCGGCTGGCCTCTTTGATTACATCCTCCTACGCGTTCTATTCGGTCTACACCGGCTACTTTAACGGCAAGAAGAAATTTGGCGCTCAGGCCGCACTCGATATCACCTATTCGACTTTGAAGCTTATCTTTATCGTCTTATTTGCGGCGCTCGGATTCGGAGTAACCGGCAGCGTAGGCGGATTCGCGCTGGCCGCGTTTTGCGTGCTCGTGATTTCTGCCACAATGGCGCGCGGCAAGGCTCAAGCGAGCTCTGCGAAAGTGGGCCAACTATTCAAGTTTCAATCCCAGCTGCTGTTGTTCACCTTTGTGCTGACACTGCTGCAAAGGGTCGACTTGATGCTGATCAAAGCGCTCTCGTCAGGAGACGCGAAGATCGCAAGCGAGAACGCCGGTTACTACAGTGCTGCCGTAGACATTGCAAACATCAGTTATCAGATCATCATTTCGGTGACGTTCATTATCTTCCCCCTGATATCAAAGGCCACCTTCGATAATGATCGCGTAAGCACCCAAACATACATTAGGAATACTCTGCGCTACACGCTGATGATCATGGCTTTGACTGCAACCCTTTTTTCTGCGGAGGCTAGCGGAGTGCTTCGCGTGATATACCGCGAGAGCTATCAGGCCGGGACCGGTGCGTTGAGAATTCTGGCTTTTGGAATGCTGTTCTTTGGGTTGCTCTACATTCTGACTACCATCATCTCTGCGAGTGGAAGGCCGAGTATTTCGCTGCTGCTCGGACTAATCACGTTGATTACAACTACGCTTCTGAATGTTCTCTTGATTCCGGCTCTCGGTCTTAAGGGCGCAGCAATCGCAACTACGATTTCAATGTCAGTGGGAGCGGGCATTGGGTGTATTTATCTCTGGTCAAAATTTAGAACGCTTTTGTCGTTAATGACAGCTCTGCGACTATTAGCCTGTGTTAGCTTTACATATGCCGTTTCACTTTTTCTCACACCTGGATCCAGACTCATGGTGATCGTTAATCTCATCGTCCTTTCAGTCACTTATCTTATGGCGTTAATCGTGAGCGGTGAGCTCGGGCGGCCAGATCTGAGACTGCTTATGAGAGTTGCCGGACGACGATGAAACACAAAACGACTAAAGACGTTACTACGTGGGGTGGTTGGACGCTTATTTTGCTTCTCTCACTTCACCCGTTGGACCAAAGAAGTACTGGCTCTCGTCGGCATCCCACGGCCGGCTTACAGTAACCACATCTATAAATCTTCCCAAACGCGATTTCATTTCTGCTGCTTGTTGCGGTTGCAGATCGTAGAGATTACGTATCTCATGCGGATCGCTCTTAAGATCAAAAAGCTCGAAGGTATAGCTGTCCCGATTGTAGATCAGCTTAAAGCCGTCTTGAGTGATGATCATATACTTCTTCTGCTCAGGGCTGACGTATTGCTCACGCCGCACAAAAGGAGAGAGCTCCTGTGTCGTCTGTTCGCCGTATACCGGGGGGTGAGCGAAAGGCCGTCCTTGCATCAACGGCAATAGACTTACCCCGGCGCACTCCCTGGGATAATCGAGCCCAACCGCATGCAGCATGGTTGGGCCAAGATCAATCGTGCTCACATAGTCCTTGATCGATCTTGCCTCCAACCCCGGTACGTGAATGATCATTGGCACATGAGTCTGCTCGTTATACAGAAGCGTTGAATGCTTGAAAACTCCGCGCTCTCCGAGCGATTCGCCATGGTCGGCCATTATTACTATGACTGTGTCGCTCATCCGCCCGGCCGTCTCCATCCAGTCAAATAACCTGCCAAGCTGAAAATCGAGATAAGCGATTTCACCGTCATAGAGATCAGTTAATGATGAACCGTAGTGGAATTCCGCGTGTGGCCGATATGGGCGGTGAGTATCCGTTGAGTACAGATACGCACAAAACGGACGATCCGTTGAGATACTACTCAGTGTCTCGATTGCCGAATCGATCGAACCTTCGAAGGTGCCATCGCGTGAAGGAGCGAGTACCTTCATCCCTCGAACATGCCGTCGAAGCGTTGAAATTCGCCTCGGAAACATTATCGCGTTGTAACCATTTCGCGACATGATCTCCGGCCAGGTCTCAATATGCGCGTCCCAGTATGTTCCTTGTGTGAACTTAGGCAGCGCTTCGAATGTATTCGGTGCAGGCGTGTATGCGTTTTCGAACAGTGCAGACCTTGCGGCAAGCTTATCCAGATTGGGACTCGTCTTTCTTCCGTAACCATATGCGCTAAGATGATCTGCTCTAAGCGCATCGATGAAGATATAAATCACGTTGAACCTTCTGCCATTGACTGGGGGTTCAACGTGAAGAGAATCATGCTCGAGCTTCCAGTCCTCGACGCCCTGCGCGGTGAGAGCCCCTCCTATGCCGTTATTATCGATGGAGTCATCAATGATTTCCGGATGGCCGGGGTTGATATCGGATCGGGTGTCATCGGAGTCGCCTCCGCCAAGAAAAGCCGAATACCCATCGCGATCCAGGTCCAACGCCCATTGCGTAAGCTTGAAGTACTGCTTAGCCTGAGTCGTTCGCGAGAAGAGCTGAGTTTTTAGATTCTGGTTTTTGTCGAAATTGACAAACGTATTTACCACAGCGGCGATGATGAGCGCTGATATTAAAGCACCGACAGTCATCTGCGAATTCCGGGAGCGGTGATTTGCAGGCTTAGTACGGAAAACAGTCGCAATCAGAGACATGCTCAGGGCCGTGGCCGCCAGGAACATAGATCGATGAACTGAGGCCGCGTACAACGGCGTCTCAAAACGAGAATCGATGTAATAAGCGACTGCAATGACCAGTGTCAGGATTAGGATCCATATCCCGCGTTTTGCGGCACCTACAAAGCTCATCCGGCGTGTCGCAATCCAAAGTAACGAGCAGCCGATTACGACCCCCATCACCAGCAGGTATGATACGGAACGCTCGTGATTCAGGAGTGTATTCGTTAGAGATTCGAGTTTCTCCGCTTCCCGTATTATTTCGAAGGCGTGTCCGCGTATCTGAGGCTGTTGATTAAGAATAAAAGCCGCAAGTGCTGAAACAATGACAACTGCAATTGATTTGTGACCCAGGCCGGGCGTGCTGCGAGACAGTCCCCTTTCGATGATGGTTTTCAAAACCAAAAACGTATGCACGAAGATGCCGAGGCATAATCCAAGGACTAATCCACCGATCAGGTTTAAACAAAAATACGACCCCAAAAGAAGCCGCTCGGAGAATGATCGAAAGATCGGAGTCAGAGTAAAGTTCAAATCCACGAATTCTACGCCCGCAAGCAACAGCGCGGCGCCCAAACCCAGCAAAGCATAATCGCGTATTGAGCCCCAAAGAGTTCCTGGACTCTCCAACGATTCCTTTTTCGTTTTGAATTCTGATGCTTGCTGTAAATCGAATGAATGCTGATCTGTCGGCGCCCGCAATCTGAAGGACCTCAGCGATTAAAGTTGGTTGGGAATCGTAATGAGTACAAGTAGTGAGTGTCAAACATCCTTCGGGCGTCCTACAAGACTTGATGACTCGAGGGTCAAGAAGAACTTCTTCAGTCCGGTTAGTGATTTTGGCATATGTAGCGCAAAGCACATGAATACTTCGCATTACATACTTTACGATCAACTTTAGTTTTCGATATAATGCGGCTCTCGCTGGCCCACTATTCTGTTTAGCAGGAGTTTTGATTTAACCGTCCAACTCGGATGCGTGCGCGTACGCCTGCATCCGTTTGGCAATATCTTGATACGGAGTAACGTAAATGAAGTCTAGATTCATCCTCATGCGCCAGACAACCCCCACACGTCATCCGATCGGTTTTTGCCTTGTGGTGCTTGCAGTGCTAATGGCAGCCAGCCTCCTGAAGCCTGGTCAGGCAACATCAGCGGCGCCCCGCGTTGCTCCATTGGCCGGAGACAACTGCTCAAACGCAACAGTTATTGCTGGCGGGACACTTCTGTTTACAGAAGAATCAAGTGTTGCCGGCGCAGGTAACGATATAGATCCTGGAGCTGGCGGCTGCGCGCCTGGCGGGGGCAACGATGTTGTTTATTCGTTCACGCCGACCGTGACATCGATCTATACAATCGGCGCAACTCCTACGACACCTTTTGATCTCAGCTTATACATTGTTACTGATTGCTCGAATCCAGTTGGTACCTGCATCGCCGGGAAGAATGCCCGAGGCTTTGATAGCGGTGAGTTCCTCACGCCTACATTGAACGCCGGGACCAGATACTTCATTGTCGTCGATACCGTAAGTCCTGATCCGAACGCGGGAAGTTTTCACTTTTCACTGCGCCGAGGATTACCTGCCAATGACACCTGTGCAACCGCAGCAGTCATCGATCAGAGCAGGCTGCCATTCTCCACAACGAGTACCACGTTTGGCGCAAACAATGATCTGGATCCCGGGCAATCTTGCCTAACTTCGCCCCTGTCAACACGTGGACCGGATCTTATTTATCAGTTTACGCCCGGCGACACCCAGGTCTATCGGATCGTTGCCACACCCACCGGACACTACGACTTGTCTGTGTACGTAACTACTGATTGCGCTTCAATCGCATCGTGCAGCGGGTCGGACATCGGGGGACTTGGAGATGCAGAAACCGTCCTGCGAAACTTAACCGCCGGCACTACCTACTTCATTGTGGTCGATGGTTTCGGAGGGGATGCCGGAGATTTTTCGTTATCAGTTACCCCAACGATTCCGAGAACACCGGTGGCGCCAAGCGATCTTACGGCAACCGCAATCTCTTCCAGTCAAATCGACCTGAGCTGGCACGACAACTCAGGAGATGAACAAGGATTCCGGATCGAGCGCAGTTTGGATGCGTTTGCGTTTACTGAAATTGCCACTGTAGCTCCGAATGTTACGAGCTTTAGCGATACGACCGTAGTCGCAGATACACTGTATTTTTATCGTGTGCTCGCGTTTAACGGGTTTGGCAATTCCGAGCCGTCCAACATTGCCTTCGCCCAGACGCCTCCGAACCCGATCCCGCCGAATCCCACTATTGTGGTCGATCCAACATCGATCGCATTTGGATCGATCCGAGTAAGCCAGTCAGATACAAAGCCGGTGACGATCACAAATATAGGACTTGCGAATCTGGTTGTCTCTTCGATTAGCGATCCTGGCGGACAGTTTGCGATTGTCAATAAGCCGGCTCTGCCGTTGACCATCGTTTCTGCTCAAACCGTAACTATCAACGTGCGGTTTGCGCCGACGTCCACAGGACCCACTAGCGCCTCATTTACGATTGGAAGCAATGACCCTGCAACGCCGTCCGTTACGGTGAACCTGAGCGGAACAGGTGTTGGCACACCCGTGCCGAATTTGGAGACAAGCCCCATTTTTGTTGATTTCGGGACAAGCACAACCCCGGTAATGCTGGATATCAAGAACACCGGCGAGGCGGATTTGGTGGTTCCATCGATTATTCAACCCCCGTCTCCTTTCGCGGTACTCGGCGCTGGAACTGGGACGATCAAGCCGGGCGAAAAGAAGACTGTGACGGTGACCTTCTCGCCAACAACACTTGGGGTGTTCACAAACGGATTTACGATTGTCAGCAATGATCCTGATTCACTGTTGACGTTCATTCCACTGCGGGGAACAAGTCTCCAGCAAACCGTTGTGCCCAGAGTCGTGGGTCTTGAGTTCCGAAAAAGAGGTCTCCGATTCCAGGCCGCCGGCTCCAATGTCGTAGCCGGAGCAACATTGATCGTTGACGGCACCGAAACGTTCACCCTGGAGTTGAACGGCGATTTCTGGCAAGTCTTCAAGTCAGTAAGAAGTACGCCTGGAAACAAGAGGGCACGCGATATATTCGTTTCGCCATCGACGCATACGGTAGTAGTAAAGAATCCGAATGGCGGTACTTCATCGCCTGTTAACCTGTCGGTTTAGGCGAAGCGAGACGATTTAAGGATTGCGTCTTTGCGGTTCCAGGTGTGTTTGCGAGTAACCTTTGTCGACGGCCTCAAGTATAGGTTTCGCGCAAATATTCTAACGACCGCAAAGACGCTAAGAAGAAGCCTTGTTGCGGTCGTAGATAATTCTAAGTCCTTCCAGCGTTATATCCGCATCAACGTGCTCGATCAAACGGGATCCTCGGCTAATTAGCGGAGCCAGTCCTCCCGTGGCAATTATTCGAGTCTTTGGTCCAAGCTCTCCAACCATTTTTTCGAGCACTCCATCCACCAAAGCGATATTCCCGTAATATAAGCCGGATTGGATACTCGTGGTGGGATTGGTTCCGATCAATCGTTCCGGACGACGTATCTCAGTGTTGCGCAATCTTGCGGCGCGCTGAAAGAGCGCATCCGCCGCAATTTGGATGCCCGGGTAGATGATACCGCCAAGATACTCACCCGCCTCCGATATTGCGTCAAATGTGGTTGCAGTTCCAAAGTCTACAACTATGCACGGCCCGCCATAGCGCGTCAGTGCTGCCACAGCGTTAACAATACGATCAGCGCCAACTTCGCGAGGATCATCATACAGGACAGTAATTCCTGCGTTAGCTGCGTTGACGAATATCGGCTCGATATCGAAATACAGCTGGGCCATTTTGAAGAGGGTGAAATCAAGCGGAGGCACTACTGAGGAAATCGCGATGCCGGTGATTTGTGATGAATCAAGGCTCGCAAGCTGAAGCAGCGTGCGACACATAATTCCGTATTCGTCTACCGTCCGCTGTCGCTCTGACGTCAACCTCCAGCTGTGCGTGAGCGTCGTGCCTTCGTAAACGCCGAGCGTCGTATTGGTGTTTCCGACATCCAGGACCAGCAACATGTCAGTTCCCTTCTCGAATCTTATGGGTCACGATCCCAAACTCACTATATCAGTCGCCCATCGGCATAAGGTCCTGCGGCCGATTCTTCATAACCTAAAAGGTAACCGCGGCGCGCACAATGTCAAATCCATGGCCCTTGATTACTAATTTTCACGATCGGATTATGTCGGATAAGGCTTTCCCGATCGAAAGCCCGTACCATCACCAAAGTTCACCATATCAACTGAGATGAAAAATCTTTTTAAGACGGATTCATTAATTATCCCAGCCGCTAAGTCCCTCTCAAGGTACGTACGGTCATTCTCGGGAAGCTTGAATACATAGCTATCACCCGGTTTGATTGGCATATCCAATGAAGTCGCCATGCTGTCTTTTTGCAAAAGCTCCCTCCGGCCATACTTGAGTAATATCACCTGGGTAGCAGTAATGCCCCGCTCGTCAGTCCTTTTAAGGTCTGGGAACACCATTAAGACAACTAAAAAGTACACAGGTTTATCCGAGACGTTCCTGACCTCGATTTCTAACCGCTCCAACCACGATTCCTCGCCAAGATTTCGGACGGCGGTAACCTTGACCGCATCATTCGAAGGTTCCATTGCCACTTTGGCTGACCTGTCGCCGTCATTCGTTTGCGCAATGACCCTGGAGCATGGACTGGGCAGGCTCTCCAGATGGGAGAATATGATCGAAGGGTTAGAGATCGCGAAGGAGTTAGATATGGCGAAGAGCAGAATTGCTGCGCTAACTCGATAAAGACTTTCAACGATTGTTGCGTATGCAGGTTTCATAACCGCAACGCGTATTCGAACTTGACTCGGAGCACCGAACAAAACTACACCGTCAAAGTCCTCACTCTCACATCACCCGCGACGATTTCTCTCTTCTCGCCGTTCGCGAGCTCCACCATCAAACCGCCTCTCGACGTCAATCCCTGAGTGATGCCTTCGATAGAGCCATCTGAAGTCTCCACGCTTACCGCACAATTTTGTGAGGTAGGCGAAAGCTTCTTCCAGTGAGAAGTGATAGAAGCTTGATCCGCAAGCGACGCGAGGTACCAGTGTTCGAGCCTCGGAAGCAACGCGTCGGCGAAATCTTCCGGTGAGACCGTGCGGCGAGTTTCCAGCCACAGGGACGTTGCGGTGTTCGCAACATCTTCCGGAAAACTACTCTGTCCGGTGTTCACACCAACACCCAATACGATGTAATCGAGCTCATCGTCTTGTATCGCAGACTCAATCAAGATGCCACTGATCTTCCGCCCTCGAACCATCAGATCGTTCGGCCACTTTATCTCGGCATCAGTCTCATAATCCAGGCGAAGCGTCTCTGCAACCGCAATCGCCGATGCAAGCGTTATCATTCCTGCATCTGAAGGCTTAATGGCAGGACGGAGAACGACCGACATATATAATCCGTCGCCGGCTGGCGACGACCAGGTTCGTCCCTGGCGTCCTCGTCCTGCCGTCTGTTCCTTTGCGATAACACACAGTCCCTCGCGTGCGCCTGACGAGGCAAAATCCTTGGCCACATCGTTTGTCGATGAAACGCGATCAAATCGCAGGACAGTACTTCCAAGCTTCTTCTCAATCGGCATTTGTGTTGGGATGAGTTCCGTTCGATGCAGCAGTAATTAGAGATTCGGAATTCAGCTTGACCTATTCTCTCACTGCGAGCTCAAACATTCGGTTCGTAGCGTTTAAGGCTGCCTTGACCGTGCAATCAATTGCGCTCCCGCCGACCTGGCAGCTTCCGAAAACTTGCACGTCTCTGCCCTGAAACCGGATATCGACCAGGACCGCAATCAGGTCCTTTCCTAGCGCTTTGACGTGATCGAGGTCAGAAAGCGTGCAGGAGAACCTGTTCGCTGACGCTGCCTGCACCGCTTCCAGAGTAGCCAGTGCAGCGGCTTTCAATGGACCATTCCCGTCAGAATTGGCGACTCCGCCGGCGGTGAAAATGAGCTGGCCAAGCGTCAGCGTAACATTTACTCGGCATCGGCCATCTGCTTCAGTGGACACTTCGGTGCGATCGAATCTTAGGCGCTTTTTTCCAGGAGTCATTGTCATAGGTTTTCCTATGTAACCTTGGGCCTCGGGATCGGGACGTAGAGTAGACTTTTACCTGCGCTTACTTCAAATTGATCGGCGTCAGAATGGACAATCTGCACTTCCTTCGATGCGCAGACTAGACAGTCTACGCTACATCCGGCGCCGCAACAATTCTTCAAACGCAGTTTAGACGACCTCTCGACCATTTCAAAGCCGGTTCCATTCAAGAAGCGATACTTTCCGGCGTATCTTTCGCCCGTGCTCATCCGTCTTTGATATTGAATGTATTAAACTAGGCTCGAAAGGATATCTTGATGGAAGAGCTCTCACCGGAATTTGCCGACGAGGTTCGGCAGGCATGGCATAGATTCCTTCAGCGAACAGAAGCGTTCAGACCGGATCTTCATCGGTATTGTCGGTCACTCACCGGATCTGTCTGGGACGCTGAAGATCTGGTCCAGGATACGCTGCTTCGCGCTTTTGCAAAGCTCGGAGAATTTGCAAACCCGATCGATAATCCAAAATCTTACCTATTCCGTATCGCAAGTAATCTCTGGGTAGATCGGTTTCGCCGTACGCAATTGACTGTTGATGAAAGCCCAAGATCTGACGCTGCTCCCGATCAAATAACAGAAATTCGAGATGCGGCTCGACATCTGATGCAGCTTCTGCCTCCTCAGGAACGAGTCGCGGTAGTACTGAAGGATGTATTCGATTTTCACCTCGAGGAAATTGCGTCGATTCTTCAAACGAGTGTCGGTGCGATCAAAGCGGCGCTACACCGCGGTCGCCGCAAGCTGGCCTCACCGCAGACCCTACAAAAGCACCTACATCCGAATGAGACTTTAATTGATCAATTCGTTGCGGCATTTAATGCTCGTGACCTCGACCGCCTGGCCGCTCTGTTGCGCGAAGACGCGGTAGCAGAAACAGTGGGAATGGGCACTTCTCATGGTCGCGAAGCAATACGCAACAGCTCGCTCTACTACTCTCTGTTCCTTGAAAAGGGCAATGCTCGCGCTGAGCGGCGTACTTTCGAAAACGAACCTATTGTCGTGATTTGGTATGAGCACCTCGATATTCCGAACAAGCAATCGGTCCGTGAAGTGTTTCGCTTTGAGGAAATCGATGGCCAGATCTCGCGTCTAAGTTTCTTTTGCTTTTGTCCCGAAACCGAGGCGGAGATACTAACCGCAATCGATCTACCATTCAGCGCACTCGGTTATGGAATTTGGGCTGACGAATTCACCAGCTTGCGCAAGGAAGAAGAGTTTTTGAAGTGGAGAGCGTCGGAGCATCCAGAATGGGATGAAAAATGAAGCTCCGGGTTCTTATTTTCTAAAGGCCGCGAGTGCAAGCCACGCAGCAGTCGCCGCAGCTTTCTCATCAGCTCGCCACGGGCTCCCAATGGTGCGGCCCATCTCCGCCAGCTGAGCTTTTATCTTTGCACTCGGGAGCTTCAATTCGATTTCGGCTGTAGCATCCAATGTCCGCTCGTCATATCGTCGATTTTTTAACTTATTCGCGGATGACGCAGCCTCGAGTACTTCCCGAAACAAGACACCCTCGGCGGCGTGAGCACGTATGTGTGTACTGCCAATTTTTTCGAGGTTGCGATCCCCTGCCCCCACGATCCCAACGCCAGAGACTCTGTAACCTTCTTCCTCTGCTTCATTGACAAGGCGAGACAATTCACTGGCGGCACGCTTCTCAATCCTTGCCGCAATCTTGCGCACAGCAGATTGGGCTTTATCCCACGGAAGATCCAACACTTCATGATAAGGCTGCATCGTGGCGGGAAAGTTGGGATCTGCGACTTTCAGCTCCACTCTTTTCAGGACGCTTGGGGCGTTGAATTGACCGCCTATAACAACCGCTATGGCTCGTCCAGTCTTGGCGCGCATCCCGATAGCGACAGCTGATTCGTTTGATCTCTTAGTTCTCATCGATGGGTTGTTGCGACGGTGCGACATATTCCTGGAGGTGCTCGGTGGTATGCTCGCTGATGCTGGGCATTGCGCCGGCGACCCATTGATGCTGTTGTGGTTCGGGCAACCGAAGCGGCTTTCCGGTGTCATTTCCAGCTTTCAAGCTCTTTATTCTGTTGCTCCGCTCGGAAAGCAGTCGAAAGGGCGTGGAAATCCAGAGCACGTGAAATCTCAAAATGAAAAAATTCCACAAGAATATCGAAAGAAACAGATCGACGAGTGATGTTAAAACGCCCCTGCCCAAAAGCTTCCAGGAATTGCGAACGCTGCGATCGGCGGCATACGAAGGAGCGTCCTTGAATACGTGTTCTGCATATCTGGCGTTGAATTGATCGAGGGCAGTATCCAGTCGCGTAAAGAAGTTTGTTGTCGCGGTACCAGATAAAGCCTGAGAGACGACTTCCAGATTTGTTCCGCAGGAGGCGCAGAATTTCTGTTCTTTAAGGTTGTCCCTTCCGCAAGTCGGGCAAAACATATGGACCTCGCGCCAATCTCGGGACATCCTACGCCCCCGATTGACCGTTATCAAACTTGTAATAAAAACAACGACGACTGGATGCGGAGTGTTCGATGTTATGCTTTTGTAATTTAAGCAGCCTTAGCTCTTAGTCTACGGAATCTACGATCGAGACGGCTGATGTCAGCGTTCTATGAACCGGGCAACGCTTTGCAATTTCGAGTAATCGGGTGCGCTGTTCCTCGCTGAGATTACCCACAAGCAAAATATGCCGTCGAATTTGGTCAAGGCTTCCTCGCTCATTATCGCAAGATTCGCAATCCTCGGCGTGGATGCGCGAGTGCTGCAATCTTACCTGCACTTTCTCCAGGGGCCACGCCTTTCGATGTGCGTAAATCTGTATGGTCATTGCGGTGCAGGCTCCAAGCGAGGATAAAAGTAGTGAATAAGGATCCGGTCCTGAATCGCTGCCCCCCGCGGAGCGCGCCTCGTCGGCGCTAAAAATATGGTTCCCTGCCTCAATCCTCTGTCTCAGATATCCGTCAGATGACACAATTACTTCGGCCACGGTATTCCCTCCGCAAGAAGACCAGCATCTGAATTGGCCCTTGAAATCAATCGCACCCACGCGAGCTACGAATCATCAGAATCGTAGCTCGCGGCTGTCCGATCGCGCTTTGACCTGTTGTAGTATTTCCGTCCTTTGAGACCTTCCGGAAGGCAGTCCATATCCTCAGCTTTGCCAGATTCAAACTCATGTGCGTATTGATAGCCTTCACCATAGCCGAACCTCTTCATCAGTCCAGTCGCGGCGTTGCGCAAATGAAGTGGTACGGGTTCGCGAACAGTCTCGACAGCGTCCTTCTGTGCCAATGCGTAAGTGGTAAGTACCGAGTTGGACTTCGGCGCTGTTGCCAGGTAAAGCGTCGCCTGCGTCAACGCCAGGGTTGCCTCAGGGAACCCTACGAAATGCGCTGCCTGCATTGCCGCGACCGCTTCGACCAAACCCATCGGATCAGCCAAGCCGATATCTTCCGATGCGTGAACAACCAGCCGTCGCGCGATGTACATCGGATCTTCTCCAGCCTCAACCATTCGTGCCAGCCAATACACTGCAGCATCAGGATCAGAGTTTCTTATCGATTTGATAAAGGCTGAGATCAGATTGAAGTGCTCCTCGCCGGCTTTGTCGTATCTTATCGCCGCCCTTTGCATTGCTTCCCGAAGCACTGCGTCGGTGATGGCCTTTGTTCCGATTGAATCAACATCCGCAATTGAGACCGCAAGCTCAAGAGTATTGAGAGCAACCCGGGCGTCACCCGAGGAATAAATTGCGATCGCATTTAGAACATCCTCACTCAGATCAATGCGCTCGTCTCCTAATCCGTTTTCGGTATCAGAAATCGCACGAACAAGGATCGTCACAAGATCCTCAGTGCTCAGAGGATCGAGGACGAACACCTTCGACCTAGACAATAGAGCTGAATTCACTTCAAATGATGGGTTCTCAGTGGTGGCCCCGATTAGAATTATCGCGCCGCTTTCGACGTAATGCAGGAAGGCATCCTGCTGAGCCTTGTTGAACCTGTGGATCTCATCTATGAAGACGACGGTACGTTGTCCGAGTCGACGTCTGTACTCATCTGCCTCCAACATTACCGCACGGACCTCTTTGATGCCTGAGGAAACCGCGCTAAATGAGACGAAACGAGCAGACGTCTGTTCTGCGATAATCTGCGCCAGCGTTGTTTTGCCAGTTCCGGGAGGACCCCAAAAAATGATCGATTGTAACCGGTCCTCCTCGATCATTTTTCGAAGCGCACGACCCGGGCCCACCAACTTTGGCTGACCGACAAGATTATTGAGGGTCCTGGGCCTCATCCGATCTGCAAGAGGCCGGGTTTTCGGGTCCTCGTTCACTATCTGCCGGACGCTGCTAACGGGCTCTGCGAACAGGCTCG